>Ga0099364_10010774_pt1 | contig 12540 bp, 9 predicted proteins | sample TergutTh196P3_FD_73070 | JGI IMG/M metagenome (GOLD analysis project Ga0099364, IMG submission 73070) | Microcerotermes parvus P3 segment gut microbial communities from Pointe-Noire, Republic of the Congo - Th196 P3 | ecosystem: Host-associated > Arthropoda: Insects > Digestive system > Gut ... | reverse complement strand
CATCGCGTGGAGTTGTTGACATTTTTGTACAATGATGCTGTTCCGTTTGATAATAATCATGCGGAGCGGACGCTTCGCAACGGCGTGGTGATGCGGAAGAACAGTTACTGTAACCGCAGTCTCGGCGGTGCGGAAACACAAGCGGTGTTGATGAGTATTTTTGCGACATTGAAGCAGCGAGGTTTTCACGGTACGAAACCCGTTGTCGAGGCGTTACGCGAATATCTGACAACGAAAAAACTGCCCGAATTGCCAAAAAAACAACCAAACGGCTGAAGTATTACGAATTTTCTTGTTTATTAAGTTGGGAGAAATTTTCAGAAGTTTCGACCAGCGCAGGCGCGGGTGATACCAGCGCAGGCGCAGGTAACCCGGATATTTCACGGGTTCTTTTTTTGTCTTTTTTTGTCGTTGGGCGGGTCATTTTCTTGATTTTGACGGTCTGGAAATCGTTTTTCGTCACTTCTCGGCACACCGCCCCCTTTCCCCCAACAGGCCGCGAAACTTCTCTCCCAAAGGCGTCCTGGTGGACATAATCCGGGTTCTGCATCTGAACCTGATTGTTTCCCGAATTCGCATTCGCCCGGTCCACAGGATCGTCAAACCGATCCACGTGCCGTTGGTTCGCAACTCCGTACCCGGTGAACCTCGGAGGCCATTCTCCACCGTGGCCAACGTTCTGGCCAGCCTCCCTGGCGTCGCCCAAAATCCGGGCTACCGAACTCCGGGAAACCCCGTGTTCCGAAGCAACCTCACTCGAGCTCTTGCCACGGGCAAGATCGAAAATAATCGAATCTTTCGTTTCCTGAGAAATGTCTGTACTTTTTGTCACAAAATTTCCTTTCGTTTGGAACTGCGACCTGCGGGCGCAGAAAATGAACGTTCGACAAACAAAACAACCTCCTTGGGAACCCCCAACAAGGAAGCGGTAAAATCGGCATTGAACCCACAAACAAGTTTCCTCCGAATCAGCTCCCGGAGGCTCTTATCCAACATAAAATGCTTTCCATCGTCCAATCGAACCCAAGCCATAAAACACCTCCAGTGAAAGTTACGGACAGGCTCCAAAACCTTACGGACAGGCTTGAAAAACCTACTCCCCAGTCAAAAATTGATCTGATGAAACCCAGCATTGATCCTGACTAAAACCGACGCTGACACAGAAGGACCTCGACGCCCGTAGCGATGTTCGCGACGCTGCCCCGATGTTATTCCACGCCATCAGCCGCTGGCCCCCGCCCGCGTAACTCGAATACAACGCAAAAATAGGGCGGGGGCGAAAGCCGAAACTGCGTCACTCGCCACGAAACGCTGCGCAATACCGAAGTGAGACCAGGCAACTCGTACCCCCTCTATATCGCATCCACAGCTACAAATGAATCGCCCGGCTTTGTCGTTTTTGCGGAGCATAACACTCTAATTCGTGTAACAGTAACAAAAAAGTCTTCTCCTTCCACCGCAAAAACATTATTTTGCCATCCGTGGCAAAATAATAGCCGGGCGATACTCTCATCTCGGAGTCCCCGCCCGCCCCGCGGCAATGCGGTAATGTTGGGGGCATCCTTGCCCCCGCGCTTAACTCCAGCCGGGTTAAATCTTCTTGAAATAAATGCTGCTCCCGGCTTGCGTTAAGCTCCGCATTGCTCGCGCCCCTTCCGTTAGGGGGGTAGCCAAAAAAGCTGCTCTCCACACCAACGCCAACACGGCTACCCCCCTAACGACAAAACCTTCAATCCGCCCCAGGCATCCGGCTAAAACGCAAATCGGCTCCGCCTTCGGTCGATGGTTCGGCTATGGTTGACACCATAGGCTCACCATCGACCGAAGGCTACGCTAAAAAACCAACACCTTGGCCGGATACCCGGAGCGGAAATCGGCCTCGTCTCCCCATCACGATAAACACCAACCCCCTCACACGATTAAACGCACAAAAATTTGCCAACTCCCAACCCCGTAAAAACCAACACGATTTCGGAACGGCTAAAATCCCGGCCCGCGTTACGAAAATCCCACTGCCGTCCCGAAGAGAGAAAATACAAAACGACAGTCCAATACCAGGCAAAACTCACAACGGAAATAAAACCGAAAACGCCAAAAACGCCGGGGGCAAACAACGTGCCAAACGCAAGTGCGGTCCCACGGACATTACGCAACTCGGAGCGTTTGTCACGCCGTTTGCTAATCCCCGGCTGTCCTTCACCAAAAAACACACAATAAGCGAAAATGTACGAAAACACAATACTTTTTCGACACCGGCCCCCTGAAGCTGCGAAGGGCTGCCGGCGTCGAAAAAGTATTGTAAACTACGCAATAAATCCGGGAAAACACAAACACGTGACCAATGCCAGCCTCGCCCTGTCGGGGCGGGGAGTCAACCAACTTTTTTCGCTCGCCGAACCTCGCCGGAGCGTTTTCCAGCCGCCGATTGAAGGCGACTCGCAACACCGCCCGGCTTCAAAACTTTCTCCGGAGGATCCACACTCAATTTGCCGGTTTCCGTCTCAATCGTGTCGACAAGGTTTTTCCGGCATCGTTCGTACTCGTGATCGCTCATCTCGGATTTTTTCAGGTCTAATACCTGTAACTGAAAACCGAAATACGCGATCCGGGCACGGATGAGGTCCTCGCCCTTCGGATTCCCGGCCATCGCAAGTTTTGCCGACTTTTCCAACGCCGCAACCGCCGATTTCCGCTCCGAAACGGCCTTCGCCGCCTTTTTCGCTTGTGCCTCGGCAATCTGCAACGCCACCGCCTCCTTGTGCCCACCACGGGCAAGTTCAAAGTTCGATTGGCAGGGCGTCCAGGCGAATCCCCGCTGCTCAAAGCAACGCTGAACCATATTGGCAACGGCCATCCAACGAAATTTCACACGGTTCTCGGCTTGTGCTTCCACCGATTGCTTGCGGATCAACTCCAACGTATTTTCGATTTCCGTTTCGGAAATTCCAAACACACCTTCGATGCATCCGGCGGCGATCCGGTCGAGCAGTTCCAACGAAACTTTTTCCTCATGAAAAAGCCGCCCGACCAGAGTCCGATAATCGACGAAGGCAACGCTCTCGATGTCGGTCATCGCAAGCAGAGATTCTGCCGTTTTCAAATTTTCAAAAATTTTCCTGTTTTGTTTAGTTTGGTTTAGTTTAGTTAAGTTACCAAGCTGTTGTCCGCAAACTGTGCCGCCAGCGGGACGGTTCGACCCGCCAGCGGGACTCTCAACCGTCCCGCCAGCGGGACGGGTCCCGCCAGCGGGACGGTTCGACCCGCCAGCGGAACTAAGCGCACCGTCAGCGGGACTAACCGTCCCGTCAGTGGGACTGTCAACGGCAACGTAAAGGCCAAAACCAAGTTTCGCTATAAAGCCGCCAATTTGCAAATCGGCCAATGCTCGAAAAACACACGTCCGCGGCTTGCCGGTCTTCTCCCTCAATTCCCTCGGCGTATGTTTGCCTTCGTACTTCAATAACAACCAAATCGCTTGGCAGTGGTCGGCAATTTCTCTAAGCATAAGCCACCTCACTTCCTTCGTCTTCTTCGCCGAAAACGGTCAAAATGGTCCCGGTTGACGTTTCCCACACTCTCCCTGATCGGCGGGCCGCCGATTCCAGACGTTCCTGATCGATCCCCGACTGTAAAAGCCGCACAAGCCTTTGCAAATCAAGGCTTTCGGTGAGTTCGTTGCCCCGCCGATCGATCTCCGCAAGAATCGGATTCTCCGGAGGCGGCGGCTCAAACTCCATCGGCAGGGGCACTTTGATTCTTGTAACAAGATCGGTTGTTTTCGGTCGGCAATAGTGCTTCAGGGTGGTGGCAATGTTGGCGTGATCCATGTGCTGCATCAGCTCCAACTGCGTTGCTCCGGCCCGGAGGGCCAACTCTCCGGAAAACCGTTTGAGGTCGTGTAATCCGAGTTTCACACCAGCGAGATTTTCGGCTCGATTCCAGCATTCGTACCATGCTTTTTGGCCGTGAGTCCACGGAAACACGCAATGCCGTTTCGGGCCGCTAACTGCTCCAAACCCTTTTAATTTAAGCATCAAATCCAAAAGTTCGGCAGTCAGCGGCTTGAATCGGCGTTTATCTTTTTTGTCGATCCACGGTTCCAACGTCAGAAATTGCTCTTGGGTATTAACGTTACACCATTCAATGCCGAGAACGGCTTCCCGGCGGAGGGCGGTAATGCAAACGAAGTGCATGATTGTCCGCCAAAAGTGTGGTCGATGTTTCCGTACAATAAACTTGGGAAATTCGACCTCATTGCCAAAGGCATGGTAAAGGGCCTGAAACTCGTAATTTGTAATGTTTCGCGGTACTTTTTCCTTGGTGGAAATTGCAGACCAGACCTTCCCTTGCATCTGCTTGAGCACGGCGTTTATGTGCCGAATGTGCTTATTGATGGTAGCTGGAGCGGCTTTCCTTTTCCGCAGTTCGCGGATGAAAAAGTCCCGATTAAAGCCGAGGGTACCGGGCGTGGGATCGTCGAGAACGTCGACAACGAGTTTGACGGTTTGCTGATACCCGGCGATAGTCCGCCGATCCCGATCAGCGAGTGAGCGCAGAAAGTCACGCTCAAAGAAATCTCTGAGAGTTTGCATAATTTTGCATCTGGTTGAAGCCTTAAAAACGACCCGATGAAAGGTCAGCGGTAATTGGCCGCCGAAAGAACCCTACCAAAAATTTAGCATAGAATCAAGCCCGGTGCAAAAAAAAGTAGCCACCCGGGGGGATGGCTACTCAATTTCAGAGAGGTTCATCGGCAGGTTTTAGGCTTTCCCAAGAAAATTTTCCTGCTGTCCGGCCTCACGGCTCGGACCCTCTCCAATGGGCAGGGGCGGAATTGAACCGCCGACACACGGATTTTCAGTCCGTTGCTCTACCAACTGAGCTACCTACCCGAAAAGGGCTTGCGACGCCTCGTTTTCTTGCCTATCAGAAACTTGTCGGTCCTTGCCGCTGGTCAAACTTTGGATTACGAACAGTTTAACCTTTGCCCGGCAAAGTGTCAATGCCTTCCGAGGAAAAAGAATCGAAATGGGTGTGTCAATAGTTTGGAGGCCGTGTCGAGTTCCGCTCTGAAAGAGCGCAACGTCTATAACCCCCGATTACGTCGGGGGTTATAGACATAGCGTCGCTTCGGGACGGAATAAACACCTCCCCAATTTTTACCGTAGACTACCACGAAAACACGGAAATTTACTTCCGTGTATTTCCGTGCCTTCCGTAATTTGCCCCCGTTTACGGTCTATTGGACCTGTTCCACAACCCTAAAATTTCGTCATTCCCGCGAATGCGGGAATCTAGACGAAATGTGTTATACCTGTTCCTCTAGAGCGTATTAAAAATTGGTCTGGAGTTTTTATCGTCACCCCGCACAGGCGGGGGCCTAGACAGTCGACGTCATTGAGTTTGTTTCATCGCCATAAGTTTTTGCAATTAAAGAAGATGTGAACATCTGTCCTCTAGGCCCCCACCTTCGCGGGGGGACGGGGTTATGGAACAAGTTTATTGTCAATTCTTAATCACAATGGCACGGTAAAATCGGGTGATCGGGAATATTTCCGAGTGAGTCGACGTTTCGATCATTTCACTTGGTTCCGAAGTTGTCTGGACCTCTCCGGAACGTGGTACAACGTTTCGTTCAACCGTTGCGGCAACGCCGAGTAGCGTATTCAAGCGATAGCCCGTAATATCGAGCATCGCCCGTTCGTCGTTTTTAAGGTACGCCCGCCAAAACAAGATCGAACCCCGACACATCGCCCGCTGAAAGGATTGGTCGTTCCTACCTCGGATCGATAGGAAATGTCCACCATAGATCATGTGGTCTGCGTCTTGGAGGATGACGAGAAAGCGGTCGTTGCCTGTCATCGAATCGAAGGGGATCCGACGTTGCGATGCTTTGGTCGAACCGATGACGCCGTCGTCTGCTGTCCCTGTAATGAAAAACGTTGGAACCTCTACGGCGGCATAAACGTCTCGATAACTTCTGCGTGGTGGATTAATCGGCGGGCTCATCGCAAGTACCGCCGTTCCCCGTGGATCGGCAAGCGAGGTTCCCCCATCCGGCGGCTGCTGCCCCGCAACAAGAAGCGCAGCCAGCGCACCGAGGTCGTATCCGCCGATGCCGATGTTTTCAAGATCGAGTAGGGAACCGAGCCAATCACCGCTTTCTTCCAGCCATTTCAATTGGTCCAAGGCAAAGCGCATATCCAAGGCACGTGTTCGCCCACTCCAGCTGGTTTTGTACGCTTCACGCAGTTCGTTCAAGACACGCAGTTTGCCTTGCCAAACATTCTCATCGCTACCAGGATGTTGGAGCAATGCGACGACAAATCCGCGTGAGGCCCAAGCGGTGGCAAGATAAGCGCAGCGCGATGGCGAACCGCCGAGGCCGTGCGAAAACACGATGACCGGAAAACGCTGTCCCTTGGTCGTCGGAAAGTAGATTTGAGCCGGAACTGTGCGGCGGCGTGAGGCGTCGTACCATCTGAACGACCGCGTAGCGATGGGATACCGCCAATCCCTACCAGCACCGCCCACCTGCACAATCTCTCCGTCCGAATCGAAATAATCATCAATTCCGTTCCAATCGTCAAGGGAACGCAGGTCGAACAAATCAAAATCGTTCGTGAACGAAAACAGGGTTCCATCTTGTGCCCAAGCAATGGAAACGCCAGTATAAATGAAAAGGAGAAGAGCCGAATAGGATGCACGAAGTAACATGGCGAAATACTGAGACGAGGCTGACGAACAAAATCTTACTGTCGAAATCGTTCAAGGTTTTTGAAATATTAAATGTCGATCCATCGGTTTCGCCAAATTCGTCCGGAATGACGGTAAATGTGACCAATATGCCGAATGACTCGAAAGACGGTGTTGTATCGTCCAGACAGCATCGGGGTACAAGAGCCAATAGGATCCCTATCTCCATACAGCCGTAAATAACGCCTGTTTTTCTCTTTGCCACCTCGGTAAAGGGGGCCGTCAGTACTGGAGTACATGGGCTCCAGAGTTGAGGCGAAATATGCCCCCGGATTGCCAAAATCCGAAGATCGGCGAAAATTGGACGGTCCTCTTCGTTTCGATTTCCAACTCTTTACGCACCATGCCTCTCATCGTCCAAAAGTTCGGCGGAAGCAGCGTCGCCGACACCCAAAAAATTCTCGGAGCCGCCCGCAAAGCGATCCGAGCCGCCCAAGCCGGAAACCAAGTCGTCGTCGTCGTCAGCGCAATGGGAAAGACGACCAACCAACTCATTGCATTGGCCAATGAAATCACGGAGCGGCCTTCGTACCGCGAAATGGATATGCTTATGTCCAGCGGCGAACAGGTTACGATCGCCCTCTTTGCCATTGCACTGGAATCGCTCGGTTACAAAGCGGTCAGTATGACGGCGGCCCAACTCGGTATCAAAACCGACAGTTCGCATACCCGTGCCCGGATCAAGTCGATTTCGACGGAGCGGATGCGCAAGGCACTGGACGAAGGCAAAATCGTCATTGCGGCGGGGTTTCAAGGCATTGACGACGACGGCGACATCACGACGCTTGGCCGCGGCGGCAGCGACACCTCGGCGGTTGCGCTGGCGGCGGCGCTCGGTGCCGACGAATGCGAAATCTACACCGATGTCGACGGCGTCTACTCGACCGATCCGCGAATCCTGCCGGAAGCCCGGAAAGTCGAACGCATCGCCTACGACGAAATGCTCGAACTGGCGAGTCTTGGTGCCGGGGTGATGCACAGCCGGTCCATTGAGTTCGCCAAGAAATTCCGTGTGCCGGTGCAGGTCCGGAGCAGTTTCAGCGACACGCCGGGTTCGCTGATCGTCGCCGAACCGGAAAGCGACGATCCTGTTTGTGGAGCGGCCATTTCGAAAAACGAGGCTCGATTCACGGTTATTGGCATTCCCGACCAGCCGGGCAATGCGATGCGGCTTTTTTCCGCAATCGCCGAAGCGAAGATTCCTACCGATATGATCGTCCAGAACATCGGCGTCGAAGGCCGAGCCGACTTGTCGTTCACGGTTCCGGCAACCGATCAACTGGCCGCCTTCGACGTAGTGAACACCGTGGTCAAAGAGATCGGTGCGAAGGGAGCCTCTTCGCAGGACGACGTTGCGAAGGTTTCCGTTGTCGGCCTCGGTATGGAATCGCAGTCCGGCGTTGCGCAAAAAATGTTCCGGGCGATTGCCGACAAGGGAATCAATATCCAGATGATTACGACGAGCGAGATTAAAATCTCGGTATTGGTTTCCCGTGATGACGCTCCGGAGGCACTGCGGGCGGTTCACGCGGCTTTTGAGTTACAGAATCCTCCGAAGCGTATTCATCCGTTGAAGTCGCAGCCGTCGACAAAACTGGAGGGACACGAACTGGAAATTTCGCGGCTGACCGGTATGGAGGACATTATTATTGAGTCGATCCATTGCAATCGGGAGGAGTCGCGGATCACGATCGGCGAGATGCCGGATCGACCGGGCATTGCCGCCGAGATGTTCGAAAAGATCGCCGCCGCCGGAATTTTGGTCGATATGATCGTCCAAAGTTGCGGTCGGGAAGGCAAGGCGAGTATCAGTTTTACGATTCCGCGAACGTCATTGGACAAAGCCTTGGCAGTGGCAGCGGCACTGACGGAGGAGTGGGGCTGTTCGTTATTGTTACACGATCCGAAGATTGCGATTTTGTCGGTTCGCGGAACGGGTTTGCGTTCGCACACCGGCTTGGCATATCGAATGTTCAAGACTTTGTCCGACGGCGGTATCAATGTGAACATTATCAGTACGAGTGAACGCAACATCGGCATCTCGGTCGACGACGGAAACGGCGAAAAGGGCCTCGAACTGCTCAAGAAGGAATTCGTCGGCGAAATGATGTAGAAAACTTCGATGCTGTCTTCCCAAAGACTCGCCGAAGACTCGCCAGTGTTTGAAGCGTTTTTTGGGTCACTCGACTCCGCTGATTTCCAATTGGTCGATGACGCCGAGGATTGAGGTCGTTAAGGCGGCAATGGAGTCAGCGGCAAGGTCCACATCGGCGATTTTGAGTCGGGCAGCACAGGCACCACCCTGTCCCAAGGTGGCGTCCAGCGGTCGCCAGACACCGTCAATCAGGGCTTCGTTCCAAAGGTGAAAGGCCATTGCACCGCTCGCCGCCGGGTCCGGCGAATTCAACGGCGAATAAACGAGACCGAGAACCAGACGGCACGGTATCTTCTTCGAACGACACAGAGCGGCCAAAAGGACGGCGTACTCCGAGCAATCGGCGCACATCGTTTTTAGAACGTCAGAGGAAGACGCAAAAGTAAGCGAAAACGACGTACCTTGCCTGTAATGGTGAACAAGTCGTTCGAGAGCTTGGGCGGTCTGCCAAGGGGACAGCGAGTCGTCAACCGTTGCGGCAAGGGCTTTCAGCGAAGAATCGTCCAAGTCGATCAGAACGCCCGATGCAAGGTCTTCCGGGGATGCCTGGGCTTGCCCCACACGGAATGCCGGGTTACCGACTCGTGACGGATCATCCCCTACCGCCGACCATACACGAATTTTCGCTGCATTCTGCGGGTCGGAGAGCGGTGTGACGGATTGGAACGGCGACTCGGGAAATCGGCTTTGCGGCAAACCGGTCTTCAGGCGAACGGTGAACGTCAATGTGTCGGCATTGTGTGCGTCGGGAATCGGTCGGGAAAGCTGAATCATACCGATTTGGCCAAGTTCTGCGTTTGGGCCGTTCGCAATTCCGGCGAGTGCCGTCTCTTTGTCGACACGGACGGCGTAAATCTCCGTATCGCCCATCGACATGAGAGTTCGGAACACGTTACCGCCGGAATCAATCCAAAGCGTAGTGGAGAGCGGTAGTGCCGATTCGCCGACACCGATTTTCATCATGACACCGATCCGTTGCAGATTGCGCGATGTGCCGAGGATGTCGACTTTTTCGATGTTGCCGCCGTGGAGCGTCGCTTCGACGGGTTGTTGTAGCGTCGGCTCAAAGAACCGAAGCACAACGTTCTGACCGGTCGGGACAGACTCCGCAAGAAGACGTCGGAGAATCGTTTCGGGACCGCCGAGCGGAGTGTTCCACGGCAAGGCGGTTTGGCTCTTTTCGCCGCGAACGAGAAGTTTGTCGCCCTCGACCCGATATTCGGTCTGAATCGGTGACGAGCCGCCGCTGTCCAAGTACGTTGTTGCGGAAACGAATTCACCGTCCGGAGTCGACAGGGAGGAAAGCTTGATCGTACCGTCGGTGGGATGACCGTGCCGTAAGGTCGTGAGTCGGCTTTGTAACTCGAATTGGAGCCGCCGCTGCCCCTCGACTTCGACGTGTGCAAACGCCGTCCGTTGGAAGCCGACCGGTTTGCCGTTGATGGAGAGCAGTTCCCAATACTCTCCGCCGTCGTGCAAAAGGCCGACGGTCTCTAATCGTTTTTCCTTCGAGCAACTGGGAATGACAAGGAAAAGGAAAAGGAAAAAGAGTAGACGTTTCATTTTTTCTTTAAGCGACAACGCTGTCAGTGTTGGAGTACGGCAAAAGACTGAAAAGCAGCCGGAATTATCGACTCAATCATTTCGATTTACTGTATTTCCTTGTCGGTTTGGAGTTGTTTTCGAAGGCCGCACGCCTCCTGAACTCTCCGAAGTACCTCGGCGGCTTTTCGTCTTGCCCTGGCCGCGCCGTCGGCGAGAACCTGACGAACAATCTCCGGTGTTGCTTCGAGTTGTCGACGGCGTTCCCTTGCTTCGGCAAAGAAATTCTCCACAAGACCGACAAGCTCCTTCTTGATGCTTCCGTAACCGAAGTTTCCTCGCCGGTACGTTTCGCCGAGGGTCTCCGTTTGTTCCGGAGATGCAAAGAGCGAATACAGCTCGAACAGATGGTCGCCTTCCGGGTTTTTCGGTTCCTCCATTGGGCGGCTGTCCGTTTGGATGCCCATGATTTTTTTCTTTTGAACCTTGAGGTCGCCGAACACATCGACGGCGTTTCCATAACTTTTTGACATTTTCCCGCCGTTGAGACCGGGGACCCTTGCGGAATCCGCAAGCACTTGGGCTCTCGGTATCACGAACACCTCGCCGAAAGTATGGTTGAATGAACCGGCGATGTCACGGCAAACTTCGATGTGTTGCACTTGATCTTCGCCGACGGGAACGATGTCGGAATCGTACATCAGAATATCGGCGGCCATCAAAACGGGATAGGCGAAGAGTCCGGCATCGGCGGGCAGTCCCTTTGCTTTCTTGTCTTTGTAAGCGTGGCAACGTTCGAGCAGTCCCATCGGCGTCGAGGTCATCAGAATCCAACAGAGTTCCGAGATTTCGGGAACGTCGGACTGGACGAACAGCGTCGCCTGATTGGGATCAAGACCGAGAGCCAGGAGATCGAGCGCAGCGTCCTGTATGTTCTGCGACATTTGCTCTTTGTTACGAACGGTCGTCAATGCGTGAAGGTTCGCAATGAAATAAAACGCCGTGCCTTGCCCGTTTTGCAAGGCGATGTATTGCCGGATCGCTCCGAAGTAGTTACCCCAGTGAAATCGGCCCGTCGGTTGAATGCCGGATAATATTCTCATTCGGCCATTGTAATGAGCCTGTGTGGAAACGCAAGCGCCGGGAACGTCTGGCTGGTATTTTTTCGCTCCCATGGCGTCGTTGCATACAACCTCGAACATTTTCAACCAAAGCCTTGACGACGCCGGGGCCGCCGCGGTAACTTGACTCTTGGTTTGCGAGCCATGATAATGAGTTGGGTTCGACACAATTATCCCCTTCACCCACAAATGCCACGAAAAAGATTTCTTGGCTTGCCGCTGGTCTTGTCTGTTTGCTCTCCCTACCTGCTTTGTGTGCCAACGATGACCGTAAGGCCTTGCCGTGCAGGCAAACCGGGGGCTTACGCCGCCCGGCTCCGTGGGGGGCCTTGCTTACGCTTTGGGCTCCGTGGGAGGAACGTCCTTCATCGCGGCGGGAACCGCTAACACTTTATTGAATAATTATGAAACGATTATTTGTCATTCTTCCTCTTGCCGTTTGTTTCGTGATCGTTTTCAGCGGCCAACAGCGTAACACTCCGCAGCGTTCCGTCAGGACGCCGCCAGCGCGTCCGACGGCACCAACACCTCCAGTTGTTAAGACGCCGAAGCCGTTTCCGCTCGTCGCGTTGCGACCGGATGACCTGGTTTGGCCGCCGCCCGGTCAAGGTGACCGTAGTGTGGCACCGCAGTCGATCGCCCTGCTCGGCGATACCCGAAGCGAGGAACTTTACGTCATTCGTACAAAAATTCCCAGGGGCAAACAGATTGTTCCGCACGTTCACGCCGACTCACGCAGCGTCGTTGTGATTTCCGGTACGTATTATTACGGCATCGGCGAAAGTTTTGACGCATCGGAACTTCGTGCGTTTCCGCCGGGCAGTTTCCTGACGGAGCCCGCCGGAATGCCGCACTATTCCTGGGCGAAAGACGACGACGTGATTCTCCACGTCACCGCCGTCGGGCCGTCCAGCACTCGAGTGTTACCGGACGAACCGCCTGCGGACGCAAAAAATCTTGTACAAA
>Ga0099364_10010773_pt1 | contig 12540 bp, 10 predicted proteins | sample TergutTh196P3_FD_73070 | JGI IMG/M metagenome (GOLD analysis project Ga0099364, IMG submission 73070) | Microcerotermes parvus P3 segment gut microbial communities from Pointe-Noire, Republic of the Congo - Th196 P3 | ecosystem: Host-associated > Arthropoda: Insects > Digestive system > Gut ... | reverse complement strand
TCTCGTCATTGCGAGCAAAGCGAAGCAATCCAGGCACCGAATTAACGGGAAAATACGGCAAAACAGAGATTTCACAGACTAGATTGCTTCGTCGCTACGCTCCTCGCAATGACGAGGGGTATTTGAATAGTCACTGAGATTTTATGAGATGTCTTATGAGAGTGGGAAGCAGAGTGAAGCAGGGACGCCCGTTACCAAGCGTCCCCCTGCTTCCTATATCATGAACCCATGTGTACAAAAAACCACTGTTTCAATGGAATTCACGTTTAAATCTATGTTTTATCCCTGCTTGGCCTAATACTCCATTTGCCAAATATCTGTCTTTAATTTTCCCGTCGACAGTAAACTTTCGGTTTGTAATTGGGCTATACCATATGTCGTGATCGCCTTTTCCGTGGCGAACAAAAGTACAGTTATTCTGAGACAAAAGCCGAAGCACATCTTTCGTATAATCTGCCACTACGAAGCCCCTGCTAGTTTTTCAACACGTTCAACATCGAAATATAGCTCTACTTCTCCTTTATATCCGAGGTTCAACTCCAATAATTCTGGCACAGCCATACGAACCCGCCCTACCAAAACATCGAAAACATCCGCCCCCAAAGTAAGTCCGGGTACGTCATCGGAAACAGTATACCAGCTACTAGATTCACTGCTCCAAACCAGCTTCACTGTACACTTCACTTTCATCAACCCCCACCCTATTCTCAGCTACAACCATTTACGCAGAAAAGAAGTTGTAGTGCCGGATAATTATAGCACAGGCTATACTCCAAGACAATCCCCGTTCATTTACCGTATTACGCCTGCGTTTAGCGGTGCTAGCTTGTCGTCGCTTTGACCGCTGTTGTCGTTGAGCCCGAAGTACGCTTCGAGGATGTCCCTCGCCACTGGAGCAGTGTACGAACCCCAAACGCCCCTTTCAATGACTACCGCTACCGCTATTTGCGGATTGTCTGCCGGCGCATAGCACAGGAACAACGAGTTGGAAGACTCCTCTTGCGTGGTCTCCCTCCCGGTTTCTGCCGTACCAGTTTTGCCCGCCACGCTGAACGGGAAATCTATGAACACCCTGTACGCCGTCCCGTCAAAGTCCCCAGTGCTCGCGACCATGCCTTCCTTGACCGCATCAATCGACTCCGCTTTGACGTCTATGACGCGCATTTCGGGTTCGGTCTCTTTTACTATGGAGCCGTCGTACCTTGTCACTTTTTTTGTCAAGTACGGCTTGTAGTACTTCCCCCCATTCGCGAGCGCAGACATATAGCAGGCCATTTGTAGCGGCGTAAACGAGTTGTACAACTGCCCGATTGCAACTTGCGCTGTGTCCGCCGGCCTCCAAATGTCGTTGAATTTCTCTCGCTTGTACTCCCTTGTCGGCATTACCCCTTCGCTTTCCGACGGCAAATCTATCCCGGTCTTGACGCCAAGCCCGAAGCTGTGCGCACGTTTGGCAAGGTTTTCTATGCCGACGCCGATGATTTCGTCGTCCCCTGTGATATGGTCGTCGAGGTTGCCCGCGCCAATCTTATGAAAGAAGACGTTGCACGAAGTCTCAAGCGCCGTCTTCAGCGACAGCCACCCATGGCCGCCCTCAAGGCATCTGAAGACCTGACTGCCATAATACACGCGGTTCGCGTCATGGATAAGCGACGTCCTGGAGATAACCCCCTCTTCGAGCGCGGCAATGGCCATCATCGGCTTAAAAGTGGACCCCGGCGCATACGTACCCATGGTAGCTCTGTTGAACGAGCTCCTGAGCGGGTCGACCATCAGCTCGCCAATCGCCTCCTGCGCATCCCTGTTTTCTGCCCCCATTAGGAATATCGCTGGGTCAAAAGTAGGGTAGCTCACCAGAGCGAGCACCTCCCCCGAATGTACGTCGATTACGATTGCAGCGCCAGCATATGCGTCGCCCTGGTTCTTTTCGCTGTCGGTGTCCATATACCCGTTGTTTTCTTTGTTTTTAATGAAATTGATATTTCGTTCAAGCGACTCGTAAGCGACCCTCTGAAGGTCAAGGTCAATCGTCAAAACAACGTCGTTGCCGGGTATTGCGGGCTTTCCGTCTATCTGGCTTGCAGCGCCGCCGCCCGACAGCACCTCGATCTTCCTTTCCCCGTCTCGCCCCCTTAAGTATACCTCGTTTTGGTACTCAACCCCCGCAACGCCTACCGTATCGGTCATCTTGTAACCGTTCATCTTAAGCTCTTCGTAACGGGTCTCGCTTATGGCACCCATATAACCCAGCACATGCGCCACATAGCTGGCGTCAATGTACTCCCTGACAGGCTCGACGTTTATTGTCAGCCCGTTTAGGTTATGCCCGTTCTCCTCTATTTCAGCAATGGACATCGGGCATATGTCCCTCGCAATGCATACCGACTGGCCGGATTCAAAGGCGCCCTTCGACATTGTTAATATGTACCTTAGGGAAACAATCCTATACACTTCGTCATTTGTGTACGCCGGGTTAATTTTATAATAACTCTCGCTTCTCAGCAGTTCAAAAAGATCCTCGGGTTTTGTAAAAATATCCTCTTCTTCGATTCCAAACGCATTTTTCTGCCAACTCACGGTGTCCTCGAAATTCTCCCTAGCAAAAACAAGCCGTCCTTCAGGGGAAATCGCCACATACCTGCTAAAGCTCTTTAGCCACGAATCGCCATTCTTGTAAAGAATGTCAGTCACCCTCAGAAGCGTGCTATTCAGCCTTGCCGCGTCGCCAGGGGTATCGACGATATGCACTGTGAAAATATCTTTGTTCACAGCAATCGGGATGCCGTTTCTGTCCATAATCCTCCCTCTCGGCGCTATCTCCGTCATCTTTCTGGTTTCTTTGACCCTTGACTGCACCGGCACATGCTGCCTACCCTCTATTATCTGAAGCTCGAACAGCCTAAAAACAATCCCCGCGCAGGACAGTACGATGAACAGGCTAAACACAACATACCTACTTTTAAGCGAATCAGAAAATCGATGGAACATCTATACCCTCCCCATCATTTTTGGGCTTTCTTTCTTTCAATGCCATATACACGGGAAGCCCGCAAAGCGTGTTTAGCATTGCCCCGGGTAGAATAACCCTGGTTAACGCAAATACGGCGCCCGCACTAACCGCCCCCCCGTTCCTGACGATAGGCAGCGTATACCCAAACACATATACGCAAACCTCGTAGAATGCCGACAGCCCGTATGTTACAAGCACATAAACCAGGAGAAAATCGTTTTTTCGCCCCTTGGACAACAGCCCCGCAAGTGCCCCCGAATACAGCCCAAAAAGCGCATACATCCCCAAGACCTTTCCCGTCATAGCATCCTGGTAAAGGCCTGCCGCAATGCCTGCGGCACCGCCGAAGACACTGCCGTTTACAACCCCTGTGACAATCACGACAACCAACGGAAGGTTAGGCCGAATCCCGAATATGGAAACGCGCTCCACAAACGAATGCTGGAGTAGCAAGGCTACCACAAAAAAAACTATATTCAAGACGGACTTCAATGAAATCTTAAAATTCTTCATTGTCGGCTTCACGACCTTTCGACAGCCCCTGCTTCCATTTCCTCGTCATAGCCTTGCACTATAAACACCTCGTTAATCCTCTTGAGGTCCGAAAAAGGCTCAACAATCGCATACCTTACAAGCCCGTTCCCAGTTTGCCTTATGCTCAAAACCCTGCCAATTTCGATTTCCCTTGGGAAAATGCCGCCTATTCCGGACGTTTCGATTATATCGCCCGGCGCAACAACCGTATCTTCGGGTATAAGGTCGATTTTGCACAGCCCCTGTTCCTTAAGGGTAATATCCCCCCTCACGACGACAGCTCCGCCACCGGGGCTCTTAATCCACCCGCTGACTACGAACTCCTCGTCAATGAGCGTTATCACTTTTGTCGTACTCGGCCCCACTTCAATTGCCCTGCCAATAAGCGCCATATTTGAAGACACGACCGGCATGTCTTCCGATACGCCGTCATTCCTCCCTACATCAATCTTAAACACGCTAAACCAGTTGCCGGCTTCCCTTGTTATCACGTTGCCGCCAATAAAAGCATAGTCGACAAACTTGCTCTTAAGGTTCAATATCCCCTGTATCTCCGCGAGCCTGTCCTTCTCGGCAATTAGCTCCCTGTTTTCTTTCTCAAGCTCGTCAACCCTCTTTTTCAATGCCTCGTTTTCCACGCGCACTTCGTCAATATTTGAAAAAACCGCCAAGTTTGAAATCACTGCGTCCGACATGCGCGAAAAGAAAGACTGCGCGGGCGCCAAAGGAGCGGTCGCTGCGCCGGACACCCACTCTAAATCCCCAAGGTTGTTAGATGTTATGACAATCATCATTATACAAAGCAAAGTGAAAACTAAAAGCAGAAACGCTCTGCTTTTAACAATATTCTTCATTATCTATCAGTCCTTAGTCTATCAGCCCTTAATCTATCAATCCCCAATCATCATTCTCTAAACTTGTTTGAAGAGACTAGCAGGCCTTTCAGGTTGTCGATCTCGTCCAGCACCTTGCCCGTCCCCAGCGCAACGCAGTCCAACGGGTTGTCTGCTAATATGGCGGGCATGCCCGTCTCTTTTTCAATCAGCTTGTCAAACCCCGACAGGAGTGCCCCTCCTCCGGTAAGCATGATCCCCCTTTCCATGATGTCTGCCGCAAGCTCAGGCGGGGTTTTCTCAAGCGTAACCTTCAGAGCCTCAATAATGGTTCTCAGCGGCTCCCTGAGTGCCCCAAATATTTCATATCCTGAGACTTTAATGCCCATTGGCAGCCCGTCCACCATGTTTCTCCCTTTGATTTCAATCACGTCATCATTTGGCTTAGGGTATGCCGACCCTATCTCCAGCTTTATTTGCTCAGCAGTCCGTTCCCCTATCAGCACATTAAATTCACGCCTACAATAGTTCAATATGGCGTTGTCAAATTCGTCCCCCGCAATTCTCAGGGATTTACTCGTAACAATCCCCCCGAGCGAAATCACAGCCACCTCGCTAGTCCCGCCACCAACGTCCAACACCATGCTGCCGGTCGCCATTTCAACAGGCAAACCCGCACCAATAGCCGCTGCCATCGGCTCCTCAATAAGGTAGACTTCTCTTGCGCCCGCTTGATAAGCAGCGTCTCGAACCGCCCTTCTCTCAACCGCCGTAACACCCGACGGCACACAAATGACGACACGCGGCTTTGTTACAACCCCTCTTGCGTTAACTTTTCTCAGGAAGTACCTGAGCATAATCCTTGTAACGCCAAAATCCGCAATGACGCCCTCCTTAAGCGGCCTGATAGCAACAATGTTCCCAGGCGTCCTGCCTATCATTTCCTTTGCGCTGTCCCCGACAGCCAGTATTGATTCTGTGTTTTGGTCAATGGCGACGACTGATGGCTCCCTGGCGACAATGCCCTCTCCTCTGACATGTACGAGAATGTTAGCTGTGCCAAGGTCTATTCCAATATCCTGTGCAAAAAAGCCCATCCAGGCAATATCCTCCGTGTGTGTATAGCCTGCGGCGGTTTACCCCCGGCGGCTAATCCCAGCTGAACTATTTGATCGCGTGCCGCCCCGTGTTCTACTACCAATCCGTTCCTTTCCCTACTACCAATCCGTATCAAGTCCTATTGCTAACCACTCCGTGCCCCATAACTAAACCGTCTCGAACCCTATGACTAATCGGTTCCGTGCCCTACGGCTAATCCGTTCCGTGCCCTACAACTAACCCGCCCCAATGCCTCCACACCTTTTCAAGCGGCGGGATTAGGGCGGGTTAGTCGTAGGGCAGGCTTTGGCAACAGACAGCGGAACACAGCCGCTGGGTCAGAATGGGGCGTCCCGTCGCCCTGTAAACTCTAAAAGAACATATACCCACAATTTCTCAACATACTAGCCAATTTGGAGATCGGAAGCCCCATTACGTTAAAATAGCAACCAAAAATGCTCTCCACCAATACCGCACCGCAACCTTGTATGGCGTACGCACCCGCTTTATCGGCGAATTCACCAGTTGTTAGATACCTTTCAATCATGCTGTCGTCAATTTCACAGAATTTTACTTCCGTTGTTTCTACTTCCATTATTTCACGCCCCGAACCAGCGCAGACAAGCGCCAGCCCCGTGTGAACCATATGCCATTTGCCGGACAAGCTTTTAAGCATCCTTTTCGCATCTGCCCGGTCAATCGGTTTTCCTAAACGCTCCCCATTCGGGGCAATTACTACGGTATCGGCGCCGATGATAATAGTCTCCGCAGTCAGAAGGCCTACTGATGTGTTTCCCCAGTCTTCTTCCCCCTGCCAGTCATCCGCCTGCCGTTCATATACCCGCCGCTCTACTGCGCGCCGTTCTACCGCACGCCGCTCAACCGTCGGCAGGTCAACTGCTAACCGCTCATAAACACGCCGTTCGGCTTTTCGCCGATCATAGGCGTGCTGTTCATATATCCGGCGCTCAGCCGCGCGCCGCTCGGCTTCCAGCCATTCAGCTTTCAACCTCTCGGCGACGACTACCGCCTTTCTTCGCGCTATATCCATTACAGCGAGCCGCTCGTCCTCGTCAGCGCCAATAGTCTCGTCAGCGCCAGAAATCTCGATATCAAATTCCGCATTCAGCCGCCGTAAAAGCTCCGCTCTTCTCGGCGAAGCGGACGCCAGTATCAGTCTCATTTGATACATCCTTTACATTTTAATGATCCTTGCATTTCTTAATACCTTTGTTATATCGCAATTGTTTCTTCTTGTTATATCGCTATTATTTCTTCGTTATATCGCAATTATTTCTTCGCTATATCGCTTTTATTCCTTTGCTTCTAGAGTGCCCTTTAAGTCACTAGCGAATATTGCGTCTTTCGCGTCTTTTGTGTAATTTGCATCTTTTACGTCTCTTATGTCTCTTACATCTCTTACATCTCTTATGTCCCTTACATCCCTTACGTCCCTTACATCTCTTACGTCTCTTACTTCTTTCACGTCTTTCACTTCTTTTACATCTTTGGCGTCTTTGGCGTCTTTCGCGTCTCTTGCGTCTTTAGCGTCTCTCGCGTCTCTTGCGTCTTTTTGCGCCTTAATCTCCTTTTGCGTCTCCTTCAAGTTTATCCCTAGCACATGTATATTCACTTGCAGAACCTTCAGCCCAGTCATTTTTTCGATGTCGTCCCTGATCGTGCCCTGCAATTGTCTTGCGATTTCATTTATGCGGCACCCGTATTCAGCCGTCACTTGTATGTCGATAACGACCCCTGTGTCGCTGGCGTCAACCTTTACCCCTTTGTTCTGGCTTTTCATTCCAAGGAAACCTGCCAGGCCTTCGCCCACCCCGCCGCCTGACGGGACTATCGAAGGCGTTTTCTCTATGGCGATCGCAGCTATTGCCGCAATAACATCATCAGAAATATTAACTTTGTCCTTCATTATATCACTTTTTGCAATTTCATTCACTATTTTTCATCCTCGCTTTCTACATGCCTCCAGCCCCTCCGGCTGTCCTTGGGAACGGGATTACATCCCTAATGTTGGACATGCCCGTAAAGTACATCAATGCCCGTTCAAACCCCATGCCAAAACCGGAATGCTTTACCCCTCCGTACTTCCTCAAATCAAGATACCAAATATAATCCCCAATGTCCATACCCATCTCGCGTAGCCGACCCTCAAGGCGGCTGTGCCGCTCTTCCCTCTGGCTCCCACCAACAAGCTCCCCAACGCCCGGTGCCAGAAGATCCATAGCCGCAACCGTCTTGCCGTCGTCGTTCATCCTCATGTAAAACGCCTTAATGTCCTTAGGGTAGTCCGTGACAAAAACCGGCCCTGACGCCACCTTTTCCGATAAATACCTTTCATGCTCAGTCTGAAGGTCGCAACCCCAAAATGCCTTGTACTCAAAATCGGCGTTCCTCTTTTCGAGGATGCTTACCGCTTCTGTGTATGTCATCCTTACAAATTCGGCATTCAGCATGTTTTCAAGCCGGGCAATAAGCCCCTTTTCAACAAAACTGTTTAAAAAATCTACCTCATCGCCCGCATTCTTGAACAAATAGGCGATCATATATTTCATCAAGCCTTCAGCAACATCCATGTTGTCGTTAATGTCCGCAAACGCCATCTCCGGCTCGATCATCCAAAATTCAGCGGCGTGCCTTGGCGTGTTAGAGTTCTCTGCCCTGAATGTTGGCCCAAATGTGTAAATCCTGTCAAAGGCATGGGCATAAGCCTCCCCCTCTAGCTGCCCGCTCACGGTCAGGTTGGCTTCCCTGCCAAAAAAATCCTTTGTATAGTCAACTTCGCCATTCCCGTTAAGGGGCACATTCTGGGGGTCGAGCGCCGTAACCCTAAACATCTCGCCCGCCCCCTCCGTGTCGCTTGTCGTTATGATGGGGGTATGGACGTGCACAAACCCGTTTTCCTGAAAGTATTGGTGTATAGCCTGCGAGACTACGGACCTAATCAGGAACACCGCTCGAAACACGTTCGCCCGCGGCCGCAGGTGGGCCATCCCCCGCAAAAACTCAAGGGAATGCCTCTTTTTTTGAAGAGGGTACTCCGGCGGACATGCGCAGACAACGTCTACGTTGCTTGCCGCAAGCTCGAACGCCTGCTTGCTCCCCGGGCTTTCCGACAGAACCCCTTCAACCGAGACAGAAGAGCCGCTCAGCAATGACACCGCGTCGGAATAATTTGGGACTTCGGACTTGGCAACGACGACCTGCAAACTCTTGAAACAAGAGCCGTCGTTTAGCTCTATAAACCCGAAGTTCTTCATGTCCCTCGCAGACTTGACCCAGCCATCCACCCTCAGCTTCTTGCCCATATAGGCCGGAGCGCCGTTTAGTATCTCTTTTATTCTTGTTCTTTTCATGCCCCTCCGTTCTTTCATGCGCATACATTCACATTCATTCATGCGCATACATTCACATTCATTCGTGCGCATGCTTTCATTATGTGCGCCCTCACTCGTTTTTGCAATTGACTTTTTAGAATGGCAACTGGTTGAATACATCCATCAGGTCGCCCATTCTTATGTCCTTAACTGCAATTGCGTTGTCGGGTAATACAACCCTATCTTCAAGCGGGCCTATCCTTAAGACATATCCCTCGGCCCTAAACACAAACTCATTGCCATCCATTATTGCGTCAGCGCTAAAGGTATCCCCGCCTGACCTTATGGTTAGGTTGTTCGATGTTTTTTCGGTATCCCACTCAATTGTTGTCCTTAGCCTGTCAGTCCACCGATCGCTGTACGTAATGTTCGACACGAAGTTTTTTGCGCCAATATGCTCGCCCTTCATGCTGAATGTGTATTCGTCGTAACCGTCAAATAAATCAATCCCGATATCGTCAAGCCTGTATTTTTCCCCCAGTGCACTGATTTTGAATCGAACTTCGTCAAAATCATCCGAACGGGCGTTGAACTCAAATGACACAATTACCCCTTTGTAGACAATTAAATTTGCGGTTAGCGTCAGGCGCTCATCGGTAATGTACTGCAATGCATCGTCAAGTTCATCCTCAAAACTCTCTATCAAGTCATCAAATCTGGAATAGCTTCCATATGGCAATAAATTACCTATATTTAAATCAAGAGCGTCAAGAAACTTCCTGATAGCCGGATCCGTTTTCATCGCCGGCAATAAATCACCCTTCACCCAGTCGACTATTATCTTGGGGGTTGCCGTCAAAGTAATCAGGTCAGCCTTCTCGGTTTTGCCGCCAATTTCAATGTCTATTTTTTCCTTCTTTTCTTCGAGCCTGTCGACGAATTTCTTGAACAGATCTATAGCCAGTTTCTTTAATTCCTTGTAGTCGGCAGAAACATTGCCAAAGTCGTTGCTCATTATGTTCGTATATGACAGGTCGATGCCATACAAAATCTCAGCTATTTCATCGCTGAGATACCCCCCAGAGCCACCCATAGCATTCACTAAGTTGTCAAACTCCCCAACAAGATTCTTGGGGTCGGCCTTAAGAAACAAAATACCCGGCACGCCTATTACAAGTTCGTTGTCAGTCAAGAAAAGCTGCGCCCTAATACTGGGGGAATCCAGCCTAAATTCTATAAACAAGGTCTTTGCGTTTTTGTCGTCGCTGATGGTCATCCTTGCGCCATCGCTCCTGACCTGGTACGTGTACGAAGATGCAACAGTTGTATCAATGGCTTTCAGAATCGGGTTTCCTCTTATGAGGGTGTCGATTTCCTTGGTATAAGCCTTTACAGTGTTGTTATATGTTGAGTAGATGCCACCACCGAAACCACCGCTAAAAAGCGACACTGCGGCAAAGGTCCCTGCAGCTGCCAGTGCAAGAATAGCAACTACAATAATGCCTATTTTTAAGAGCGATGATTTTTTACCCTTTTTCGACCCGTCTGCACCGGGTATTGCCTGGGCAGCATACATGTCATGCTGGGCATGCATGCCTGGCGGGGAAAGAGTACCCGGCTGTGTAAGCCCGCCCGGCTGCGTAAGCCCGCCCGGCTGCGTAAGACCCTGCGGCTGCGTAAGACCCTGCGGCTGGGCGTAACCTGTTGGCGTTGCCTGAGTGCCGGGAACGACTTGAACCGTCGGCTGGGTTTGTGAGGCAAATCCGTATGGCCCGGCTGGCGGGACAGATTGGCCCGGCTGGCCAATGCCACCGGGTGCGCTGGGTGTTGCAGGTTGGCCTGGCTGGCCAGGCTTACCAAAGCCACTGGGCGCACCTGGTGTTGCTGACTGGCTTGGTTGCCCAAAACCACTGGGCGCACCTTGTTCCACTGACTGGCCCGGTTGGCCAAAACCGCTGTGCATTCCAGGTGTCGCCGAATGCGCTCCATCCGTAGGCGCGGAAGGCGAAGCAGCTGACTGGGAATAGTCAGTAGACGCAGTATAAGATGCTGGCTGTGCCGGCGGGGTGAACCCAAACGGCGCGGCGGGCATTTGAGATTGATCTGATTGAGCCGGCGTGCCAAAGCCACTGGGTGCACCGGATGTTGTAGACTGGCTCGGCTGACCAAAACCACTAGGCGCACCGGACGCAACCGCATGACCTGGTTGACCAAAACCACTGGGCGAAGCTGATTGCCCCGATTGGGCAAAACCCCCAGGCGAAGCAGACTGCCCTGGCTGGCTAGATTGGCCATATCCTCCAGGCGAAGCTGATTGCCCCGGCTGGGCAAAGCCCGAAGGCGAGGCTGATTGACCTGGTTGACTAAACCCGCCGGGCGAAGCAGACTGCCCCTGCTGGGCAAAGCCCCCGAACGAGGTTGTTGTGTCTGGCGATGCCTGCTGTGTCGACGTGGCATACCCGTATTGTTCGGTACGCATTGATTGTTGAGCTGGCTGATCCGGCTGAGGTGGAGGTGTATAACTCCAAGGCGAAGCCGCCGAAGAAGGCGCTGTAGGCTGGGCAGCCGAGGCAAACCCAAACGGCGCAGCTGTCGACGCTGGCTGTGTTGGCGAGCCATACCCATATGAATCCGAGGGCGCAGCCGATTGAGTAGGCTGGGCAGACTGGGTAGGCTGTGCATAACCCGTAGGCGCAGTCTGCGCGGCTGACGCATCTGGCGCATTATGCGAATCTGACGCGGCTGACGAGGAAGTCGATACAGGCTGTGCCGACGAAGCGAATCCGAACGGCGCGTCTGGAGCGACTGGAACAGCTGGGTCCGGCCTTTCTGTCTTTCCGGCTACACCAGCCCCCTCTACTTTATACCCACAGTTGTCACAAAATACAGAGTCTTTAGAAAGCGTATTCCCACAATTTTCACAAAACATATCATCGCTCCTTGTATTGAATTAGTTTGAATTAGTTGATGAAGCTTCAGCTAAAAGCATTTGTTACGAAGATTGATATCAATATAATAAACTAATTGGACAAAGGCTGTCAATGCTGTACAGGCGACAAAACGTATATTTAGCACAACATTTGTGCTTATTCAGCATAGTAGGAGCCTTATACCCGAGAACGAGAGGATTTGCGCTTCCTACTTGTCATTTTGCCACCCCTACTTTGTTGCAAAAACTTGCACAGCATCCCACTTTAGAGACTATTCAAATACCCCCCGTCATTGCGAGCAAAGCGAAGCAATCCAGGCACCGAATTAACGGTAAAATACAGCAAAACAGAGATTTCACAGACTAGATTGCTTCGTCGCTACGCTCCTCGCAATGACGAAGAGGGGGTATTTGAATAGAAACGATATGGCGTAAATACAACGTGCAATATAGATATATCGTACAACGTGCAATATAGATATATCGTATTGACATTGCATGTATCAAGTGCTAGAATGTAGGTACACTTGATTGAAAGGAGTTTGTGATATGAGCGGCAATACTGTTAATTTGAGCATTCGCATGGATAAAAGTCTAAAAGAACAAGCCGACGACCTTTTTGCCGAGTTGGGCATGAACATGACCACCGCATTGAATATCTTTGTGCGCCAGTCAGTACGTCAAGGCAAAATACCATTTGAAATCACGCTGAGCAAGCCAAACGCGGAAACACTTGCGGCTATTCGTGAGATAGAAGAAATGAGGAGTGGGCTTATTCCGAAGCAGTCAATGTCTGTGGCTGAT
>Ga0099364_10010772_pt1 | contig 12542 bp, 10 predicted proteins | sample TergutTh196P3_FD_73070 | JGI IMG/M metagenome (GOLD analysis project Ga0099364, IMG submission 73070) | Microcerotermes parvus P3 segment gut microbial communities from Pointe-Noire, Republic of the Congo - Th196 P3 | ecosystem: Host-associated > Arthropoda: Insects > Digestive system > Gut ... | reverse complement strand
CCCCACTATCAACACTCCCCCCAATATGTATGTCTAGCTCGGGGGGGGGGGGGGGGGGGGGGCCCCGGGGCGCCCCCCCGCTGGGAACCAATATCAATTTCGCAAGAGGTTTATTTATAGATATTATTTTAAGTTAATGATAGACTAGTTCTGTTATTATAAATATGAAATCTAAATTTAGGATCAGTGGAGGAAACAAGCATGGCAGTCAAGATTCGCCTGCGCCGTATGGGCGCGAAAAAAACACCCTTCTACCGCATTGTGGTGGCGGATTCCCGCTATCCCCGCGACGGCCGCTTCATCGAGGAGATCGGCTATCTCAATCCCCTGGCCAATCCGCCCGAGATTAAGCTCGACGCCGAAAAAGCCAAGCAGTGGATCAAAAACGGCGCCCAGCCCACGGATACCGTGAAGGATCTTCTCAAGAAGCAGGGCGTGCTTTGATTCGCGGCGCGCGATTTTAAATTCATCATGCATCATGCATAATTGTGGAGAAACAGGAGAGCCTTTCAACTATGGAAGAATTGTTATTGACCCTGGCGCGGGGCCTCGTGGATGACCCCGACGGCGTCAGCGTTGCCGTGGACGAGCCCAACGAAGAAGGCATCATCTTCTATCACCTGCGCGTCAGCGAGGCCGACATGGGCCGCGTGATCGGCAAGCAGGGCAAAATCGCCAAGGCTATACGCACCATCATGCGCTCCGCCGCCGTGCGCAATCACATGAAGATATCGGTAGAGATCGACGAATGATCCGCGATTATCTGGAAATAGGGACCATTGTCGGAACCCACGGAATCAAGGGAGAGCTGCGCGTGAACCCCGCGTGCGACGGTCCCTTGTTTTTCCGCGGGTTCAAAACGTTATACTATGACCACCGGGGCGAGCGCCCGGTACGGGTCCTCGCCGCGCGCGCGCACAAAAGCCTGGCGCTGCTCACCCTGGAGGGTGTGGACAGCCTGGCGCTGGCGCAGGCCATGCGGGGCCGCAGGCTTTATTTCAGGCGCGCGGACGCGAAGCTGGCACAGGGGCAGTATTTCGTGGCGGAGCTGCTGGGCTGCAGGGTGTATGACGCCGATAACCCCGCGCTGTGCTACGGCGAGATTTCGAATGTGAGCAGCGCGGGCCGCGCCAACGATGTCTGGCACATCAAGCCTTCCGCCGGACCGGAGCTTTTGATTCCCGTGATCCCGGATGTGGTGAAGGAGGTCGACATAGAGGCCGGAAGGATCGCGATTACGCCCCTGAATGGCCTGTTTGAGCCGGTTGAGATAACATAAGCTATACCTATGAGATTTTAGAAGTGGGCCTGATATTAATGAGCTTGATATTAATGGGATTGATATTAATGGGATTGATATTAAAATGAAAATAAAAATCCTGACCCTATTTCCCGGGATGTGCGAGGCCGTGCTGGGCGAAAGCATCATTGGCCGTGCGCGCGCGCAGGGACTTGTGGATGTGAGCGCGGTCAATATCCGCGATTATACCAGGGACAAGCACCGCCGGGCGGACGACGCGCCCTACGGCGGCGGCTACGGCATGGTGATGCAGGCGCAGCCCATCGCGGACTGCTTCCGGGCGCTCTGCGGGGAATGGGGCGTCAGGCCGCATTTTATCTATCTTTCGCCCCAGGGCAAGCCCCTGACCCAGAAGCGCTGCCTGGAACTTTCTGGGATGAGCCGGCTCGCGCTGCTCTGCGGGCACTACGAGGGCGTGGACGAGCGGGTGCTTGAGGCCCTCGTGGACGAGGAGATCTCCATCGGCGATTATGTGCTCACCGGCGGGGAGCTGCCCGCGCTGGTTTTGGCGGACAGCATCATACGCCTTTTGCCGGGGGTGCTTCCGGCGGACGCGGTGTTCGCGGCGGAAAGCCACTACAACGGCCTGCTGGAGCATCCGCAGTACACCCGCCCCGCCGTGTGGGAGGGCCGCGCCGTGCCGGAGGTGCTGCTCAACGGCCACCACGCTCTGCAGGAGCAATGGCGGCGGGAGCAATCTTTACAGAGAACGCGGGAAAAGAGGCCCGAAATGCTGGAAGAATCTTAATGGGTGGGGATTTATGGGTTCAAAATGTTGAACCCCTACCCAACATTCCATAATGCCGTCCTGGCAAACCCCAAAAATGGGAGGACATCCGATGAAATCACATAAGCCCATACGCACCATGCTGGCGCTGCTGCTGACAGTGGCCTCGTTGGCATGGTGCCTGGTTTCCTGCGGAAAAGATACCGGGGAGGGCCGGGAGATCTTTTATCCCATCGACCGGATGCCCGAAGCCCTCGACCCCGCCATCGCCGCCGGCCGGGAGGAGGCCATGGTGCTGCTCAACTGCTTTGAGGGCCTGGTACGCCTGGGCGGACAGGGCGATATGGCCACCGACATCGTGCCCGGCGTGGCGGAGCGATGGGAAATCTCCGAAGACGGCAGGCGCTATACGTTCTATCTGAGGCAGGACACCAATTGGAAGCTTCCCGCCGAGGCGAAGGCCCTGTTGGGCGAGGAGGCCTTCGAAGGCTTTGATACCCGCGTGACGGCCGCGGACTTCGTCTTCGGCTTTCGGCGGGCGCTGCGCGCCGAAACCAGGGCGCCAGGCGCCGCGCTGCTGTTCCCGATCTTGAATGCTCCCGCCGTCCACAGCGGCGCCAAGCGCGAGGAAAGCCTCGGCGTGGCGGAGATTGATGAATTTACCCTGGAAATCAGCCTGGAGCAGCCCAGCGCTTCTTTTCTTTACACACTGACCCAGAGCGTCGCCGCGCCCTGCAGCGAGACCTATTTCGAGGCCACCGGCGGCCGCTACGGCCTCGCGCCGAATTACCTGCTGTGCAACGGCCCGTTTTATCTCTCCCACTGGGAGGGAAGCACCGTGCGCATCCGCCGCAACGAGGGCTACGCCGGGCACCAGCGCGTGCTGCCCGCCGCCGTAACGCTGCGGGTGCAGCCCGCGCCGGAAGAGCGCCTGCGGCTGCTCAATGCCGACAGCGGCTATTCCGCCGCCATGCTTCCCTCGGGAAAGGGAGAGGCTGAGCCGCCGGGCGGCGCGCGCCAGATTCCGCTGCGCAGCGCTACGCTGACGCTCATTTTTCAATGCGGAAAGGCGCCCTTTTCCAACACGAAGCTGCGCACGGCCCTGTGCGCGGCCATCGACGCCTCCGCCCTGGGCTTTGCCGGGGCGGAGCAGGCCCAGCCCGGGCTGCTTCCCGGCTGCTGTATCGTCGGCGACGAGGAGCTGCGCGCGCTGGCGGGCCTGCCCAAGGGAATCGCCTACGACCCCGCCCGCGCCCAAAAGCTCTGGAAGGAGGGCCTGGAGGAGGGGAGGCTGGAGGGCCTGACACTGACGCTGCTGTGCCCGCCGGAATACGACCGCCCCATGCGGCAGCTGCTGCAGCAGTGGCAGAGCGCCTTCGGGTTGTCGGCCTTGATCAATGTGGAATCCCCGGAGCCGGAGGATTACGCCAAAAGGCTCGCGCAGGGGGAGTTCGACATCGCCCTGGTGATCCTTCAGGCGGAAAGCGCCTTCGCGCTGAGCTTTTTGCAGCACTACGCCGAAAGCGGCGGCGCGGGCAACCTGATGCGCTACCGCTCCGGCGTTCTGGATGGCCTGCTGGCCGGCGCCGCGCGGCTGGAGGACCAGGAGCAGGCCGCGCGGGGCCTGCTGCAAGCAGAGGAGCATCTGCTGCAAAACGGCGTGACATACCCCTTCGCGGCGCTGGACAACCGGATGCTGCTGGCCAAGGGCGTTTCGGGGCTGCTGTTTTCGCCCGCGGGGGAGCCGGTGTCTTTTATAAACGGAACAATACTGAAGAAATAGAATAGAAAAAATCAGCCTCTTTCAGACAATGGTAGTGATATGCTGTTCTTTTCTCGCGGCGAAGCGGAACGGTCCAGGGCACCTGCGCCCGCGCGCAAAAGCCTCTTTACAAGCGCGAAAAAGAGTGATATAATTATAATCAAGCAAATGAGATCTGTCTATAAGCGTAAATATCATAACTTGAAAGGGATGGTGATTGGCATGCGTGAGATCAAGGTGACGCTGAAGAATGGCGAGGTGCGCTATTTCACCGGCGGCGTCACCGGCGCCGACATTGCCAAAAGCATCGGTATGGGGCTCTATAAGGCCGCGTGCCTGTGCGCCGTGAACGGGCAGACGAGGGACCTGCGAACGCCGGTCACCGAAGACTGCGATTTCGCGGTGCTGACCTTTCAGGACGCCGAAGGCGCGAAGGCCTTCCGGCACACGGCCTCGCATATTCTGGCCCAGGCGGTGAAACGGCTGTACCCGGAAGCGAAGCTGGCCATCGGCCCGGCGATCGAAAACGGCTTTTATTATGACTTCGATGTGGAAAAGCCCTTCACCCAGGAGGATCTGGCCCTCATAGAGGCCGAGATGAAGAAGATCGTGAAAGAGGACCTCCCCCTGGAGCGCTTCGAGCTCTCGCCGGAGGAGGCTCTTGCGTATGTCCGCCAGCAGGGCGAAGCTTATAAGGCCGAGCTCATTGAGGAGCACGCGGGCAAGGGCGAGCCCATCTCCTTCTTCCGGCAGGGGGAATTCACCGACCTGTGCGCGGGGCCGCATCTGCCCTCCGCCGGGCGGGTAAAGGCCTTCGCCCTCACCTCCGTGACCGGAGCCTATTGGCGGGGCGACGCCACAAAGAAAATGCTGCAGCGGATCTACGGCACGGCTTTTCCAAAGAAAGAGGAGCTCGCGGCCTATCTGGCCGCCGTGGAGGAGGCCAAAAAGCGGGATCACAACAAGCTGGGCCGGGAGCTGGAATACTTCACCACGGTCGACGTGATCGGGCAGGGCCTGCCGATTCTGCTGCCCAAGGGCACGAAGGTGATTCAGCTGCTGCAGCGCTTCGTGGAGGATGAGGAAGAAAAGCGCGGCTATCTGCTCACCAAAACCCCCTTACTGGCCAAGCGCGAGCTCTACAAAATCTCCGGCCACTGGGATCACTACCGGGATGGTATGTTCGTGCTGGGGGATCCCGCGAAATACGAGGAGCCGGCGGAGGAAATCTTCGCTCTGCGGCCCATGACCTGCCCCTTTCAGTTTCAGGCCTATCTTGCGCGCCTGCGCAGCTACCGGGACCTGCCGCTGCGCTACAGCGAAACCTCCACCCTCTTCCGCAACGAGGCCTCCGGCGAAATGCACGGCCTGATCCGCGTGCGGCAATTCACGATATCCGAAGGCCACCTGGCCTGCCGCCCCGACCAGCTCAAGGAGGAATTCGCTCACTGCCTGGAGCTGGCCAAATATATGCTCGGGGCGATCGGCCTGCTGGAGGACGTAAGCTTCCGCTTTTCCCTGTGGGACGCCAATGACCGGGCAAAATACATCGGCGACCCGGCGGAATGGGAGACCGTGCAGAACACCATGCGGGGCATTCTGGACGAGCTGGAGATCGACTATGCCGAAGAGCTGGGCGAGGCTGCCTTCTACGGCCCGAAGCTGGATATTCAGATCAAGAACGTTCACGGCAAAGAGGATACCCTGATCACCATTCAAATTGATTTCCAGCTGGCGGAGCGCTTCGGTATGGTGTATATCGACGCGGAGGGGCAGAAAAAGACGCCCTATGTAATCCACCGCACCTCCATCGGCTGCTATGAGCGCACCCTGGCGCTGCTTATTGAAAAATACGCGGGGGCGATGCCTCTGTGGCTGGCCCCGGAGCAGCTGCGGGTGCTGCCCATCACCGAGCGGCATCACGAGGCCGCCCTTGCCCTGGAAAAACAGCTCAAGGCCGCGGGCCTGCGGGCCTCCACCGACCTGCGCAGCGAGAAGATCGGCTACAAGATCCGCGAGGCGCAGATGGAGAAGCTGCCCTACATGCTGCTGCTGGGCGACCAGGAGGCGGAAAACGGCACAGTATCCGTGCGCAGGCGCGGCGAGGGGGACATCGGCTCCCAGGCTGTGGCGGAGTTCATTCAAATGGCGCAGGAGCAGGCGCGGGAAAAGGTTATATTTTAGAGGATATCCCAACAAATAAAAAGCCCTGCTGAGAAAGAATTTTCTTTCTCAGCAGGGCTTTTATATTGGATGAAACATTCGGATTTTGAAAGCCTCGCGCGGCTGGTAGATTTGGTCAACGCGTTCACTGAAAACTCCTTTTGCGCAGACTCCACTTCCCAAATATTGCGAAACCCGCATTTTTGCGGGAACAACGAAGCGATTTTTCGTTGATTTTGCGCTTTCGTATATTGACATTTTGCGCTTCAGCGGGTATAAATAGCGTACCTGCGATCGAAACCCTAAAGAGATTGAACATTTTTCCCAGTTAGGCTCCCGACAGGAGGTGATCCCATGAATGTCCTGCGCATCGTTATATGCGACACGAACCCGGCGGAGCTGGAGCGCTATGCGGCGGCCTGCCGGGCGATCTGTGAGAGGAAACAGATTACGGCGCTGTTTGCCACGTTTTCCAGCAGCCAGGCGCTGCTGTTCGAGATGCTGGACCCCTCCTTCTCCTCCGTGGTCAGCATTCTCGTGCTGGAGCCCTTCAACGGCTGCGAGGTGGTTGCCGAAGCGGTGCGCCAGACCGGATATGAGGGTGTCATTCTGTATCACAGCTGGGCGACGAAGAAGGAATATTTTTATCAGGCCTTTGACGCGGGCGCCTACAACTATGTTGAAAAAGGCGGCGCGGCCCGCTTTGAGACGGTGTTCGAGGGTGCCCTGGATGCCGCTTTGCAGCTGGAACGGCAGTACGTGATCCTCAGCTGCGCCAGCGAATACCGTCAAATCGATTTGCGGGATATTTTCTATTTTGAAACCCATATGAACCATATGGTTTGCGTCTGGTATAAAGATGGAAGCTTCCTTTTCCGCTCCAGCCTGTCCGAGCTGGAGACGCGCCTGAAAAAACGCGGCTTCATCCGTGCCCAACGTTCGTTCCTTGTTTCACTGGGCGCTGTACGCCGCCTTTCGTTCGAGCAGCTGACGCTTATCAACGGAAAAACCATTCCGGTTGGCCGGGGCAATTACGCCACGCTGAAGGAAGCTCTGGATAAATGGGGACGGTGTTAGGCATGGAGGTTTGTATGCGGAAGCTCAAGCGCGCCGCCCGGATAGGCCGGGCAGCCGCATTCCTCGCGGCCCTGCTGTGTCTGTTCACGCACACCGTGCGCGCTGTTCCAACGGAATGCGCCCCGGACCAGCATAAATACAATGAAACCCGGCGGATTCCCGCCACGGCGATGACGGATGGAGAGGTTGACTACGTCTGCGGCGTGTGCGGCCATGAATACACGGAGGTTGTTTTTGCCACCGACCACCTTTGGGGCGAATGGATTACGGACCACAAGCCCACCTGCGCGCAGCCGGGGGCGAGGCACCGGACCTGTACCCGGGCCCAGCCCCACAACCAATACGAGGTGATACCGGCCCTCGGGCATGACTATAAAGAAACCATTGTCAATCCCGGCTGCGAAAAGGCGGGCGCGAAAATCTTCGTCTGCGCCAACGACCCCGCGCACAGCTATGAGGAAAGCATTCCGGCCATCGGCAGCCACAGCTTCGGCGAATGGCGGGTGCAAACCCCCGCGGGGGAGGGCACGCAGGGCCTGGAAACGCGCACCTGCGCCCGCTGCGGCTTCGTGGAATCCCGGACGCTGGAAGCGCTGCCCCTGCCCCCCACCGAGTCCCCCACCGAGCCGCCAACGGAACCCCCCACCGAGCCGCCAACAGAGCCGCCAGCCACGCTCCCCGTGGTGGATATCGTCCTGGTCAGCGCGAACTTCGTCTCCCTGGGCTTTTGGGCGTTTCTTCTTATCCCGTGTTTTTGGTGCCTGTTCTATATTCGAAGGCGGTACAGGGCCGTAGAGGAGCGCGACGCGCTGCGGAAAGAGGTGGATGATCTGCATGGATTCAGGTAACCGGCAACTGTAGTTCAGGACAAATTTTTGTCATTTAGGCCAGATATGCGCACAGCCGGAATTCTTGTGCTATCTTAATTTTTGAGGGAGAGGGATGAATCGTGCGGAACAACCAGGATCATCTGAATGAGATCGAAATGGACGACATGATCTGGCTGCTGGATGCGTGCCTGCCTTCGGCGCCGCCGGGCGGGATCCGCTCGGGTATCACGGAAAAGCAGCTGCGGGCGCTGAGCAGAAAGCATCTGCTCATGATGATATACGATCTGGAAAAAGAGCTTGCACTGGAGAAAAACAGACACAGAAGATAAAAATAAAAGACGCTAAAAAATCAGGAGCACTAAAATTAAGAAGAATAAAAATATAGGAAATTAAAAATTCAGAAATATTAAAAATCAGGAATATTAAAAATTCAGGAATATTAAAAAATTAAGGACACTAAAAAAATGGAACTGAATATTGTACGCGAGCAGGTGGACAGGCTTGGCCGGCCAAGCCTGCCGCTGCTCCAGCGGGAGATCGCGCGGCATGAGCGCCGGGAAGCCTATCTTCGGCTGGCGTGGAGCGCGCTGGAGGGCCTGCTGGCAGTGGCGGGCGCGATCATCATCATCACGAACCTGTGGGTGACCCTGCTGCAGGTGGACGGCTCAAGCATGAACCCGCTGCTGCAAATGGACGAGGTCATCCTCGCCTTCAACACAGATAGCCCGGCAAAGAACGACATCATCGCGTTTTATCACAACAACAAGCTGCACGTCAAGCGCGTGATCGCCGCGGCGGGCGAGCTGGTGGATATCGACGAAAACGGCGCCGTAACGGTCAACGGCAGGCAGCTGAACGAGCCCTATGTGGCCAGCCCCAGCCTGGGCAGCTGCGATATCCCCTTCCCCTACCAGGTGCCCGACGGGACGGTATTCGTCCTGGGCGACAACCGGCCCACGTCCCTGGACAGCCGCGACAGCCGCTTCGGGACGATACCCAGAGAGCAGATCGTCGGCAGGGTAGTTTTCCGGATATGGCCCCTGCGGGGCGCGGGAAAAGTATGATAGCATAGATATCTTTGGAAAGAGAAAGATGGTGCCGCATATGAGAACGCTGTACAATTCAACCCTGGAGAGAATCCTCGCGGGGAAAAAGCGCATGAGGATAGCCCTGGCTGTCCTGGCTCCGCTTTGCTTTGTTGCTGTGGCGCTGGCCGGGGTGCTGTCGCTGCGGGGCGCGCTGGCGGCCACCATTGCAGGTACGCCAAGCACAGTGAACAGCCATGTGGACAATTTTAATTTCAACCCGGCCGCCACGCATTCATACAGAAACTCCGTCAAAGTAGCAAATGCTATTTCAAATCCCTATATAGATGGCTTTTACGGTTTTACGCTTCGGAGCTCCATAGGATCTACGGATCTTTTATACCTATGCGGCGATCCCGAGCTTCCGGATCCGAGCCAGAAGGGGACTACCCCCGCTGTGTTATTCGGTTTTGGAGGAACATATACACATTCAAAAAACCGGGCCGGGTTCCCCTCGGCGTTGGCTTATTCCATTATGCACCCGAATTACGGAGCGAAATTAAGCAACGCCGAATTTAACGAATTGATGGGGTTTACCGGCTCAACCGCCGTAAACCAGGATCAGCGGGTTGCGCTGATGTTTATCGCCAGTGCGTTCTATGAATTCAAAGATAAAGACCCCACCCCGGTGAACGGAAGCTGGAGCACAACAAACGCTAATTCGTGGCCTACCAAAATACGGCTTATTCCCGGTGATTCAACGGCTTATAATGTCGGCTTAAAAGCTCAGGTTGAGGCTTACGCAGAATATATCGCCAACATGGACCCCAGCGTTTTTTTGAACAGGCTGTATACGGTTTTTGCCAGGATAGAAGCGATGATGACATCTTATAACAGCACAGCCTCGGGGCAGAGCACCTCAAACCTGTGGATGAACTATGACGATGTGACAAAACGCCTGACCTTCGGGTATACAGGCTATCAGCCGCCCACCAGCTCATCCTATCCTACCCTCTCCTGGACCATCACGGGCGGCGGCACTGTCACGGTTCAGAAAAACGGAGCGGGCGCTTCGATCTCCAGCGGCTCCGCCGTAGATACAACCGCTTATTATACAGTGAACTATACCGGCAGCGGCAGCGTCGCGTTCACTCTGGCGGACGACAGAAATTTTTTGCAGGGCGGCAGCATAGAAGGGTATCTTCTGCAATCCTCGGAAACATACAGCGACCAAGGAAAGAATCCCAGCCCTGTGTATACTTTTTTTGGAAAAGCCGTTCCGTACCAGCGTATGCTTGTTGGCCACTCAAAGTGGGTCAAGCTCAGGTGCGGGCTGACTGTGACGGGTACGACCACGACTGACGAGCCCCCCGTCACCCCCCCCGTTACGCCGACTGTCATAAAAATTTCGGCGCTCAAAAAAGCCACCGGCGGGACTATGACGAATAACCAGTTTACCTTTACGCTGTATAATTCGGACAGCGACGCAGGACAGGGGAGCGTGCTCCAGACCAAGAACAACACCGAGGTCAACAACGTCCCCCCATCGACAACAGCGCCCTCCTCGGGCACGAGGAGCTTCATCTATTTTGAGGAAATAACCATCTCGTCCGCGGGCACGTATTATTATTTGGTCAAAGAGACCAGTACGAGCTCGGGCGGCTGGACGGTAGACCCCACGATTTATCATATCAGGGTTGTCGTCAGCAACGTGGGCGGCGTGCTCACCCCCGTGACGCATTACAGGAAAAATACCGGCTCCGGCTTCGGCAGCTGGACAGCCTACACCGCGGGCGGGCCGTACAATATGCTCGAAACCAATTTCGCGAACCACGGTACCTGGCCGGTTATGTATAATACATACACCATAACGGGCAGCGGGAGCAGGAACGGCTTTGAATCCGCGCTGCTGGCGTCAATGTACCCGGTGAACAACTCGCTGACGAGAGCGGATTTCAACAGACTGTTCGGTATAAATTATACGGAGTCCTACGCGGGTAAGTACAAGGATTTCATCAGGGCCTCCGTCTATATTTATGAGCTGAAAACCCGGACCCCGTCCATAAATTTGAAGAACAGCGGCACGTGGGGGTCTCCCTACACCACGACAGTGATGAATGGAAACGGAACGACTGATACCGGAATGATGGATGCTCAGGTAAGCAAGTTTTATACGCTTGTGGACAACATGGCCTTGATCAAAGCGCAGCACGACGCGAACAAAACGACCTCGCTGACCATGTCGTATACGCATTCCAGCGCCACGGCCGGCACCCTGTATTTCGCCCACGACGGCTATGTGGCCAAAAACGGCAGCACATGGCAAAGCGACCTGCGGCTGACATGGACGGGAACGGCGACGGTCAACGGGCAATCCAACGGCACCACCGGCGTCGCGCTGACGAAGCTTTCGTCGAACTCCGCCCCTGACCAGAACACGTCCTATAATGTTACAGCCAGAAGCGGCGATGTGGTCTTCACGCTGACGGACAACGCGAAATACGTGAAGGCGGGCACGATCAAGGGCTCCCTGCTGCGGGTCGGTTCGGCGGCAAGCACCGAGCATGTGTACGGCCACGCGGAATTCGTCACGCTGAAAAACAAGCTCACGGTTACGGGCAACAGCGGCAGCAAGAACGGGGCGGCCTACCATGAGACGATAAAATCCGACAAAACCTTCAACCATGCCGCGGGCGCGGCCTATACCAATGTGGTACGTAATCCGCAGGACAGCACCACATGGCTGTGCAACGACAGGCAAATCTGCGAAATGGTGCTGGAATTCGAAAATGTATACAGCTCAACCCCCACCACCGGCAGCATCACCATCAATGGCCGCAAGACCGTGGAGATGTTAAGCGGCGGTACGGCGACCGGCGGGACCTTTACCTTCTCCATCGCGCATACTACCGTCAACGGGGGCAGCCAGACGGGCTTCCCCACGGGCGTGAGCTTCTCGACCGACCTGACGGGCTTCTCGGGCTCCGGGAGCACGCGCACAGGGACCATCGAACGAAACACGGCGGGCGACAGCGATTTCTTCGTCACAATCAACAACCTGCCGGCCAGCGGCAGCCCGTACTACTTCGTGCTGCGGGAAAGCGGCGGAGGCGCGGGCTCGAACTGGGCGAACGACACCAGGGAGTACCTGATCGAGGTAACAATCCCCTCGGGCGGCGGAGCCGGGACGATCACGCGATACAAAGAACGCCCCAACTCCACCACCAGCTGGACCGCAAGCTCGGTTTTGTGGGTTTCAGGCGGCAGCAGCAGCTCGTGGGAGTGGGAGAACCCGGCTTTATATAACTATTCGACAACCTCCGGCATCGGCATGGATATGGACAATGGATATTGGCTCATGAAGGGCGGCTCACCATATACACTCATAAGCGCCGCATACTGCATTAACATATACAAAGGCGGCGGAGGCCCCTATAATCTATATACTATGACCTCCGATCCCGACACAACAGTTACCAACAGGGAGCAAATCACCTGGGTTGTCAGCAATGGTTTTTGGTCAAGCGTGGAAAATATTAACAACGCCAACAGCAGCAATTCCAATATTGATTGGATTCGCGTCAAGTATACCGGTTTCGCAGAGGAGCTTACGACAGAGCAAGCATATTACGGCACACAGACAGCGGTCTGGCGTTAC
>Ga0099364_10010771_pt1 | contig 12543 bp, 11 predicted proteins | sample TergutTh196P3_FD_73070 | JGI IMG/M metagenome (GOLD analysis project Ga0099364, IMG submission 73070) | Microcerotermes parvus P3 segment gut microbial communities from Pointe-Noire, Republic of the Congo - Th196 P3 | ecosystem: Host-associated > Arthropoda: Insects > Digestive system > Gut ... | reverse complement strand
TGTCGAAGAATTTGCCGCGAAAGACGGCACTTTAATTATCACCGTGGACTGCGGCATTTCACGGATTGAAGAAGTAAAACGTGCGGCAGAACTTTCTATCGATGTAATTATAACAGATCACCATGAACCGCAGGATGAACTGCCTCCCGCTCTTGTGATCATAAATCCAAAACTAAAAAATTCCTGCTACCCGTTCCGCGATCTTTCGGGCTGCGGCGTAGCATTCAAGCTGGTAACCGCGCTTGGATTTGCTCAAAAAAACGAGCTTTACGGGCAGCAGGTATGCCTTCTAAATACAAGGCCGTTAAACGATGCATGGATCATCGAAGTTGCGAAGATGCGTAATATGGTTGTAATTGATACGCTAATCGAAACAATTATTCCGGGGATGGTTTCTGTCAGCTCGACAAGGCTTCCCTCTTTTCTTGAGGGACAGCAGATTCTTGTCTGGGATGCGCCGGTGCACAAGCAGACATTTACAAAACTTTTCGGTAAAGGCGTTGAAGTGGGTATGCTTGATATTGCGCCCGAAATTGGCAGAGAGATACCTCAGACCGCAGGCTGTAGTCTTCTGCGTATCAAGGAGCTTTCTAAAATTGCGAAGTATTCGGACAATGAATTCAGTGAGCTTGATGTTTTTGTCAATTTATTTTTATCCTATGCGCTGGCTCGCGGGAAAAACACAACAGATACTGCAAATGCAGAATTACAGCTTGCGGCTTTGGGTACGATAGCGGATATAATGCCCCTGTTAGATGAAAACAGAATAATCGTAAGCAGGGGGCTTGAGGCAATTGAATCCAAACCCATCCCATGTATATCAAAATTACTTTACAAACTTGATCTTGCAGGGAAGCGTTTTGAAACAAAGGATATTTCATGGAAACTTTGCCCTGCAATTAATGCTGCAAGACGAATGGGAAAGGCTGAAATAGCGGCAGCTTTGTTCTTTGAAAAGAAACCCGCAGAAATAGAGCGTCTTGCAGGAGTTCTTGCGTCCATGAACGAAGAACGAAGATCGCTTGAAGATGAAACATGGGCTATTGTAGAATCGGCGGCGTATAAAAATTTTGCTCTTTTCAACGAGAAAATTACAATTGTTTACAGCGAAAAAATCAATAAAGGCATTACCGGGCTTATTGCCCAGCGGGGTGTGCGGACTTTCAATGTCCCGTCAATTGCAGTATCAATGGGTGATAAAATCTATACAGGTTCTATCAGATCAGCTAGAGGTTACAATGTCTGTACGCTTTTTGAACAATGTTGTGAACTTTTTATTGATGCAGGAGGACATCAAGCGGCAGGCGGTTTTAGCATGGTTTCTGATAATTGGGAAACTTTTCTGCAAAGACTGCGGGACATTGCAGAGACTCTGGAAATTGATGAAGTGCAGGATGAGGCGGAAATTCAAATTGATGCGGAGCTTCCTCATAATTATCTTACCCCTGATATTTTAAAATTAGTTGATTCATTCGAGCCTTATGGCAAGGAAAATGATCCGCTGACGTTTATGTCCAAAAATCTCATTGTTAAAGATATAAATTTTATCGGCAAACCGGAATCAAAGCACCTCAAACTGATGCTGGAAGCAGGAAAATACAAATGGCCGGCGCTTTACTGGCAAAACGCAGATCGCGTACACAACAAGGAATTTGGTATAAATGACAAGGTTGATATTACATTTAATATTTCCCGTGATTATTTTAGAGGAAATGAAATACCTCAGATGATAATACTTGATTTAAGGAAAAGCAAATGAAACGCACAGCGCTATTTTTTTGTGCCGGCTTAATTTTTATACTTCAGTCTGCGGCTCAGTCTGTAAATTTCAGATACACAGTAATCCCCGAAGAAGTCCGCCCGGGAGAACCTGTAACAATCGGCGTTACGGGAAATGTAACACAGGCAGCCCTGTATGCAAATAACAGACAGATAGGTAAAGCTCAATTTACCTCGATCCCTTCAGAAGACGGAAAGCCGGGTTTCCTCGCAGCAATTTTAACAATCCCCTCTACCGTTAATAGCAGCTTGGTAATTATACGGCTGGAGAACGAAAGGGGGCTTGTCCGTGAGATAACGGTTGCGATTAAAGATAGGGAATTCCGGTCCGAAACAATCAGAATAACTCCTTCTTTAAACAGAGTGCTGAACGAACCTCACCCGGATAGAGCGGCGCAATCAAACAGGCTTTGGGGAATTTTGACAACGACCGGATCTGTTTACTATCATACGGGAGAATTTAATCCGCCGGTTGTCTCGACAAGAAGAACCAGCGTTTTTGGCACACGAAGAGTTAATGCATACCCGAACGGAAGAACCACCACATCAATCCACGAAGGAGTTGATTACGGCGTGCCAACAGGGACGCAGGTTTTTGCGTGCGGAGCCGGAATGGTAGTTCTTGCGGCTAACAGAATTGTTACCGGCAACTCAGTAATAATTGAACATGGTCCCGGCATTTATTCCGTTTATTATCATCTGGACAAAATTGAGGCACAAGAAGGCATTATTGTTGATACGGGCGATTTGATTGGCTACTCCGGCTCGACCGGGTTTTCCACCGGCCCTCATCTGCACTGGGATATCAGGATCAATACAGAAAATACAGACCCCGATGTTTTTCTTTCCCGCCCGCTTCTTGATAAAAATCTGATAATAAAAAACCTATTTTATCTTCCCGAACCTTGAGGCGGATTAAACGGAATACACCCGGGACGAGAAGTGACAAGCTTCTTGGACAGCCCCGGATGCTAAAACTATTCCAACTATTTTAGAATGATACTCAAATTAGACCCAACTCTGAGACCAAGCTGACCGTGGTTGACAGAGAAAAACCAACTGGCTGCTTCTCTAGCTTGGCTGCTGCCAAAACCCCAACCAATTAAATAACTGTAAAGCTGATCTTCAGTCCATTCATACTGCGGTGCGCCTTGAAAATTATTTTGTTTCTCCCACTCAAAATCAGCGTTCGAAATTGCCAACCTTAGAAATTGATTGTTTTGCAAAGTTCCCCAGATACTGTGACTACTAGAAAAGATAAAGGTACGAACATAGAATGTGGATGTTTGTTCCCCAACATCCATATCGCAGCCAGTAAATGCTATTAACAGTCCAATAGCCAGACATACGCCAAAAACAAACTTCAAATGCTTTTTCATCGTAATCCTCCTTGATGATTGATGAATTCCCTCGCGGCATTGCCGCCCGCTGAAACGGCGGGCAGCAGGGCTGCGCCGTTTCAGCCATTATTTAGACGCCGCAACGCAGCGTTTTTCCCTGTCTTGCCTAACAACCTTAGGCTTGCCTTGCCTAACAGCCTTAGGCTTGGCTTGCCTAGCAACCTTAGGCTTGGCTTGCCTAGCAACCTTAGGCAGGCGCTAGCCTAACAATCTTAGGCAGGCGCTAGCCTAACAACCTTAGGCTAGCCTTGCCTAACCCTTTATCCTTGACTAGAGTAAGACCCTTACCTCGTTCATAACTGCTTATTTTTAACGACCGTTAAAACTAAGCAGTCTGCCTTGTAAGAAACGAGAGATTTTTCTAGTGGATACTATAGAAGCTTTCTATTGACTTTTGTTACTAAAAGGTGTAGGATATTGTATAGAGAAAACGGTCGTTAAATTTAAGCAGTGCGGCTGAATGTCCGGCGCAGCCGGACATTCAGCTAGGGAGTTTTGTCTGCGCCAAAACTCCACGCCGCCCGCCTACGGCGTGCCAGATGCTGGGCTGTTTAGCACGGGTTATTAAGAGGGATTAGGAAATTATCCGCATTTCACACAGATTACCGCAGATTATGACTTCAAGCATCTATAAAAATAAAAAATCCGTGTAAATCCGTAAAATCTGTGATAATCCGTGTTTAATGTCTACCAAGCCCGTGTTTACTCGGTTCACAGTCGCAGCGGGTGTTCAGTATTGTATGGTATTTTCTGTGATAATCCGTGTTGCTTGACTTTTTTTTCATTTAACTGTAGTTTTAAAAAACAGAGTTCAAAGATTGACCGTACGGAAAGGAGGTGATTTATAATGGCGCACATTAGCATTGATGATAACGAACTATTGGAAAAAGCCATCAAGCGTTTTAAACGCATGGTAGAGAAAGAAGGTATTATCCGCGAATTCAAAAAGCGGGAGTACTATGAAAAACCCTCCACAATTCTGAACAGGAAAAAGAAGGCAAATGCCCGCAAATTGATGAAGCGAACCCGCAGGGGGAGAAGCGATTAGTGAAGATGCCGCTTGTCGAAGGGTATTTACGGCATTCCGCTTTGTGAAACGCCGTAAATACCCATAGTCTTCAATTAGCCATGTTACCAAAAAACACAAAACTGCTTTTATTATTTCCGTTGCTGCTTACAGTTGTTCTCTCCTGCGCTGGTATTTCGCCTGTTACGCAGATGCGGGAACATCCCGCGATTTTTCCGGTTATCGAACATATTAGCCCCAGATGGCAGTTATATTATGATGGGGTCGATTATTTTCATGGGAAAGTTTCCAAACCCAAGATTGAATTTTGGGCACTGCGGATAGAGCTTGCTTCCGCTGCAATTCAAGTTTATGTTGATGGCGGAGCAGTTACTGACGACCAAACTTTTAGCAGAAATGTGTCCAGTTTTGTAAGAGATAATAACTTAATTGCCGGGATCAATGCTTTGCCCTTTGATGTGGTTTCTGCAAAAGAAGGCGAGCCGATAAAAAATATGGGGCTGGTTATATCCGGCGGTAATTTAATCTCGCCTGCCCATCCGGGATATGATGCACTGATATTCTACAAAGATGGTACTGTCTCAATTATCAAGCAGGCGGAAGCTATTGGACTTTCGGAAATAGAAAATGCTGCCGGCGGCTTTCACATGATTTTATCAAGCGGCGAGCCTGTAGAGCGGGTATATCCTGAGTCCCGCCATCCCAGAAGCGCTGCCGGTATTTCACCTAACGGAGAATATCTTTATCTGCTTGTAATCGACGGCAGGCGTGCCGGCAGCATTGGCGCGACTGAATTGGAGACTGCCCTGCTGCTGCGCTCGCTTGGCGCCAAAGAGGGGCTAAACTTTGACGGCGGCGGCTCAAGCGCACTTGTCCTCCGCTACCCGGACGGTAAAATAAGAGCGGTCAACACTCCTATCCACCGCCAAATTTACGGGTTGGAACGTGCGGTTGCCGGGTGTTTGGGAATTATTTACCATTCGTCTAATCCGCCTCTGCAATAGCTCCATCCTTAAAATGATCCAGCCATACCCTCTCTATCTCTATCAAACATTCTTCCCTATTTAATAGATTTTTCAGATAATTTCCCCATTTCAAGTTATCACAGAAAAACCCAAAAAAACGCATAGCTCTTGAAACATGAAATTCCGGCGGCTGATACAGGGAAAGGAGCTCCAGAAACCGTAACCCGGTTTTTTTTATATCATACCCTCTATTTGCAGTCTTGCCGTCATTTTCTGTTACCAGTTTTCGGGCATCTGCAAAAATCCACGGCTGGCGGACTGCGGCTCTCCCTGCCATGACAGCATCGCACTCAGCCCCCCGCCGGATAATTCCCGCTGCTGATTCAATGTCCCCGTTTCCGGCTACAGGGATTTTCAGTTCATTCCTTAACATTCTGACATATTCCCAACGGGCGCAGCGTTTAAATTTTTCCGTTACCAGCCGGGGATGCAGTGTGATAAGCTCCACGCCTTCCGATTCAAGGCGGCGGCAGAATCGTACCAAATAATCAAAATCGTCTTTAAATCCAATTCGCAATTTTACGCTAAGGCGGCGCTTGACCGCCGGTCTCACGCAAGATATGAGCTCCCCTGCCTTATCAATATTTTCTAACCAGGCGGCACCGGCGCCGGTTTTTCGGATTTTTGGGGCGCTACAGCCCATATTTATGTCAATTCCGGCACATTCCAGATTATCCAAAATAGCCGCCGCACGGGTTATTTGAGCGGGATCATTCCCCACAAGCTGAAAAACGAGCTTTTCAGGCTTTGGGCCAGTATCAGTATACCATTTTTCAAAAGGACCGCCTGATGAAAGGGCTCCCGCACTGATCATTTCTGAAAAATATTCATCACAACCGCCAAACTCTTCTATCAGTTCTCTAAAAGCCCTATGTGTAATTTCGGCCATAGGCGCCAGCAAATATGGCACATTCATTTTCATTATAATACTTGTAAAACAATTTTTTGGCTATTGACTTATTTTTATTTTTGATCTATACTGTCTTAAAGAGGAGCGTACCGGAATGATAGCAAAGAGTGATATTCCTAATATCAATGAAAAAGCCGCTGAAGGAGTTAAACCGGAAGGTGTACCATACCGGGTTCTTGTCGTAGATGACTCGATGTTTATAGCAAAACAGCTTGGTCAGATATTCACTTCTGAAGGTTTTGAGGTGGCTGATACTGCTGCTGACGGAGCCCAAGGGGTAGAAAAATACAAAGCTTTGCATCCAAATATTGATTTGGTTACCCTGGATATTACTATGCCGGTTATGGATGGTGTTACCGCATTAGAAAAAATTCTTGAGTTTGATAAACAAGCCCATGTGATAATGGTCAGCGCTTTAGGTAAAGAAGATGTAGTAAAAAAATGTCTTTTAATGGGAGCCAAGAGCTATATTGTAAAACCGCTGGACAGGAAAAAAGTTCTTGAAAGAGTTATTTCTGTACTAAAACGGTAGTAGTTATAGACAAAGAAATCTCCTGACGTAACTTGAGGGTGTATCCTAAGGTTTTGTTTTTGCTGTTTTGTAAATTAAATACATTGCTCTTTACAAAAAATATGGATAATAGGGTAATTCTATTATGAACACATCTGATAATTCTTTTTGTTTTTTTAATGGTAATGTTTTTGCCGGTTTTGCCACAATGGAAAACTGTGCGGTACTGGTCGAAAACGGGTTAATTTCTGATGTATTTTCGCAGAAACGTTTTCAACAGCGCAGCTTTGACAGATCTGTCAAACTGATCGACGTAGAAGGTGCCTGTATAGTACCGGGTTTTATTGATACCCACATTCACGGTATTGGCGGGTTCGGGACTGATGATGTAGGCATAAAGGAATCTTCGGGAACCGAGTCTGTGCTTGAAATGTCGCGCCTTCTTGCAAAATGGGGGGTAACTGCATTTAACCCGACTCTCTACCCCAGTGAACCTGATCACATGATCAAAGCAGTAAAAGAAGTTACAGCGGCTATGGGCAAAGAAGAAGGCGCCCGTATAATGGGGTTGCATCTTGAAGGTCCGTTTATTTCTCCGTCACGGCTTGGCGTGCAAAGACCGGAAACAGTGCAGGCTGTTAACCTTGACTATATGGAAAAACTCTGGGACGCTTCAGCAGGACGCATTGTTAATATGACTGTTGCGCCTGAATTAAAACACATGAGAGAACTTGCGCTTTTCTGCATCAAGAAAGGAATCATACTACAGGCAGGGCATACAAATGCAGAATATGAAAATATGGTAGAAGGAATGCAAGTGGGAATTCTGCACTCCACTCATCTTTTTAATGCAATGAGAAGGCTGGATCACCGCAATCCTAATGCTGTGGGAGCAATACTTATAAATCCGGAAATATCATGCGAAATAATCGCCGATGGGTTCCACGTGCATCCCGATCTTTATAAACTGCTTTTACGTAACAAATCAATTGATAAAATCGTGCTTGTAACAGACGGACTTAAGCCTACAGAACAAAAACACGGGCCGTTCTTTGCAAATAACGAAGAAGTGTACTTTAACGAAGTTGTTTTTCAGCGTAAGTCTGATAATGTAATTGCCGGTTCTGGATTAACAATGATCCGGGGAATAAAGAATCTTGTTGCAGGAGGGTTCAGTCTGGAAGATGCTGTAAGAACTGCTACTTTGAATCCGGCTCAGATTATGAAATACTACAATCAGGGTACAATAATACCCGGTCGTTTTGCTGATATTACTGTATTCGATAAAAATTTTGAAGTCCAATTTGTAATGGTTGGCGGGAAGTTGGTAAAGAAGCCATAAAGAGAGGAGTAGATTATGCGTTTAATAATTCATCCGGATCATGAAAGAGCAAGTATCTGGGCGGCTCAGTATATTGCAGACAAAATTAATGCAACCAGTAAAAATAAACCATTCGTTCTTGGGCTTCCCACCGGTTCCAGCCCGCTTGTTATTTATAGAGAGTTTATAAAAATGAACAAAGAGGGGAAACTCTCATTTAAAAATGTACGGACATTCAACATGGACGAATATATCGGCTTATCTTCGGATCATCCGCAAAGCTACAGCGCTTTTATGATGACAAACCTTTTTAACCATGTCGATATAGATCATAAATACATCAACCTTCTTGACGGTACGGCAAAAGACCTTATACAAGAATGTAATCGCTATGAAGAGAAAATATCATCAGAAGGCGGTATTGAGCTTTTCTTGGGCGGTATGGGCAGCGATGGGCACATCGCTTTTAATGAGCCTGGCTCATCACTTACATCACGCACAAGAATCAAAACCCTCACCAAAGAAACAATTGCCGCCAATGCCCGCTTCTTTGACGGCGATCCGTCAAAAGTTCCCGCAACTGCGTTAACAGTCGGCGTAGGAACCGTGATGGATTCCCGCGAAGTTGTAATCATCGTCAGCGGCAAAGCAAAAGCACGCGCCCTTCGCGCCGTAGTAGAAAAAGGCATCAGTCAAATGTGGACGCTCTCTTGCCTTCAAATGCACCCAAAGGCAATCATCGTCTGTGATGAAGATGCAACCGAAGAATTAAAAGTGGGAACGGTGAAATATTTTAAGGATATAGAGAAGCAGTATTGATGCCGACATTGACATTACTTGATTCTGCTTTTTCATTCACGTCTTACCGCTTTAAATAGCGCGTCTTTGTTTATTTCTGTCCAAATCGGACGACCATGCGGACAGCGCGGATCGGGAAGATTGAGCGCTTCCTTGCCGAGCGCGAATGCTGTATCATCATCAGGATAATCGCCGTCTTTAATTGCAGCGCGGCAACAGAGTGTTGATGCCCATCGTTCCGCCATGTTTTCACCCGCAGTACGTAATTCTAAAATTTCCCTCACTGTTGCCGCATCGCTCATTGTCCATGCAGACGGCAAAGATAAAATTTGCCAGCTTTCATTCCCTGCTGTAGATTCATCTTTTTTGATTTCAATTCCCAGCCGCAAAAGTTCTTCGCGTTTTGTTTCCAGAAATAAATCATCTTCATTGCTTTCCGCAGCAAAAGGAATAGGTACAAGCAGATCCTGTTTAGGGATAGGCTGTGAAAGAAACTTGTTGTAAAGAATTCTTTCATGTGCTGCGTGTTGATCAATTATAAAAAGCCTGTCTCCCCATTCGATTAAAATAAAAAGCCCGAAAACTCTGCCGGCATAGCGAGGTTCTTTCTGTTGATTTTCGCATAGATATGAATCGTTATTAATGTTAATCAAATGTTCACCGCTCTCAAATTTACTGTGCATTGCATCCATGAAATGACTAATATCCGGCTTTGAGATTTTCCCTTCAAATCTCTGTGCGTTATATGAAAATTTTAATTCCTCATTCATGCCCGCCGACTTATCTATCTGTGTCTCTGCGTTTCTGTAAAAACTTTCATTTTTAAATCCCGCGTCATTGCGAGAAGCAGATAAAAAATGCCTGTGAAAAAAACTTCTCAATCCCCCGGAGACTGCCTGATGTATGGCACCGGGATCGCGGAAGCGCACCTCTCTTTTTGCAGGATGAATGTTAAAATCAGCGAGAGCGGGATCTATTTCTACGTAGACAGCGCTAATTGGGTGAGTGCCGTTGGGGAACCAGCCCTGCGCTCCATAGTCCATTGCCTGAATCAGCGAATAATCATTCACTCTTCTGCCATTTACAAAAACAAACATTTGCCGCCTGTCATTTCTGTAAAGATCCGGGCTGCCGATAACGACTTCAGCCGAAAAACCGTTAACTCTATTTATTGCGCGGACAGAGCTGTCTACCGAATGTCTTTGCGAAACGGAAATGTTTCCCGTAACAATAATCTCGTGTAAATAATTTGCATCGCCTGCTTGCAGTAAGGCAGCTGCAAAGCGTTCTTTTTTTGTTGAGACAACAGGAAAAAAATCTTTGAGCTTGCCATCCTGAATAAAACGAAAATTGATCTGCGGAAAAGCAAGCGCTTTATCTATGAAGACTTGCCTACATAACGCGGCTTCGCTTCCTTCTCTTTTTAAAAACTTTTTTCTCGCGGGAATATTTTCAAAAAGATTAAGCGCCCTTACTGTCGCACCCTTTGTCCGCCGATGTTGTTCAAAGTGCGAAGGAAAGTTCTCTCCATGACCCGCTTGCATGAGCCATGCCTCTCTGCCGTCTGTGCTTGCAACAATTTCAAGGCGGGCGACTGCGGCTGCCGCCGAGAGAGCTTCACCTCTGAAACCCAGGGTTAAAGCAGTTTCAAGATCATCAAGACAGCGAATTTTGCTTGTTGCATGAGTCAGTGTGCAAAGTTCCATGTCCTCACGGGTCATGCCGCTGCCATCATCAATCACTTCGATCTTTTTACAGCCGCCTTCTTCGATTAAAACTTCGATATTGACAGCACCCGCATCAATGGCATTGTCAAGAAATTCCCGAACCAACGCGGCAGGCCGGTCGATAACTTCGCCGGCGGCAATACGTCTTGCTTCATCCGGCGGAAGCACCTGAATTTTCATAGCTATTCATTGCCGCCAAATAATTCGAGATCGGGAGACTCTTCCATTGCTGCTTCAGTTGAGTTCATCAGTATCTCGATACGATTTTCTATTTTCTCAAGATCGTTCTCGAGGGTGCGCGCAAGACGGATCCCTTCCTCAAATGCTTTTAATGCTTCATCTAGAGGAATATCAGTTTTGCGAATCTGCTCGCCAAGAGTTTCAAGCCGTTCTAACCGTTCCTCGAAGTTTTTCATGCCGCCGCTCTTTGCGGCTGTTTTTAATGGGGTTGTCTTTTTTGCCATTTATATTTCTCCTTTTGTTTCAAATACAATTGCGAATAATTCTATTCTTCTTTGCTCTCCACTATAGCAGTAATTTTACCTTTGAGCGGTCTGATGCAAATTTTGTCGCCTTTTATCATGTTTGATGAAGTACGGACGATATTCCCGTTTGCATCTGTTACAACGGAAAAACCTCTCTCCATAGCAGCTAACGGACTTCCTGCTTCTAAAACTGCGGTGGCTAATTCTATTCTGCCGCGCAGAGCCGCGCATCTATCTGCCGTTGCTTTGATAAGTTCTTCTTTTGCATCATCAAAGCGGATTAGGCGAGGTTGCAAAATTGCGCGTATTCGATATTCCATATCCTGTTGATCGAATGGTCTTAATAAAAGCCGCGCCTTTTCAATCCTTGACTGAATAATTCGTGTAAAACTTTCTTTCATGGTGCGGATTGCCATGATAATTGCGACACGGTTTTCACTGACAAGCTCTGCGGCAGCGGACGGAGTAGGCGCCCGAAGGTCGGCCGCAAAATCACATAGCGCCCAGTCAATTTCATGGCCTACCGCGCTTACTACGGGAATTGCCGACTCTGCGACTGCGCGGACAACCTGCTCATCAGAGAATGGCAGAAGATCTTCGAGCGAGCCGCCGCCTCTGCCTACAATAAGGACATCAGCAAGCTGCCACCAGTTTGCCTGTTTTATTCGCGCTGCAATGAGTGGGGCGGCTTCATCGCCCTGTACAGGTGCGGGAAGGATTATCACTTTAATGCCCGCAGCGCGTCGCCCCAGAATATTAATAATGTCGCGTAATGCAGCTCCTGTTGGTGATGAAACAACCGCCACTGTACCGGGAAAGCGGGGTAGAGATTTTTTGCGGTCTGCATCGAAGAGGCCCTCTGCTGCGAGGCGTTGTTTGCGCTTTTCCAGCATTGCAAGGATTTCTCCCGAACCTGCAATTTCCATCTCTTCGCAGACGATCGAATAAGTACCGCGCGGCGCATAAACCGAAAGGCTTCCCCTCACCCTTAATAACATTCCGTCTTTGGGCTCAAAGTTTAATGTTCGCAGCTTATTTCTAAACATCACAGCATCAATTTTTGCGCCGGCATCTTTCAAACTAAAATAAAGATGCCCGCTGCTTGCAGGTCTGCAATTGGACAACTCTCCCTCAACACTGACAAAGGCAAACGAGCCTTCAAGACAGGAGCGGATTTTTTCTGTCAGTTCACTGACTGTAAGATGAATAACATTCATAATATTTTATCTTTAATGGGATTCTGGAGGGATCCAATCCTCAGGGAAGATTTTTTGCTCGACTTTGTTCAACAGGAAAAGTGCTATCAAGGCGAGAACTCCGGCGGTGGCTGCAGCTATATACATTCCCGCTCCTATTGTCATGCCGATTGCGGCGATTAGCCAGAGAGATGCCGCCGTGGTAAGCCCCCGGATATTCGTGCCAAGGCGTATTATTGCCCCTGCACCCAAAAAACCCATGCCCGAAACCACTTGCGCTGCGATTCTGGACGGGTCGCCGTTTTTCATTTGCTGGGGTATCCATATTGAAAGCATCATTAGGCAGCAAGCACCCACAGAGATG
>Ga0099364_10010770_pt1 | contig 12544 bp, 17 predicted proteins | sample TergutTh196P3_FD_73070 | JGI IMG/M metagenome (GOLD analysis project Ga0099364, IMG submission 73070) | Microcerotermes parvus P3 segment gut microbial communities from Pointe-Noire, Republic of the Congo - Th196 P3 | ecosystem: Host-associated > Arthropoda: Insects > Digestive system > Gut ... | reverse complement strand
AGCCGGAATTCCCGGGCGGGGAACAAGCTTTATTGAATTATATTGCGAATAACATTATCTATCCTACCATCGCCATCGAAAATGGTATCTCCGGACGCGTTTATTGTGAATTCGTTGTGAACGCCGATGGTTCGGTTTCAGATGTGGCGGTCACTCGTACATTTAACCAGTATCTCGACAGAGAAGCGATCCGGGTATTGAAGACGCTTCCCCGATTCAAACCGGGAGAACAAAGGGGGAAACCGGTTCGCGTAAAATACAGTATACCTGTTACGTTCAAGTTAGAACAACGCTAACTGATGACAATTTTATTAATCAATCTATTACAAGGCTGCATTTATGCAGCCTTTTTTTCGTAATAACCTGTTATCATGTTGTCATTTACGCAAGTAGCCGAAAGAGTAGAAGCCGAAATCAATCAATTAAATTTCGACTTATCCCCTCGGGGCCTGTTCGAGCCTATCAAATATACGCTCACACTCGGCGGAAAACGAATCCGTCCATCCTTGATGCTTCTTGCCTGTAATATCTATGATGAAGCCATTGAGAGAGCGATAAAACCGGCTTTAGGCATGGAAGTATTTCATAATTTCACCCTGCTTCATGACGACCTGATGGACCAAGCCGATAAAAGACGCCATCAACCTACCGTCCATAAAAAATGGAATACAAATGCAGCAATTCTTTCTGGAGACGCCATGCTGATCGCCGCTTATCAGTTGATAGGCGAAACATCGGCGCCTTTCTTGAATGACATCCTGCATCTCTTCTCGCAAACAGCTTTGGATATTTGTTGCGGCCAACAGTATGACATGGACTTTGAAAAACGTCCGAATGTTTCGGAAGAAGAGTATATCGAAATGATCCGATTAAAAACGGCCGTACTGATAGCTTGTTGTCTTAAGTCAGGAGCGATCATGGGAGGAGCGTCCGAAGTCGACGCCAATCATTTGTATCAGTTCGGCAATTATTTCGGGCTGGCTTTTCAACTTCAGGATGATTTGTTAGACGTCTATGGTAGCACCGAAAAATTCGGGAAAAATATTGGAGGTGACATACTTTGTAATAAAAAAACGTTTCTCCTTATCAATGCCTTACACTTAGCCGGCAAAAAACAAAAAAAAGCGATGGATTATTTTAATTCTCCGTCCAACACCTTCACACCGGAAGAAAAAATCCAAACCTACACGGAAGTCTATAATCAGTTAAATATCAAACAGATCACATTGGATAGAATCAACAGCTTCTACTCGCTTGCGATGCAGGAGCTTACGAAGCTAACCGTAGACCCCGCCTCGCTACATGAGTTGAAAAACTATTGTAATCTGCTTATGCAAAGAGAATGTTAACTATGCCCATACAACTGATAGATACACATTCACATCTTTACGATAGCGCATTTGACGCTGATCGCCCGGAGGTCATCCGTTCAGCCAAAGCAGCCGGCGTCCAAGCCGTTCTTTTACCCAATGAAGATGCCGGGACGATTGATGCTGTCAACCGCCTGTGCGACCAGGAGCCGGATTTTACGTTCCCAATGATGGGATTGCACCCGACAAGCGTCAATGAAGACTATATCAAAGAACTGAATCGTATAGAAAAAGCGCTTTCACAACGTAAATATTATGCAATCGGGGAAACAGGCATTGACTTGTATTGGGACAAACGGTTCTTCAAAGAACAAAAGGAGGCCTTTGAGGAACAATTACGTTGGAGCATCGACCTGCAACTGCCCGTATCTATCCATTCGCGCGATTCTTTTAATGAAATACTTGACAGTATATATCACGTAGGAGCCAGCCGTTTGAAGGGTGTGTTTCATTGTTTCGGAGGAACAACGGAACAATGGAATGAAATATCAAAGCTTGCCTTTTTTTTCGTTGGAATAGGGGGTGTCATCACCTTTAAAAACAATATTTTAAAAGATACGCTAAAACATATCCCTATCGAAAAAATTGTCCTCGAAACCGATGCGCCCTACCTGGCGCCTGTGCCGTACCGAGGCAAACGAAATGAGCCTGCCTACCTGATTGAAACCGCCAAAAAAGTAGCTGATTGTTACCAAACCCCCATAGAAGCGATTGTAACCCAGACCACTCATAATGCCTCAACGCTTTTTTTTAATTAGGAATATAGGAATTATGAATGATCGCCCGTTCACCCTTTCGCCCCTTCGTCCCGTTCGCCCCGTTCGCCCGTTCGCCCCTTTCGCCCCTTCGACCTTTCGACCTTTTTCGCCCTTTTTCGCCCGTTCACCCATTTTTTTATTTTCCTAACAATCAATTATTTAACAAATAATTCTTTTTATAAAAAAAAATTTTTTAAATAAAATAGTTGTATGTTATAAAAATTTTGTATCTTGCGCGCGTTTTTAGAGTAAAATTGTGTTTTTTTGATGAGGAGAGATGCTCGAGCGGTTTAAGAGGCACGCCTGGAAAGCGTGTATGCGCCAAAAGCGTATCGCGGGTTCGAATCCCGCTTTCTCCGCAAAAAACGCAAAAAATGTAAAAATAAGTTTTAAAATAATGTATTACTAATATAAAATTAACAATAATAAAGAGAATTACTAATTTAATTTAACACACAATGAAAAGATTTTTATCAAAGGCATTCCTGGGCTTTTGCGCCCTTGGAACAACAGTAGTAGCATTTGCGCAAGATGTAGCAGTAGAAGAAAGTTTCCATCAAGCGCTTAAAGTAAAATTTATCGAAGGTAGCGCAAACTTCATGAGTTTGGTTGCTATCGTTTTGATTCTTGGTTTAGCGTTCGTTTTAGAACGGATTATTTATTTGAACTTGGCGGATACTAACGCAGCCAAATTATTAAAAGGCATTGAATCGGCATTAGACAAGGGAGATGTAGAAGCTGCCAAAGCGATTGCACGCGACACAAGAGGACCCATCGCTTCTATCGCTTACCAGGGTTTGATGCGAATAGACCAGGGTATTGACGTCGTCGAAAAATCAATTATTGCATACGGGGGTGTTCAGGGTGGTCTGTTAGAAAAGAACTTATCCTGGGTGACCTTGTTTATTGCTATGGCGCCTGCATTAGGGTTCTTAGGAACGGTGGTCGGTATGGTTATGGCCTTCGACAAAATTGAGCAGGTTGGTGATATCAGCCCCACAGTTGTTGCCGGAGGTATGAAAGTCGCTTTGATCACCACCATTGGAGGTTTAATTGTAGCGCTTATCCTTCAGGTGTTTTATAATTATTTATTGAGCAAAATGGAAGCCATCCTGAATAAGATGGAAGACGCTTCGATCTCATTGCTCGATTTGATTATAAAATATGATGTTACCTATAAAAATTAACCCGCCATGGCTGTAACAAAAATCAGAAGAATTTCAAGATGGATATTGTATGTCGTTACTTTAATCAATTTAGCGATACTTGCATTGTTCTATTTTGGCGGGGTTGGAGAGCCTCTTGGCATTGATGGTACTTTTAAAAACCCTACTTATACGGGCGAATTGCTTATCTGGGCTTATGTCCTGTTAGCACTATGCGCCGTAGGCATGCTGTTGTTCGGTTTCGTACAATTCGGCAGTAAATTTCAAACGAACCCGAAAGCTGCAATTGTGACGTTAGGCATATTTGCCGGTTTTGCAATTCTGCTTATAGTGGCTTATTCTTTGGGAGATGGGACTCCTTTGACTGTTCATATTAATCCCGATTCACAACAATTCAATACCGAATCCTGGCTGAAAATAACCGACATGTGGTTATTTGCCATATACATATTATCCGGATTAGCGGCATGTGCAATAGTATGGGGTTCTATCAGAAAAATTATAAGTAAATAACCTTTAAAACCGGAAAAAAATGGCAAGAAAAAAGAGAAAAGTTCCGGGAATAAATGGCGCTTCTTGTGCTGATATCGCTTTTATGTTACTTTTGTTTTTCCTTTTGACAACTTCGATGGATACCGACCAGGGCCTCCTCCGGCAATTACCGCGTCCACCGGAAAAAGATCAGAAAGTTGAACAGGAAATTAATAAAAGAAATATTTTGGAGGTAAGGCTAAATTCGAGCAATCAGATATTGTGCGCAGGCGAAGAGGTTACCTTAGCCGAATTAAGAGCCAAAACAAAAGAATTCCTTGAGAACCCGAATAACTCGGAGAATCTTCCGGAAAAGAAGCCCATCGATATTCCTTACTTTGGAACACAGTTGATTACATTTGATCACCTGATATCGTTGCAATGCGATCGCGGCACGGAATATCAAGCTTATATCAACGTACAAAATGAATTGGCAGCAGCCTATAACGAGCTGCGCGACCTGATTTCCCTTAATCAGTTCAATAGTAAGTTTAATGACTTGGATGATGACAGGAAGAGCGCTGTAATTATATATTACAAACAGAAGATTTCGGAGGCCGAACCTCAGAATTATGGTGATAAACAAACAACAAGCAGAAGGAGATAGGTCTTATGGGAAAATTCAGTAAAGCGGGCGGTCGTGAAATGCCCGAATTAAATACGACATCATTACCTGACTTGGTTTTTGCGATTTTGTTCTTCTTCATGATGATAACGACAATGCGTGAAGTAACGCTGAAGGTTCAATTTCGCTCTCCGCAAGCGACCGAACTCCAGAAATTGGAGAAAAAATCGCTCATTACATTTATCTATGTAGGGAAGCCGATTAACGCAGAGCTAATCGCTAAATTAGGTACCGAATCGCGTATCCAGTTGAATGATGCGATTGCAGAAATAGAGGAAGTAGGCGCTTATATCGGCCAGGAAAAAGCCAGTATGAAAGAAGAAGACCAGCCGTTTATGACTACATCCATCAAAGCGGACTACGAAACGAAAATGAGTATCATAACGGACTTAAAACAGGCTCTTCGGGAAGCATATGCTCTAAAAATCAGTTATTCAGCCAGACCCAGGGGTACCGGCAGCAGGTAGCTTGATTTTTCTACACCAATAGCCGGTTCCTGAATAAAACGCTGACCTCAATAGCGTTTTATTCAGGAACCGGTTGTCTTTTATTACCCGTCATTGGCTTTGTCTTGTCTTCTATATAAAAAGTACTGGGAGTGCGGACGTCCCGTCCACATAATCAAAAAGAACAAACGGAAAGACGACAATCAGGGTACGCGGACGTCTCGTCCGCGTACCCTGATTGTTTTCATTGGACTCTCGCAATGACGATACAAGAAGTCCTTACTTCATTCCGGTGCGACCTCGTCTTTCGATTCTTCGACAGCCGCTTCGGGCGTTTCCAGCGCTACTTCGTCTTCCGACGCTTCGACAACCGCTTCGGGAGCTTCGGGAGCTACTTCGTCTTTCGGCGCTTCGACAACCGCTTCGGGAGCTACTTCGTCTTCCGGCGCTTCGACAGCTTCGGGCGCTTCGACAGCTACATCCGGCGCTTTTATCATTACTTCCTTCTTCGACTCTTCGCCCTTTCGATCCTTCGTCACTTCTGCAGTCGCTTCAGGGACTTTTGCGGCAACTACTCCTTTCGACCCTTCGACCTTTCGACCTTTCGACCCTTCTTCTCCGGCTGCTGCCGGAGAAGTTCCCGTCGGTTTCTTGCGGGAACGACGTGTCTTACCGGCCGCCTTCTTGGTCACCTTCAGCATATTTTCGTTGTAATCAACTAATTCGATGAAGCACATGGAAGCATTATCGCCCAGACGGTTGCCGGTTTTTATAATTCGCGTATAGCCGCCCGGACGGTCTTCCACTTTATCCGAAATTTTAGTAAACAATTCAGTAACAGCCACTTTATCCTGTAAAGAAGCAAAAACAATACGTCGTGAGTGTGTCGTATCCTCTTTTGATTTCGTTACTAAAGGCTCTACATATTTGCGCAAGGCTTTTGCTTTTGCCAGTGTTGTAAAAATACGCTTATGCTTGATTAAGGATGAAGCCATGTTGGAAAGCATTGCCTGACGATGTGAGCTGGTACGCCCTAAATGATTTATTTTTTTGTTATGTCTCATTGTTAATCTCTATCTAATTTATATTTAGCAATATCCATGCCGAACTGTAATTTCAATCCGTCCAATAACTCATCCAATTCGGTGAGCGATTTTTTTCCGAAATTACGGAACTTCAGCAGGTCGTTTTTATTATAGCGGACTAATTCGCCTAAAGTCTCGACATCAGCGGCTTTCAGACAGTTCAAAGCACGAACCGAAAGATCCATATCCGAAAGTTTTGTCTTAAGCAACTGTCGCATGTGTAGTATTTCTTCGTCAAATTCTTCGTTCACCTCCGCTTCGGCCGTCTCTACTGCGATTTTTTCTTCAGAGAGTAAGGTGAAATGATAAATCAATATTTTAGCAGCTTCTTTCAGGGCTTCTTTCGGATGAACAGAACCATCGGTCAAAATATCTATAACCAATTTTTCATAGTCCGTTTTTTGTTCGACACGGAAATTTTCTACTGTATATTTGACATTACGTATCGGCGTATAAACGGAATCTATCGCTATGACTTGTATATCCGGCGACGTATCATGTTCATCGGCCGGCACATAACCGCGTCCTTTATTGATTGTCAGATCGATCTGAAAAGAGGAATTCGGGTCTAAGTGACATATTTCGAGCATCGGATTGAGCACCTCGAATCCACCTGTCAATTGTTTACCGATGTCACCGGCGCGAAATACTTCTTTTTTGGTAACTGTAACGGTCACTTTCTCCTCTTCGGCATTTTCCTCGCCTTCATATTTAAAACGTACCCGTTTCAAATTGAGAATGATGTTTGTAACATCTTCGAGAACGCCCGGTATAGTTGCAAACTCATGTTGCACTCCATCTATTTTCACTGACGAGATCGCATATCCTTCCAATGAAGACAACATAATTCGGCGCAACGCATTACCGATAGTAATACCATAACCGGGTTCTAACGGACGAAATTCAAATCTCCCGAAAAATGGGTCCGCCTCCAACTGTAATACCTTATCGGGTTTCTGAAATGCTAATATTGCCATAATCAATTATTTAGAATACAACTCGACAATCAATTGTTCTTTAATATTCTCCGGGATGTCGGCTCTTTCCGGAAGGTGTAAGAGTTTGCCACACATAAACGACTGGTCCCATTCCATCCAAGCATATTTTCCGTGATTATAGCCTGACAACGCATTGGCAATCACTTCCAACGACTTGGAGCGCTCGCGTACGCCTATTATCTGACCTTGTTTCACCGAGTAGGAAGGAATGTTGACCACGCGACCGTCGACCGTAATGTGACGGTGGGTAACTAATTGACGCGCCGCATCGCGTGTTGGCGCTACGCCAAGGCGGAATACGATGTTATCCAAACGGCTCTCCAACAGTTGCAGCAATACTTCGCCGGTAATACCTTTCGAGCGCGAAGCTTTTTCGAACATGTTCCTAAACTGTTTTTCCAATACGCCATACGTATATTTCGCTTTTTGCTTTTCGCGTAGCTGCAAACCATATTCGGAGGTCTTCCGTCGACGGTTGGCGCCGTGTTGTCCCGGCGGATAGTTTTTCTTCGATAATACCTTATCCGCTCCGAAGATAGCTTCACCGAACTTACGGGCAATTTTTGTTTTTGGGCCTGTATATCTTGCCATTTCTTAAATATTATTCTTAATTCTTAATTCTTAATTCTCAATTGAATTACACTCTTCTTCTTTTAGGAGGGCGGCATCCGTTATGTGGCAGCGGTGTGACATCAACGATTTCCGTTACCTCAATACCGGCGCTGTGAATTGTCCGTATCGCCGATTCGCGTCCGTTGCCGGGTCCCTTAATATAAACCTTCACCTTACGAAGGCCCAGATCGAATGCTATTTTCGCGCAATCCTGTGCGGCCATTTGTGCAGCATAAGGGGTATTTTTCTTCGAGCTGCGGAAGCCCATTTTCCCTGCCGACGACCAGCTGATCACCTGCCCGTCGCCATTAGTCAGTGTCACGATGATGTTATTAAACGACGAATGGATATGAGCCGCTCCTATTGCATCTACTTTTACTTTCCTTTTCTTTGTTGGAACTACTTTTTTTGCCATAATTTCAAATCTTATTTTGTAGCTTTTTTCTTGTTTGCAACCGTTTTCTTCTTACCGCGCCGTGTACGGGCGTTGTTTTTCGTACTTTGTCCCCGCACAGGAAGTCCGATACGATGACGCACGCCGCGATAACAACCGATATCCATCAAACGTTTTATGTTCAGTTGTGTCTCCGAACGAAGGTCGCCTTCCACTTTATGATCGGCGCCAATAACCTCACGTATTTTGGCCGCCTGCTCATCTGTCCAGTCTTTCACTTTGATATCCCTATTGATACCTGCTTTTGTTAAAATCGAATTTGACGCGCTGCGACCTATTCCGTAGATATAGGTTAATGCGATTTCTCCTCGCTTATCCTGCGGCAAATCTACTCCTACTATTCTTATAGCCATATATTTAATTATTAGTTTTCAGTCGATCCGGCGGTTTCAACCGTCGGTTAATAAAGGTGTCGTCCCTGCGGGACTCTTTGACGCGGCATGCCGCGTTAAGGCTTACCCCTGTCGTGCTTTGAACTTGGGGTTTTTCTTATTGATCACATACAAACGTCCTTTCCGTCTGACAATTTTGCACGTCGGAGTGCGTTTTTTTAAAGAAGCTCTTACTTTCATATCTTTCTGTTTTTTATAAAAATTCTTATCAATATATCCTATATTTCTTATTATCAGCTAATTGTTTTCTAAAAAACATCTTCATCTCTTCTGAAAACTGAAAACTATCATATCTTCATCTCTTCTGAAAACTGAAAACTGAAAACTGAAAACTATCATATCTTCATCTCTTCTGAAAACTGAAAACTGAAAACTGAAAACTATAAAACTACTTATATCTGAAGGCGATTCGACCTTTTGACAAATCATACGGAGACATCTCGACCCGCACTTTATCGCCGGGAAGTATCTTGATGTAATGCATACGCATTTTTCCCGAGATGTGGGCTGTTATCTCATGTCCGTTCTCTAACTCTACACGAAACATTGCATTGGATAATGCCTCAACGATTAATCCGTCCTGTTCGATTGCTGACTGTTTTGCCATATATTTATATATTCGTTCCTACTATTTTCTCTATATATTCAAACGAGGATAATATCTGCGCCCCTTTCGGAAGGATGGCCACACAATGTTCGAAATGCGCCGAGCATTTACGGTCTTTTGTACGTATTGTCCAGCCGTCTTTCTCGACAACGACCTGCTTGCCGCCCTGGTTGATCATCGGTTCTATGCAAATACACATCCCGTTTCGAAGCACGGGGCCGTTGCCTCGCTTGCCAAAGTTAGGCACTTCCGGGTCTTCGTGCATTGTTCGTCCGCAACCGTGGCCGGTTAGCTCGCGCACAACAGAAGTGTTTCGCGCTTCACAATAACTTTGTATAGCAAAACTGATGTCCCCTACCCTTTTCCCGGCGACAGCCTGCGCGATACCGATATAGAGCGCTTCCTTTGTGGTGCGTAACAAGCGTTTGACATCCTCTGCAACCTCACCCACACAATAGGTGTACGCCGAATCGCCGACAAAACCGTTCAGGATCGTACCGCAATCAATCGAAATAATGTCGCCTTCCTGCAAAACAACCGTCTCTGACGGTATGCCATGTACAACCTGTTCGTTGACGGAGGTACAGAGAGATTTCGGGAATCCTTTGTAGCCTAAGAATGCCGGCGTAGCGCCATGATCGCGAATAAACGTTTCGGCTATTGTATCTAATTGAAGCGTCGTCACGCCTGGTTTGATATGTTTCGCAAGTTCGCCGTGCGTCTTCGCAACGAGTTGATTGGCTTCGCGCATCAACTCAATCTCTTCATCCGTCTTCAGATATATCATCATTTATTAATACGCGGCTACGGAGCCTGTACGTCCTTTTATTCTGCCGGATTTCAACAGTCCGTCGTAGTGCCGCATCAGCAAGTGGCTCTCCACTTGTTGTAAAGTATCCAAAATCACACCGACTAAAATCAGTAGCGATGTGCCTCCAAAAAAATTAGAGAATCCCTGACTTACACCGGCCATACGTGCAAAAGCAGGCAGAATAGCGATGGTTGCCAGGAAAAATGCGCCCGGAAGCGTGATCCTGTCCATAATGGTATCTAAATATTCCTTCGTCGCTTTTCCCGGTTTAATTCCCGGTATGAATCCGTTGTTCCGTTTCAGGTCGTCGGCCATCTGGGTCGGATTAATCGTAATAGCCGTATAAAAATAGGTGAAAGCGATGATCATGACGGCAAATATAAAATTATACCAAAAACCGGTATTGCTCATAAAAGCCTGCATAAAGGGTCCGACATTTCCTTGTTTCGACATGCCGACGATAGAAATAGGTATCATCATGATAGCCTGTGCGAAGATGATAGGCATCACATTCGCCGCATTGACTTTTAACGGTATATACTGCCTCGCGCCGCCGTATTGCTTGTTGCCGACGATACGTTTGGCATATTGAACAGGCACCTTGCGCTGCCCCTGAACCAACGCGATAGCGCCGGCAATGATTAATACCCATATCAGTATTTCAAGCAATAACATCACTAATCCGCCGGCCTGTTCGCTCATCCTCGAAGTAAATTCTTCCACGAGCGAGCGTGGCAATCGATTGATAATACCTATCATAATGATAAACGAGATACCGTTACCGATGCCTTTATCGGTGATACGTTCGCCCAACCACAGTACGAACATGCTACCGCCTGCCATAATAATGATAGAGGATAGACGGTACCATAAGCCGGGAGGTAGCGAGGAGCCGACGCCCTGCATCTGGTATTCAAGGTTGGTCAGGTACGCAAAACCTTGTACAAACAAAATGATAACCGTCAGATAACGTGTCATCTGATTGATTTTCTTACGTCCGCTTTCTCCTTCGCGTTGCATCTTTTGAAAAGATGGAATCAGGATCGTCACTAACTGCATCACGATAGAAGCGGATATATAAGGCATAATTCCCAACGCAAAAATGGAAGCGTTAGAGAACGCCCCTCCGGAGAACATATCTAACAGCGCCATCAGGCCGCCGCGTGTCTGGCTGGCTAATCCGGTCAACGCTTTCGGATCGACGCCCGGAATAACCACATATGTTCCGAACAGATAGATTGCCACATACCCCATCGTGATAAGGATACGTTTACGCAGGTCTTCTATCTTCCAGATATTCTTTAATGTTTCGATTATTCTCATAATTGATCAGAGTTTTTTGGTTGTTCCGCCTGCTGCGGTGATGGCGGCTTCGGCTGTTTTCGAAAAAGCATGCGCTTCGACGTCAATCTTGGCTTTCAACTCACCTTTCGCAAGGATTTTATACAGCTTTGAATGCGATATAAAACCGGCATTGATCAATTCCTCCAGGCCGATTTTTGTGAGATTTTTTTCTTCGGCCAAAAGCTGTAAGGAAGAAAGATTTATCGCTTTATAAGCGACCCTGTTTATATTTTTGAAGCCAAATTTGGGGATACGGCGTTGCAACGGCATCTGGCCGCCTTCAAAGCCAATTTTATTTTTATAACCGGAGCGTGATTTCGCACCTTTATGACCTCTTGTCGAAGTGCCTCCCAAGCCCGAACCCGGACCGCGACCTATTCTTTTACGGGTTTTCACAGCGCCTGCTGCGGGTTTTAATTCAGATAAATTCATATCGTATTTCTTTACTCGTAACTAATTATTTTTCAACGGAAACCAAATGTTTCACTTTTCTTATCATGCCCTCGATGGACGGCGTACATTCGTGTGCTACCGTCTTGTGCATTTTTGTCAATCCCAATGCATCCAATGTTCTCTTCTGGTCTTTCGGGCTGCCGATGCGGCTTTTCACCTGTGTTATTTTGATTATTGCCATACTTCGTTTCCTCCTATATCAACCGTTAAACACTCTATCCACTGAGATACCTCTGTTCTGGGCGACCATATAGGGGCTTCTCATCTCGTTCAGCGCGGCGATGGTAGCCTTGACAAGGTTATGCGGGTTAGACGAACCTTTTGATTTGGCCAGCACATCATGTATACCTACGCTTTCCAATACGGCGCGCATGGCGCCTCCCGCTTTGACGCCTGTACCTGCCGATGCCGGACGAAGCAATACTTCGGCTCCGCCATATTTGGCCGCCTGCTCGTGCGGGATGGTGCCGTTATGAATCGGTATCTTAACAAGATTTTTCTTTGCCGCTTCGACTCCTTTTTCGATGGCAGTCGTTACTTCGCCTGCTTTACCCAAGCCCCAGCCGATGATACCGTTCTCGTCGCCTACGACGACGATAGCGGCAAACGTAAACGTGCGTCCTCCCTTCGTTACTTTGGTAACACGGTTGATAGCTACTAATTTATCTTTTAATTCTAAATCGTTTGTCGATTTAACTCTGTTGTTTATTGCCATTTTCATTAAAATTTAAGTCCGCCGTTACGTGCAGCATCAGCCAATTCTTTTATTCTCCCGTGATATAAATAGCCGTTACGGTCGAAGACCACCGCCTGTATGCCGGCCGCCTGCGCGTTTTTGGCTATCTGTTCACCGACCTGGGCGGCTAATTCTTTCTTTGTCGCCTTGCCGGTT
>Ga0099364_10010769_pt1 | contig 12544 bp, 10 predicted proteins | sample TergutTh196P3_FD_73070 | JGI IMG/M metagenome (GOLD analysis project Ga0099364, IMG submission 73070) | Microcerotermes parvus P3 segment gut microbial communities from Pointe-Noire, Republic of the Congo - Th196 P3 | ecosystem: Host-associated > Arthropoda: Insects > Digestive system > Gut ... | reverse complement strand
TTCCTTAAATAATGTATTGCTAATACTGGTTTTTTTCGGGGAGATGTTTGTATATCTTATATTAGTGCGGAATTTAGGTCTTATATTAGTGCGGAATTTAGGTCTGTATCTTGAGGCAGCACTAAAAAACACAAACCCCGCATCTGTCCATCGCAGATGCGGGGCTAATCCTGGTGCTCAACAAACAATAGGCCAAGCCACCTTTCTATCTAGATCTCCGTCCATTCTCAATCACGCGTCTCCGATGCAGCCAATGCACACCATAAACTCCCGTTTTGGGATACTGGCGGACTTTCTCCGCAGTTGTGCTAGTTGGTCCAACGACCCTGCCTGCCATGAACTCGATTCCTTGCGAACTGGAGCTTGATCCGATTTCATGTATAATCTACCATAACAACTGCTGTTTGTCAACAGCATTTTATGCATTTGTCATAAAAAACACAAAAATTCGTTAAAATTCACAATTCACAAAATTGCGTAGTTAATTTTATCTTGACAAAGCCCCAAAGGATAGTTACAATAATTACTAATCACGATTTGTATAATCGAGATTATAGATATGAGGTGGTTTCAATGTTTATCGGGCGTGAGCAGGAACTTCAATTTTTTAATGACAAATATAACTCTCCCGGCGGGCAGTTGGTCGTCTTGTATGGACGCCGGCGTATCGGGAAAACCGAAACCCTATATAAGTTTTGCGAAGGTAAGCCTCATGTGTTCTACTCCTGCCGCGAGTTATCTGATACGAAACAGCTTACGGCTTTCTCGGAGCGCATACTCAAAGCCGACAGTCCGGCCGCTAGGTATATTAACACATTTCAAGACTGGGAAGCGGCGTTCAAAGGTATTTTAGAACTGCCGACCGATGGGGCGAAGAAACTCTTGGTTATCGACGAGTTCCCATATATCTGCAAGGGGAATCCGTCGATACCGTCCATCATGCAAATATTATGGGACGAGCAGCTAAAAAGCCAAGACGTTATGATCATCCTGTGCGGCAGCGCGATGAGCTTCATCGAAAAGAAAATCCTGTCGGAAAAGAATCCGCTGTATGGACGCACAACCGGAATTTACAAGATGAACGAGCTGCCCTATGAAGATGCCATTAAATTCTTCCCTGATTATACTGACGAGGAGAAGATGCTGGCATACTCAATATTAGGCGGCATCCCTCATTATCTGCGACAGTTTGATCCTGTGCTTTCGCTGCGTGATAACATCATAAAGAATGTACTGGCAAAGGGATGCGTCCTCTACAGCGAGGTAGAATTCTTGATCCGTCAGGAGCTGCGAGAACCCGCTTTGTATAATACGGTAATTGAGGCCATTGCGCTCGGGAACACACGGCTTAACGACATTTATACCAAAACGCAGATTGAGAAATCTAAGTTAAGCGTGTACCTGAAAAACCTTATGGAACTCCAAATACTTGTGCGTGAGTTTTCAATCCTGTCCGATAAAGGCACAGCGTCAAGCGGAAAGGAACAAGCGGCGTCAACGCGGGGGCTATACCGGATAACCGACAACTTCTTCCGCTTTTGGTACAGCTTCGTATTACCCAATATATCAGATTTGGAATCCGGCGACGCCGACGGCGTGTTCAAATACACAATCGAGCCGCAAATTAATAGCTTCGCTTCTCCCGTCTTTGAAACTGTATGCCGGGAATTCTTACGCAGGAAAAACAGGCTGGGCGAGCTGCCATTCAGGATTTCAAAGCTGGGTAGATGGTGGGGCAAGCTAAATAAAGCAACTCTTACGGACAATGGTAAAGAGAAACCGGTTGCTGTGGATTCCGAGATAGATATTGTCGCACTGGATGCCGAATCAAAGCATTACATTCTCGGCGAGTGCAAGTTTCGCAATGCCGAAACCGATGTTTCCGACCTTGAGCGGCTGAGGGAAAAGGCAGTTGTCGTAAGAAAAGGTGCGGAGATAGTTTATGTTTTGTTTTCTAAATCAGGGTTTACAAAAGGATTGATCGAGCAAGCAAAGGCCGACGCAAGCGTGCAGCTATATTCGCTCTCGGATGTTATTAGAGGCAGAGCCGGAAAATTCACAGCCTCATGACTGATAATAAATTGATAATCGCCCCTACACAGGAACGGTGATTGCTCATAACTAAGATACATTGCCTCTTGAAAACCCGTCCGTTTTTTGTTATGCTTATAAACAAAGGATGGTGAAAACGTGATCCACAAAGCAAAAGACAACAGCTTTAAAGTCATACTCGGCGACCCGGACCTGTTCGTGGAATTTTTAAGGGACTTCATAAACATCGACATCCTCAACGATGTCGCGCCGGAAGACATTGAAGACATAACGGAACGTTTTTTGCCGCTCTTCCAAGAAAGCAAGGATTCCGACACCGTAAAAAGGATAAACCTGAAAGGCTCTGCCCCGCTGTTTGTCATTGCCATTGTGGAGCACCAGTCGCAAGTGAACTACCGGACAAGCTTCAGGCTGTTGCAATACGTCACGTTGGTCTTGACCGAGTATGAGAAAGAAGCGAACAAGAAAAAGAAAAACGCGAGCCACGCCAAAGGCTTCAAATTTCCGCCCGTATTGCCGATAGTGTTCTATGACGGGGAAAAGAAATGGACGGCGGAAACAAATTTTCTTGACAAAGTCGAGCTAAACGACATATTCCACAAATACATACCAAAGTTTGAATATGAGCTTGTGAGCCTGGATAAGTACAGCGTCGAAGACCTCGCCCTGTTCGGCGACACGCTATCCATAATAATGATCATAGACAAGATCAGGACTGCGGACGGAATCAACTTATTGGGGAGGCTGCCGCCCGACTACATCGAACGGCTGCGGCTGAATATACCGCCGCATTTGAATAAACTGCTTGCGGACGTGATGACGGTGTTGCTCAAAAAGATAAATGTGCCTGACGATGAAATAGAAGCGATAACGGAGAAAATATACGAACGGGGGACTAATGAAATGTTTAACATAGTAAACTACGACGTGCAGGAAACCAGGCGTATCGCCAGGGAAGAAGGCCGACAGGAAGGCCGTCAGGAGGGCCGCCAAGAGGGCCGCCAAGAGGGCCGTCAGGAGGGCCGTCAGGAAGGCCGCCAAGAGGGCCGTCAGGAGGGCCGTCAGGAAGGCCGCCAGGAAGGCCGTCAGGAGGGCGTTGAAAATACCAAGCGCCAGATGGTTATTGAGATGAAAAACGAAGGTCTTACGGATGAGATTATCGCAAGGATAACAAAACTGCCCATAAATAAAGTCAGGGAAATATGTATTCAAATTCAGGAGCAATCAATCCACACCGTCGATGATGTCGAGCAATAAAGCGCACTTTTGATTTTGGAACGGCCCGGTCTGTCGACTCGACCTAAGGTTTTGCGCTTACAATTACCTAACACTATGCATTTTTTCTGTTAGCAGCGTCACAAAGCGTTTTGCCCATGGAGATTTATTCATAACTTTGTATGGGTCGATAATAGCAAGTATTCCGAATGCGTGATTCCCTTTGCTATAGCTACCTTTAGTCGTGTGTCGTGTCGATTCATGTAAAGAGGAAAGCACCGTGTCTTTTGATATTTTCTCTATATCGGTGCGACCTGGCAGAGCATTGTCATTAAACCCGGAACCATAATACGCATTCAAAGCAGCTACGTCTGCCAAAAACCATGCCTCCATCAACTGTACCATAAGATGACAATCACCGTCCAAAGCATCAATAGGTTTCGTCCAGGGGTCAGCGGTATCGAAGGTTTGACCTTTACGATTCAAAAGATGGTGCCAAGGTTTCCATGTCCGAGGATTATCGACATCGAAGTTGCTGTCGTCAGTGGGAATAATCACTTCCGTTTCACTGTCGACTAGTAATACAGCTAGTTCTCCGTTTTTAATCGCTGTACAGTAGTCAGAGTACGCTGAATTCCTTGAACCGGACGCAACAACTCTTGGCATATATCCCGTAAGACCTGATTTTCTCAAGAATGAACTAAAGGCGGCTCGGCACTCTGTGCGAAGTGACTTACCATCTCCTCCACCTTCAACAAACAACTTAACAGTTTTTACCATCTCGTACCTCCAATATCGCCACGAGTCCATAATTCACCCAATCTATATTTATCAAGCCAGGGTTTAAGTTGATGCTTGCTTAATCGAAATAGTTGGGTTTCGGAGTTGGTTTTCTCTGCGACCAACACAGCTTCCGGGTCATCGGTAAATGAATCGACAAAAACCTCGGAATGTGTGGTCAGGATTATTTGCGACTTTTCTGAGGCTTCACGCAACAAGTTGCCCAGATTAGGAAGAATATCCGGGTGCAAGCCAAGTTCCGGTTCCTCAATGCATATCAATGGTGGTGGGGATGGGTGGCATAAGATAGCTAATAAACACAAGTAACGCAAGGTCCCATCTGAAAGCCGGGTTGCGGGCACAGGTGATTTCAATCCATGCTCTTGAAAGAAAATTTGCACTGAACCGCCGGAAATAATCGACTCATAGTCTTCGACGTCGCTATAAAAGTACTGTAGTTCTTTTAGTAGACGTTTTTTTGATGGAAGGTCACTCTTTATCTGATTTAATACCAAACCGAGGTTGCTGCAATCCGGTTCGAGGTATTGATTTGGTAGATCTGTTTTTTGCGGAAGCCTCATAGGGGTGTATCGTCCGAATGACCATTCTCGATACATTCTGATCTTACTGAATTCCTGCGCTATAAAGGTTAGCTCCGGGTAATGTATCGCATCCCTTTTTTGCGCCAATATCGATTGAGTCATATCTATGTCCTCGCGTTGCAGAGTGCGAGGCGATTCACCATCATTGATGTTTATCATTGGGCGGCCATTGCTAAACTCGTAGTAAATATACGGCTTTGATTTCCCAGGTGCGGGTTCCTTGCTTACAAGCTGCTCAGCGGCATCGTAGAGGGACTTAATCTCAGGCGTAGTTTGGGAGGTGTTGTTGTCGGTAGCTGAGGTTAATTTTGACACGCTGGGTTTTGCATACATATGAAAACGGCGTATGCAGGTTAAATCTAATCTCTGGCAAACGCAATATTCTCTTCAATCAGAAAGAGCAATCGATACACGCCGTTGATGAAATTTGATGATTTCTGTTTTGGATAAGCCGCGGAGTTTGAGATCCTGTATTTCTTGCATCTTTTCTTTCGTCAGCATTTGTAACGTTCCCATTTCTTATACTGGTTAGAACAGTATACGATATACGGCGTATGGCTGACTTTTGCTCCTTTGATTTACTCGCTACACGAAAGAAAATTCTGCTTACCTTCCTTTGAAAATTCTCATTACCGTACTGGATTAAATGAAAACGCATAACACACAATGAGAGCGCAATATGCATACAGTCAATCACATAATTGATGCAGGAGGAGAACCGCTTGAACTATTTCATTACTGAGAAGTGATTACGCCATTCGTTGGTGCGCAAGCTGATATTTGCGAGGCATTTGGTTTTAAGATTCCGGAGGGATGTGAGTCGACCTACACTTCGTGCAAGAAACCTAAACGCAAGCGGGGGCGTCCGCCGAAGCCTAAGACCGAGAGGGGTTTATAGTACAAAACAATGAAAAACTCACGTGAACAAAGAAGAATTTTCTTGCAAACTGCAAGTATTTATGATATACTTACTCACAATAAAACTTGCAGAGAAGGAGGGCGTGTTTATGAGATTTGCCGAGATGGTTCATTCAAAGACTAAAGACTATTTATCAAACGTATCGAAAGCAGAGCGCAAAGCAATCGGTCAGTTTTTCACGCCGTTTTCTATAGCTGAATATATGGGGACATTAACAAGGTTTCACGGTGAAACAGTTCGTATTTTAGACCCCGGTGCTGGTTGTGGTATTTTAACAGCATCCATTGTTGACAGCCTTGTTTTAAAAGGGATTAAAAATTTTGAAATTGATTTATATGAAAATAACTTGTCAGTAATTCCTCTTTTAGTAAGCAATATGCGTTTTATACAGGAAACTTTATTTTGTTCCGGCGTCATCTTTAATTATCAAATCATAGAAAAAAACTTCATTACAGAAAATCATTTTGTGTGGACAGGTTTGCTCCCCTCTGAAAAATACGATATTGTTATATCTAATCCACCCTATAAAAAAATAGGTAAAGATTCTATAGAAGCAGAGGTTATGTTTGATATTGTGTATGGACAGCCAAATCTCTACTTTTTGTTTATGGCGATGGGGGCAAAGCTCTTAAAAGAAAATGGTGAATTTATTTATATTGTTCCGCGCAGCTTTTCCAGTGGGTTATATTTTTCTGCTTTTCGGAAATGGTTTTTGTCGGAAATGCAAATTGCAAATCTTCATCTATTTGTTTCAAGGGAAGCCGTCGCAGGGAAGCATGATTCAGTTTTACAAGAAACAGTTATTCTTAAAGCAATAAAAACATATGAAAAACAATCTAAAATAGAAATAACAGAGTCGATAGATAGTTTCTGTAAAGATACAATTAACAAATATTTTGTTGATTATCAAGTTTGCGTGAGAAACGATGAAAATGCCTTTTTATATTTTCCTACCAGTGAAAAAGACGCACAAATTTTAGATTTTGTAAATAGCTGGACAGCTACTTTGCCAAAGCTTGGGTTTCGTATGAAAACAGGTCAGCTTGTGGATTTTCGAGAACGAGAATGGATGTGTGAAACCCCTGATTCTAACACAGTTCCCTTGTTGTGGGCATTCAATTTTAATGGTACAAAGATTCAATTTCCTATGCAAGTATCGGGCAAGCCACAGTATTTAAAAGATGATTTGTCCACGAAGCGTTTGCAAATGAATCGCGGAAATTATCTATTATTGAAACGGTTCACATCCAAAGAAGAAAAACGGCGGTTACAGTGCGCTTTGTTATTTGACGATGATTTTTCTGAATATCATAGTTTTAGCACTGAAAACCATCTGAATTATATATCTAAAGTTACGGGAACAATGCAACATGAGGAAATGTATGGCCTATTTGTTCTATTGAACTCAAGTTATTTAGATAAATACTTTCGCATATTAAATGGCTCAACACAAGTTAACGCAAATGAAATAAATTCCATTCCGTTCCCGCAGATAGAGTTTATCCGAGAGATGGGTTGGCGTGCAATGCAATACGGGAACATAGATGAGTCTATTTGTGATGAGATTATCGAAGAACAATTAGCACCAAAACAAATCAGCAGAACTATATAGGAGGTAGGCTATGAGCAAATTAGAAGAAGCAAAGGGTATTCTTGCCGCTATTGGAATGCCAAAGGCGCAAACAAATGATAGAAGTGCGTATGTTTTGCTTTCATTGGCTGAAATAAAAGGAGATATAAATTGGAAAAAAGCTCAACAACCGGAAATGCGTATAGTAGATATGATGAATTTTATGCAAGCCAATTACGGTAAGGAATATAAGCCTAATACCCGCGAAACAATTCGCAAGGACACAATACATCAATTCGTGGATGCCGCTGTAGCCGAACGTAATACGGATAGCGCGAATCGTCCTACTAATAGCCCTAACTATTGTTATCGCTTGACAGGCGAAATGTTAGAATTGATAAAAACTTATGGTACAAGAAAGTGGCAGTCGCAGCTTAAATTGTTTATTGCGGAAAAAGGCACTCTAATCGATAGATACAAACAGCAACGAGATTTGGTTCGCGTTCCTGTTGTGGTAAACGGACAAGAGTTTAATTTTAGTGCTGGAGAACACAATGCGCTACAAAAAGCTATCATCGAAGGTTTTGCAGCACGTTTTGCCAAAGGTGCAGAAGTTTTATATGTAGGTGATACCGAAAATAAGGATTTAGTGAAAAATCGTGAGATTTTAGAACAATTAGGCATCGAGATTACTGACCACGACAAATTGCCGGACGTAGTTCTTTACTCAACAAATAATAAGTGGCTATATTTCATTGAAGCCGTTACCAGTGTCGGTCCTATTTCATTCAAACGAATGGACGAAATCGAGACGATGACAAGTGCGTGTAAGGTAGGGAAAATATATGTTACAGCATTTCCCGACAAGAAAACTTATAAACGTTTTATTGACCAGTTGGCTTGGGAAACCGAGGTTTGGATTGCGGATGACCCTGATCATATGATTCATTTAAATGGCGATAAGTTTATAGGACCGAGATAGAAAAGAGCAAATCACTTTTAACGTTTCAACAAGTTCATTAGCAATCTCAGCCGCATGAGCATATTGAAATTTTAGATTTGTATAGTAGCAAGTGGTTACGTCATAAAGTAATCCTATATCAGAAGCAGAAAGGAAAGCCGCTCTGTTTTCTACCGCGACCTTTATCCCTTCCATAGAATAAACTTTATTGTCAAATAATTTTTTTAATAAACGATCAGTAGTGTTTGTGTGTTCATATATTTCAAAAACGCTACTTGGAATATCTCCTAACAATTCTTCGACTAAAGTAAGAGAGTTTGTTTCCAATACCTCAATGATGTTTTTTTCTATACTTATTCCAACATGTGGAAGTGACTTCAGTTCACCATTTTTATATAAGTTTGCGACTGCGGAGGAATAACCATCTACAGACAAAGCAGCTTTAAAATACGCTCTGGCTTTGTATGTGCTGTCATGAAACATAGTAAGTAGGAATGCCACTCTATACAAAAAGCGTGCAATTTCAAAATCAAACAATGATGGCCTCCTCCCTTACACTTGTGGTTCTTCAAGTACTCATAGTTATTGTAGCATCCCGCTACATTATACCCTATGTCCATCCAGTTTGACGCTTAACTTCCAGTTACCTTAAGTCGTACGATATCAATAATACTCTCAAATGTCTTTTTTCTCAACACGCCCATCACGCGCAGCCAGGCACATCTAACGACTCCGACGCAAGTGTCCAATCCTGCCGCCGACGGTGTCTAATCTCACCGACTCAAATGTCTAACTGAGACCGCCATATTCAGACAGCGGCCATAACCGCTTCACGGACCCGCCGGATAATAGGACTATGTTCATGACGTTTTTTCCTTTTTACAATTTGCTTGAAATCCTTAGGAATCTGAGGCATAATATGTATATGAAATTACACTGAAGGAGGGCTACTTATGTACCGGAGAGTGGACGAATATCAACGCATGACGGACAATGAGGCATGTGAGCAATATCCGGATAGCTACATCATTGTGCGAAGGGATGGCAGGGACAGCGAGTTGGGAACGGTTTTATATGTCGGGGACGACATGGGGGAGTTGATATCCTTGGCCTATACGTTGGAAGAAGCGTTTTACGGCCTTGTAGAGGGACTTAATCTTAGGCGCAGTTTGGGAGGGGTTGTTGTCGGTGGCTGAGGTAAATTTTGACACACTGGGTTTTGCGTATGCACGTTTCTTTATAAGGCCGCGCAAAAAGCCGCTGATGCTAGACTATCCCTATAAATTGGACACGGGTGCTAACCGCACCACCATCAGCCGCAAAGCTTTGCATGAGCTTGGATACGACGACGCTTGGGTGAGCACGGGCAGACAATTGTCCGGTGACGAGAGCCCTACCGTGGCAACAGGCGAGCCAATTGACAACTGCTATATAGTTGCTTTGCCTGAAGTCCAGCTCGGTGGATATGTCGGCTATAACTGGCCTTTTCTTGTTAGCCTTAACGAAAAGATTCAATTCAGGTTCTTGTTGGGAACGGACTCGATGCAGTTTTTCAACTGGGATTTCGATTACGAAAACGGTGTGTGCAGGTTTAATCTAATCCCCGGCAAACGCAAGATGCTTTTCAATCAGAAAGAGCAATCCATTCATGCCATTGATGAAACTGAGAAAACAGAAAATCGAGGAAGCGAAGTATGAAAACACTTGAATCCTACATTCCCGGAAAGTTTAACGAGGGTGGATCGATGCCCAGCGATTGATACAGTTTATCTTGTTTGTCCGTAATTTCACCGAGTACCCTGCCATGCCCGGGGGCTTCAAACATCTCGATTGTGTCCAACTCGTCAAGCAACCCCTGCAACGTCCATGCGTCAAAAAGTTTGGCGTCTTGCATTGCTTTTTTTACGTAAGACAAGTAGATAAGCGCAATAAATTCGACAAAAAGCTTCCCATTCAGGGATAATTCAGAGGAAACCTGCAATCTTCGGAAGTTCAAACGCTCTTTCTGGAGCGTTATTTACATCTTGACTCCGATAGGGCGGTCTTTAATATCCGTGAGGTCTTGTTTGACCGTGCGAGCGGTCTTTCTGGAGCGTTATTTACAAGAAATTCAAGCGTGTAGTCCCGGATTTTTTGCAATAGTATATCGCCTTGCATATTGTGCTTTTTCCCGACGCTTGCGCCTCAATGAAGATCTGCGTTTTTTTCTAAATCAAGTCTCACATCTTTTACCGGTCCAAAATTATGGATTTGTATTCCTCTCATTTTTCGTTCTCCTCAAAGGTAGCTAAAATGATATGGGTGGTGGGGTATATAGGTTTCTTCCGTTTATTTTCAACAAGTAAGACATAATTTTCGGTACATTTTTTCCGATAGTTTCGATTCCCATAGAATAATAAGGGTTATAATACGATGGTTGGGTGTAGCCGACTGGGAAGCTTAATTGTGAAGCAAGCATTGCAAACGCTAGGGAAACTGGCTTTGGGCCATAAGGATTGAATATTGGCTCTTTACCTTCCTCCTGGCTCATTATTTTGCATACAGTGCTGTATATTTCGGGAAGATCATAGCCTGACACATATACGATTCTGTTGTTTTCAATCATGCCACAATCGGCCTCTATCGTCCTGATGAAATCCCATGCTCGTGAATAACCGATGATTGCAGCAGGAAATGGAAAAAGGATATACATTTTTGGGTCTTCGTAATTACTTATCCATTCAGGTAACGATAGCGGCTGATAACCAGCTGAAATAATAAATATTTTCTCACAATCTTCTCTCTCAGGCAATTCACCGAACGACGGCAAATATCTCCACGGCATCGGGTCTTCACCTTGCTTTTTTGCATATGTCTTTGGAATAGTATAGGTGATAATTAGGTTTTGTATGTGATTATTCGCAACGCACTCCTTAATGACAGGAAAAAACCACCGTTTAGGCATTGTAGAAATATCAATGATTACGTTGCCGTCGGTATTCTCAACGAATTTCAAGAAATGATTTGACGCAATTGTATCCGATGACAGCAAATCAAATGCATAATATCCCCAACCGCACTTCTTTTCGTATTGCTTTATTCGTTCTCCGCACTCCTCATTATTTAGCTCCCGATAAGATGATGGAGCATCTTCCAGCCCTTTGATCAACCACATTTCATTGGATCTTATTTTGCCATTATCCCACAGCCAATTCCACGCGCCAAGACTACGTTCCTCAGCAGAAATATTACCAAGGAAATCCCATTGTTCAATCTTGCCCAACTTACTCATGAGCCAGTCAATATTGCCCCAAGGTATATACATGTCTTTCATTTAATGCCCATCATCTTTCGCTATTCATTGCATTAAGTCACTCTTATCCAGTTTTTGCGTTTCTGATATCCATTTTTCGATGGTTTTCACGTCCATATAGTAGGGCTCTTTCGTATGCGATGCCGGCAATCCAAGCACCGGGGACAATATAGGCAGTAAATACCATTTTTTTCTTTTACCCTGACCTTTATTCTTCGTTGTGTGCGGAAGTTCAATCAAATCCCCATACCGCACCGCTTTTATTATCGTATATCTGGCCTCCGATTTTTCATATTCGGAAATCGCCAGAGAAAAACCATTGCCACCCGGGTATGACATGGCTCTATCTTTTCTTAATTTTTCAGAAAGCTCAATTCCAACTTTATCGATCAATCTTTTACGGCTGTCGCCTTTAGTTCTTGATATCACTTTATTATACCATTGCGAACTCGTCATATATATGCCGGCTGACTGATACTTAGGGTCAACAATCGGTTTCTTGCTGAAATCAAAACAAATGTTACCATTTACCCTTTGCGTTTGTTCCCAAATTCTCCATATTTCTCTGCAAATATTAAGAAATATGAGAATATTGCTGCTAGAAAGCGTCAATATGTCATTTTTGCCTGACCAATGCATTCTTTGCCCCGCGCCAGAGGATATTTGAAGCAACGCTTGGTTAATTCTTTCTTTCTTCCACCATTTAGCTTTTTTCTCATTCCAAGGTAAAACACAGTGTTGTTCATCATCTTCATATAATTGGTTAAGAGGCAATGGAAACTCCTTTTTTTGCAAAAGCCAAGCGATGCCCAATCTGGCTGACAGCAAATCCCCAGCATCATTTCCGCTGCGGTAGTAACAATACCTTGAAGCAGGCGCATTGCCAACCGCTAAATCAATCAGAAAGTTCGCATAGGGCTTTGAAATATCCGTTAGTGCGCCTAGCGCACGTTCTCTGGCATTTGTATTATTGACGATTATCTGCGCCTTTTTATATGGCGACATGGTTTGCCCAAAGAAGTCAATTATTTTTTTCTCCGGATAATTATCGCTTTTTAGACTTCGAGTAAATACATCCTCCGACATCCTATCAAAGAGCCACGTTGTTCTATCCTCTGCCCGTCTCAATTTTGCATCCAAATCAAGATAGGAA
>Ga0099364_10010768_pt1 | contig 12545 bp, 10 predicted proteins | sample TergutTh196P3_FD_73070 | JGI IMG/M metagenome (GOLD analysis project Ga0099364, IMG submission 73070) | Microcerotermes parvus P3 segment gut microbial communities from Pointe-Noire, Republic of the Congo - Th196 P3 | ecosystem: Host-associated > Arthropoda: Insects > Digestive system > Gut ... | reverse complement strand
GAACGGAGAATAATAGGTCTGTAGCGGTAATACGCAGTCCCTGATAAAACCGCCAGCGGGGAGAAAAAATACCCGCCGTTCCCCTGACAGCCCTTTCCAGGGAAATATCATGTTGTTCACGGCGCGGCTGCTCGCCTGCCGAAACCACAGAAACAATCCTTGAGTTTTCCATTTCCTGTAACGCGCGCCCAATATCACGCGCCGCCGCTGTAAGTTCACTTAGCGTACCCGATGTAAATTGTGAACGTTCTACCAGAAGGGAAATATCGGCGCCGTTATAACGATGACCGGGAACAAGGAAAACCTGATTGTTAGCGGCTGTATTGCCCTCGGTAAGCAGAAAATTGTTGACATCAAGTCCAAGTATGGGGCGGCGCAGTCTGTCCTCTACTGTAAATTCCACTGTAACAACAGGAAAACGTTCGGCGTAAATATTCCGTATTTGCACAAAGAAGCCGGAAGCGAGATCGTCAAAACGGGTCATTACCGTGACTTCGCCTGTGTTAAATCTTGCCGCGAGTATATTGCCGTTGCTGTCCATGTTGGCGCAAGTTATACGTGTTCTTTCATTGCCCGCGAGTCCCAGTTCTCGGACAATAGCGGATTCGGGATCGATCAGGAGAATTCTGTTGGCATCGGCGGCGAGAATCTTTCCGTTAGATAAAAATCTTAAAGACTCAGGCGAAACTAACCCTTCTACAGAGAGGCGTCCCAAAAAGTTACCGTTGGGATCAAATATATAAATAGATTTATAAGCGTTATCCGCTACGTAGATTCTGCCGTTTCCAGCGGCAATGCCTGTAGGGGAAAGCAAACCGGAAAAGGCGTAGCTTCTGTGCCCGAAAGAATTAATAAAAACCCCGTCCGGATCGAATTTGGAAATACGCCTGTTGCCGTAATCAACAACATAAAGATAACCTTCTTCATCAATAGTGAGATTCTGAGGCCCTACAAACTGACCGGGCCCAAGACCTCTGGAACCGATATAGGCCTGCCACTCTCCCCTGCTGTCAAGGATACTTACTCTGCCGCCGCGGTATTCGGAAACATAAAATCTGCCGTCCAATCCCCTGACCATATCATACGGACGGTCAAAACCGTTAGGAGGTCCCCGCCTTCGTTCCCTGATTATTCCGTTTACGTCAATTCTGACAAGCTCATTGCTGCCGTAGGCGACTACCCAAACAGAACCGTCGTTATTTGGCAGAATCGAAGTTGGCTGGCGGTACAGGATGATATCTTCGAATCTTCCGGGATAACGGCCTGATTCCACATAACGCATTCCGTCATCCGCTACCGGAAACAGGAATCTTCTGTTAGAGACTGTTTCTATCCGGGAACTAAGAAGCATGCCTACACCAGTGTTTCTGCCGTAAATGTCCAGAGCCGCCCGCCATTGTCTTATGGCCGTTTCCTCAAAGCCTGAACGGTAGTACGCCTTTCCAAGCCAGTCGAGGATAAGCGGCTCACCGGGCATAAAAGAAAGAGCCCGCTCAAAAGAAAGAATCGCTTCGTTATACGCAAACCGGTTAAAGGCGTGTACCCCAAGCCTGAACTCCTCGGCGGCTGTAAGAGCGGCCGCTCCGGTTCCGCCTGTAACATGACCGGAACCAAGCGAAGGATCGTTCTGTCCGTAAAGAAAAAGAGAAACAAAGAGAAAAAGCAAACTGAAGAATATAACTTTTCTCACAGCGGCTCCCCTGTAACAACTTTAAAATGCCTTTGTATATCTTTCTCGTTTGGAGCCAGTTCAAGCGCCCTTCTCAGCCATGTCCGGGCTTCTGCGGCTTCGCCGTATTTATAGTACGCCCAACCGAGCGAATCAAGATACGCCGCGCATTGAGGTCTAGCGTCCACAGCCTTCCTGCAAAGGCGAAGCCCCCTCACTATATCCAAGCCGGAATCGGCAAGTATATATCCCATCCCGTTCATCGCCGTAGGATTATTTGTGTCTATTTCCAGCGTTTTTTCATAAAGCTCTATGGCGGTTCTATTTTGTTTTTGAGCCCAGGCGGCATAGGCTAATGTATTATAGATTAAAGGCGATTCAAGGCCGCTGTTTTTAAGTCTGTTCAGTTCAAATTCCGCCATCTTAACACGTTTGGTAATAACATAGATATAGGCAAGCGTCATGCGGCACTGATAAATACGAAGGATATCGGTTCCCAAAATAACAACTTGTTCTAGGTAGTTTAAAGCTTCTTCATATTTTCCCAATTTCGTATAACACAGTCCAAGATAATAAATAAGCTCAAGCCGTTCCTCATTGTCAAAATTTTCCGTACTTTTAGACAAAAACTCACTCAGGGCTTTGTCCCAGTTTCTCATACGGTATTGTTTTATCCCTTCCTGAATTTTCTCAAAGGAGCGAGGCTCATTGTTTCCATCCATGCCGCTTATACCTCCCTAGTTAAGCGCCTTCAATCTGTGAAAAAACAGCCGGTTCTGACATGACTAAGGTAAGAGCGGCGTTGTTATTCAAAACCTCTTTCCAGTCGGAACCTTCCGCCGGAATATTTCCGACCTTCCCGGTTTTGGCGAAACAGTATAACCCGCCGTCAGGGGCCGCAAAATTAACTATACGATCATTATAATAGCGTATTGAAAGAAAAGCTGGAACAAGGGCGGAAGGTTTTTTTCCGGTATTTGGAAAATTTACATTTACAAAGGAACCTGCTTTCCAAAATCCCATTATTTTTTCAAGATTGTCAATAATATATGAAATTACCGGCTCCCAGTGCCAGACGCCGTCATTTTCAACCAGGGATAATGCTACAGATGGTATACCGAAAAAGCTCCCCTGTCTTGCCGCCGCTGCGGTACCGGAATAGATTATATCTGTTCCCAGATTCGCTCCGATGTTAATTCCAGATAAAACAAGATCGGGCGCTTTTTCCATGATTATTTTACCATCTTCCGCCGCTATACAAATTTCGTTAATTCCGCCCAAAAGAGCGGTTATAACGCAATCCACAGGGGTCCCGGAACATTTCCATGTGTCTTTCTCAACTTCAATTATCCTGCAAGGTTCATTTAAGAATGTAATAGAATGGGAATATCCGGAGCGGTTGGTATCTGGAGCGACAACAAAGACCCTATGTCCGGCTTCCCGCAGGGCTTTTGCCAGCAGGGTAATTCCGGGCGAGGAAATCCCGTCGTCATTAGTGAACAGTATTCTCATAAACACCTCCGCGCTCAGGAACCAGCCGCGCCCCTGTGGCAAGCTTAACCTCGTAAATCACCGGACGGAAACCAAAGATACGCTCATATTCCTCAAGCCGCTTTTTGTATTCCTCCGCCAGTTCACGGCGGATAATTGTGTAAGTACAGCCTCCAAAGCCAGTACCTGTCATCCTGGAACCGGAGACGCTATCGATCTCCTGCGCCCGCTTTACAAGCCAATCCACTTCAGGACAACTTATTTCATAAAAGTCCCTTAGACTTTCATGAGATTGAAAAAGTATTCTGGCGAGAGAAAGAAGATCACTGCGTTTTAAAGCGTCACGGGCGCTTTTTACTCTTTGTATTTCTTCCACAATATGTATGCTTCTCCGCCGTATCTCTTCCGGGAAATCCCCCAAAGCGTCAAGAAGGTCTTCCGATCCAAAATCCCTGAAACCCTCCCCGTCAAATTTTTGAGTGAGAAACTCAAGCCCTTTTTCAGTGTCGTCTCTCCGTGAGACAAGTTCGCTTTCCACACCAATCCTTGGGACACGGGAATCGACAAGTAAAATCCGAAAACGAGAAAGAGGAGACTTTACCTTTTTAATTTCCTGCGTGGAAACATCAATAACCAGGAATTGATCCTTGCGAGCCAAAAGGCAAATCTGATAATCCGCGAGAGACGCCGTATTTCCGAAAAATTTATTATGGGCCTCATGCAGCCTCTGCGCTAAATCCATATCGTTGATCTGGACGCGCAGCAAACTTTTCAGAGCAGTCGCGGCTGCCGCTTCTATCGCCGTTGAAGAAGCAAGGCCGACTTGCTGGGGAATATCTCCGTGAAAGGAAAAATTTAAACCCTTCATGGGATAACCTAATTCGGTAAAAATAAAAACCGCGACTTTCAGGTAGTTCGCCCACCTGTCTTCTCGTCTGTATCTTAAATTATTCAGGGTACTTCGTTTTCTCTCGCTTAAATCGACGGCGAGAAAACGAAAAGAATTGTCTTTTCGCTGGCTTACCGCTACCCGAATGAAACGGTTTATAGCGGCGGAAAGGAAAAATCCGGACGCCGGGTCTCCCTGGTCGCCCAAAAAGTGAATTCTGCCCGGCGCTTCGGCAATCGCCACAGGTATTGATCGGTCCGATTCAAGCTCATATTCACTTCGGTGGATTTGACCGATATCCAACATTCAAAAAAACCTCACCTTTTTGGTTAAAAGCCACAAATTTATAGCTTGTGACCATTTTATCAGCAAAAACAGATATTTTCAATGAATTATATTTATAAATTATAGAGAATATTATGTGAACACTAATCCTTCTCTGTAAAACTCCATGACCTTTGCGGTTTCATTATAACGGGAATGACAGACACGGCAATCATGGCGATTAAAGTAAAAACATAGGGAAAAGCCAGTAAAAAATCGGCGGGAAGGTTCCAAAACCCCTGCGCGTGGTTGGAAAACGCTTCGGCGAGGCCGAAAACAAAGGCCGCGGCGACTATTCCCGCAGGGTTCCGCCCTCCAAGGAAAATTACTACCAGAGCAATCCACCCCTTACCAGATGACATCCCGGGAACAAACGCCCCCAGATTCAGGCTGAGGAACGAACCGCCTATCCCGCAAAAAAAGCCGGAAATCAGAATCGCCGCAGTTTGATAGGTTCGCGGCTTTATCCCAAGCGAAATTAACGCCTTATTGTTTTTATCGCAGGCGCGAAGTCTAAAGCCAAAGGGTGTTTTGTAGATTACAAGCCATGTTACAACGAGCAGGAACAAACCAAACAGTAAATACCAATTTAAAAGCCCCTGAACATTCCGAGAGACTACTACCCCCTTTGTCTTAAATATCCTGTCGGAAAGTATAACGCAAAGACCGCTGGTTAGCAGATTTACCGCGAGACCTGAAATAAAAAGATTCGCGCGCAGTCTGAAAACTGCAAACACGTGCAAAAGCGAAAGCCCCATCGCCGCCATTGCCGCCGCCGCCACTGCCGCCGTGACACTGCCTGTGTGGTAAAATACCGTCAGCGCGGAAAAAGCTCCAGCAAGAAGAAGCCCTTCAAGAGCGATGTTAAGAGTTCCCGCGAGCGCCGGGAAAAGCCCTCCGGCAGCGGCGAACAGGAGTGGAATCATAATCACAGCGGCGCTTCTAAATATGGGGATAAAACTTTCCATGTTAATTTTTCCTCCCGCGCGAAAAAGCGCCGCGTAATACCAAACTGGTAGAAAGCAATAAGATTACAGCCTGTACAACAGAAGCCACTTCAAAAGTTATTCCTGTATTTTGTGTCGCGATCCTTGCTCCAGCGCCAATCCACGCAAAAAACAGCGCCGCCGGTATTACAGCCGGGGGATAAAATCCGGCAATCAGCGCGACAGCCAGACCATTCCAGCCAATCCCTGTGGAAAATTCCTTTATTGTCGCGTAATGCGTTCCCATTACGGCAACGCTGCCCGCGAGGCCATAGAAACCGCCGCTTATCGCCATTACAAGAATCGTATTAAGTTTTGTGTTAATCCCGCCGTAACGCGCGAACAATTCATTGTTACCCGCCATTCTCAATTCATAGCCGAACTTTGTTTTTGCAAGAAAAAATTGAACGATTACTACAGCCGCCAAGGCGATAAAAAGCCCTGCGCTTAAGTTTGAAGGTCTTAATATCAGGGGAAGGCGCGTACTTTCCGCGATCTTTCGGGTAGATTGCAAAGAAGTTTCGGGGTCCAGGAATGGGCCTGTAACAAGATAATTCACAATTTGTATGACAGCGCTGGAAAGCAGGAATGTAGTTATCAACTCGCTTGTATTCCATTTAGCCCTGCAAAAACCGCTGAACGCCGCTAAAGCCCCCGATGAAATAAAGCCAACTGCCGCCGCTATTATTCCTCCGATTATACCCAAGTTTGAAAGCGCCAGCGCTGCGGCGGTTGTGGCAAAAGCTCCCAGATAAATCTGCCCTTCCCCGCCAAGGTTTAAACTGCCAGCCTTCATTGCCACTGTTACACCTAACGCCCCGAATATCAATGGTATCGCGGCATTCAGCATATTGCCAAAACTGAAAATATTTCTGAAAGGGCCAATAAAGAAAAAGTAAAGCGTACTTCCCGGGGTGTCGCTGAACAGCAATACAAGAAGAACCAGTATCAACAACGATATTACGGGGACAAGAAATAAACCTGTGTTTTTTTTCATTCTTTTACCTCAAGTCCCTGCATACAACTGCCTATGGCATCCTTGGTTAAAACATCTGCGGTATTCGAAAATTCCCCCGATATCTTGCCCTTGTACATTACAATGATACGATCCGCCAGAGCAAGGATTTCGTCCAGATTGGTCGAAATAAGAATCACAGCCGCCCCTTTTCCACGAAGCGCGTCTATTTCACCCATTATAAAACAGCTTGAGGCAATATCCAAACCCCAGGTTGGCTCTGAGAAAACAATATAATCCCTGAACCAGTTAATTTCCCGCGCCAGAATAAGTTTTTGTAAATTACCGCCGGACAAGTTTGAGCATTTTTCGCTTCCGCCCGCTCCTTCAATATTATAGATTTGGGCTAACTTTTTCGAGAATTCCTTAACCGCTTTTTTGTTAATTGTCATTCCCCCGGCAAACTCATGACGGCGGTTGATTATCATATTTTCTTCGATAGTTGCGTCCCCGGCGCTTCCAAAGCGCAGCCTGTCCGCCGGTACATAGGCAAGCCCCTGATTACGAAGCGCCCGTGTACTAAGATTGGATATATCCCTGCCCCTGTGCAGTACCCTACCCCGTGCGGGATGAAGAAATCCGCCAAGGACAGCCTCAATCACTCCGAGGCCATTCCCCCCGACACCGGCAAACCCAAGAATTTCCCCGGCGCCAACTGAAAATGAAACATTATCAAGCAACGGACTTTCCTGCCCCCGCCGCTTTACAGTAACGTTTTCAAATTCAATGACGGGTTCTGTATTTTTACGTGTCTTTCGCGCCTCTGTGTTCTCCGAGTAAGGCTTTCGGGAAAAGTCTATATCGCCCATCATCATTCTCGCGATTTCATATTCATCAATACTATCGACAGGACATATCCCCGTAAGTTTCCCCCTGCGCAGTATGGCAACACGGTCGCAAACCCGCTTAATCTCAAGCGGTTTATGTGTTATAAGAACTATGGTTTTGCCGGTGGAGGCAAGCGCTTTTAATGTTTTGAATAACGCTCCCGTTTCCTGTTCGGTAAGTATCGAAGTAGGTTCATCCAGAATGATTATTCGCGCGTTACGGCGCAGAATCCGGCAAATTTCAACCTGCTGCATTTCTCCAAGGCTTAAATCCTTTACTTTTTGTCTGCTGTTAATCGCAAAACCATGCTCGCTGATTATTTTATCAGCGGATTTTTCCGCCTTTTTAGAATCAAAAAACACTCCCCATCTGCGCGGCTCAACTCCCATAACAATATTTTCCGCCACGGTATATTCCGGGAAAAGCATAAAATGCTGGTGTACCATACCAATTCCCAATTTTTTAGCGGCTAACGGCGAAGAGATTTCTTCTTTTTTTCCGTCAATGAATATTTCGCCGAAATCGGGAGTCTCCAGCCCCATGAGAATTTTCATTAAAGTGGACTTGCCTGCTCCATTCTCACCGGCAACACAGAAAATCTCCCCCTGCCGGATATCAAGGCTTATATCGTTATTGGCCTTTTTCTTTTTACCGGGATACTGTTTGGTGATATTACGCAGTTCTACCATATTGGTGTCGCTTTAAAGAGCGGGAACTGTATAGTTTATACGGCCTGCATTAAGGTTATCCATAAAGAGTTCAAACTTTTCCCGGATATCCTCGTGCAGGCTGTTATAATAACCGGGATCGTCAAAAATAAACCCAAGGTAGCCTTCTTTTAATCCTGCTGTTTCTGAAATACCGTACTGGATTTCGCCTGCCAGCGCCTGTTCAAGTATCTCTATTACAAGTTTTTTTTGCTCCATTATGCCGCAGCCCACAATAACGCCGGGCGCCTGCTGATACTCGTTTGTATTAAAACTTACAATATACGCGCCTATTTCAATCGCTGTCTTTATTATCCCCTGAGCCGCTCCTCCGGCAATTGATGTAAAGACATCTACGCCTGTATCCATCATGGCGGAGGCAAGTTCCGCCGCTTTGTTCGCATCCGCCCACGAGCCTATTATCCGTCTGTCCAGTTCTATTTCCGGGTCGGCAAGGCGCGCGCCGTCAAGAAAACCTGGGATCATTTGCCTTGTTAAAAGCGGGAACTCCTGCGCGGCGATAAAACCAACTCGTTTTTGACTGTTGGCGCGCGGCATCACACTTGTAGTAATTAGCCCCGCCAGATACCCAAGGAAAAAAGCCTGTTCGTATTGGTTGTAAAGGTATGTTCTTATCTGCGGGTTTCCCTCGTAATGGGCATCCGTAATAATAAATTTCTGGTTAGGGAACATTCTTCCCACATTCGCGCTTATCTCAGGCAGGGACGGATTGGAACTAAGTACTATGTCATAATGCCCCCCAGAAACCATTTCCGCGAGTTGCTGTTCCCACTGCGCCTGATTAAAACCGGCTTCGTAGATTTTTACACTCACGTTCGGATTGTTTTGGGCGAACTCCAGCGCGCCTTCTGCCATCAATTCATAGGGAGGGCTTCCGGCGATTACCCCGGGAATAAAAACAAGCACGGACAGGTCTATGCCTGTTTGCCTTGGCGATTGTCTTTTAACACAACTAACGGCAAAAATCATAGCGAAAAGTAAAGTTATAATAAGGGCTTTTTTCATATAAATATACTCATATTCAAGGCAAGGATTGTCAAGGGTCAGCCACCAGGCATTTTTAGGTACAAAATGTATTTTTCGTAATGCCTGTGAATTTCAAAAAAAACTTCAAAATGATTGAATTATTACCGGAAATGAGTATAATAATATCATGAAATATAAATTATTGGTTATTTTAATTTTGACTTTTGCATTGTTGTTTGCCGTTTTTTCCTGTGGCAGTGTTTATGATGGCGGCGCTTATGTTTTTCCCTATGATTATAAAAGCAAGCCTTCCGGGCTTCCTACTCCAACACCGGATAATCTTCCTTCATCGTGGAAAGGTTTTAATTTGACTAATATGTTTTATTTTGGAAGCACCTGGGGTACCGACATCCCGTTTGACGAAGCAGAGTTTAAAATGATATCGGAATGGGGTTTTAACTTTGTAAGGCTCCCTATAGATTACAGAATTTTAATAAAATCAAACAACTGGAACAATATAAACGAAGCCGGTATCTTGCGGATAGACAAGGCCATAGAGTACGGAATAAAGTACGATATCCATGTCTGCCTTAACTTTCACAGGGCTCCAGGATATACCGTTGCCTCCCCGCCGGAAGATACCGATCTTTGGACACAAAAAGCGCCCCAAGACGCATTTGCGCAACTGTGGGGGTATTTGGCAAACCGGTATAAGGAAATTCCAAATGAGTACTTAAGTTTTAATTTTTTAAACGAGCCGCCGGAAGTAGATGAAAATGTATATGCCGCAGTGATTAAAAAAGCTGCCGATGCAATATGGGCGCAGGACCCCAGACGCCTATTAATAGCGGACGGGCTTAATTGGGGCAGGAAGCCTTCTAATTTGATTAAAGAGCTTGGTATAGCGCAGGCAACAAGGGGTTATGAACCTTTCACGCTTACCCATTATAAAGCCGACTGGGTACAAGGCTCGGATGACTTTGCTCTGCCTGTATGGCCGTCTGTTATGGTACCCGGTTACCTGTACGGTTTTGAGAAAAATGATATAAGGTCAATTTACAGCATAGAACATGATTTTGTCGGGGCATATAATCTTGATATCAATATTGGCACTGTATCTCGTGAAGCAAGGTTAATTGTAAAGGCCGATGACAATATAATATTCAACCGCCTGTTTACAAGCGGGGCGGGAGAAGGAGAATGGACAACAGTGGTATATAGGCCGGAATGGAATATTTACCAGAATATTTTTAACAGGGATTACAGGATAGAAATACCGGCAGGCATAAAATTGCTGACTCTTGAAGTTACAGACGGCGACTGGATGACAGTAAACGACATGAAATTTTCTCCTGTTTCCGGAAACGGAATAATTTTTTATTATTCACCTACTGTTCAGGATTGGGGGGCAATAATTCCGCCTGTAAAAATAGATGCTGACGGAAAGGTAGTTTCACAAGACGCTGCTATGAATAAAACATGGCTTTGGGAAAACAATATCAAACAATGGAAAGAAGTAATGAATAGCGGCGGCGGAGTAATGGTAGGCGAATGGGGAGCGTATAACAAAACCCCGCATAATGTATTTTTGAATTGGCTGGAAGATAACCTGCAAAATTTTCAAGAAGCCGGCATGGGCTGGGCGCTCTGGAATTTTAATGGTTCTTTTGGCGTGATAAACAGCGGAAGAGACGATGTAGATTATGAAGATTATAACGGCTATAAGATTGACAGGGAAATGCTGGATATTTTATTGAGGTACCTTGATTAGGGTTTTGCCATTAAAGACGACCAAACAAGCCCGCCGCTTTTTTCATGTTTTGTATAACAGGCACAGAGAAGGGGCAGCGATCCTCACAGCTTCCGCAGGCGGTACATTCCAAGCCGTGGTGTTCAAGCGCATGGTAATGGCTCGTTATCGAAGGCGGTATGTTTTTTTCATCTAACAAAGCAATATCCAAATACCTGTTAACGGCGGCAATGTCGATTTCCGATGGGCATGGAAGACAATGACTGCAATACACGCAGCTTCCTTTCATACTGCCCTGATAGTCCTTGATAACCGAGCTGTAGTCTTTTTCTTCTTCACTCGCATTAAGATAATGTATTGATTCCATTACCTGTTCTCTGGAGGAACAGCCCAAAAGAACGCTTACCACCGCAGGCCTTGTCAGCGCGTAATGGATACATTGAGTTACCGACAAAGGTTTGTTAAAGGGAGTAAATTGAGGGGAAAGGAGTTTTCCCGCTCCAAGGCTTTTCATAACCGTAATGGCAGTACCCTTCTGCTCACAGAGCCGGTACAGACCGGCGCGTACAGGATCAAGATTTTTTTTGTAGTCCATCTGTTTGTCTTTATCAAGGTAGTCCAGAACATAAGTTCCAGAATCAGCCATGTCAAAAGCGGGGTTTATGCTGAACATGAGAAGGTCGATAAGCCCCGTCTCCACGACTTTTCGGGCGATTACGGGATTGTGGGAACTCGCACCCAGCGCCCGGATATACCCTTTCTCCTTCAGTTCCAGGGCATAAGAAAGAGTATCGCCTTCAAAGACATCTTTAAAATGTTGCTCAGTATCAATAAAAAAAAGCATACCGAAATCAATGTAATCGGTATTAAGACGGCGCAGGAGATTCTCAAAATATTTCTGTATGGTTTTACGGTCGCGGCTTATATCGTACTGCTGGTTTATATCTGTGGATCCGATATGTCCCTGAAGAATAACTTTGTCCCGGCGGCCAGCCAGCACCTTGCCTATGTTCTGCCGCACTTCGTCTCCGGGCATAAAAATATCAATTATGTTGATTCCATGTTCCAAAGAAACATTAATAACCTGTTCAACCGTTTCGTAGGGCTTATTGTCCAGATGCTCAGCCCCCAAACCAATAACACTTGCCGACATTCCGGTATTGCCAATGGGGCGGTACATCATATCTGTTTTCATATTGTTATCATACAAAATAACCCGGAATAAGTCTATTGTATATTTTTTCAATTGTTCGTATTATACAAATATGCTGTTAGTATATTTTTTTTACCCTTGTAGTTCAAAGCAAATTTAAATTAAGTAAAAAAAGGAGTTCTTAATGTTGAAAAAATGGCATATCGTTGTGCTGCTGCTTTTTTACTGCAATATTGCTGCCTATGGGCAAACTGCCACAGGCAGTACAAGACCACGGCTGGGAATCCTGCCCTTTACCGGTGGCACAGAAGGGGACGGCGAAACCATCGCCACTCTCTTTTCATTGCAGGACAATATCCGGGATACCTTTACCGTAGTTCCCCGTACCAATGCAGTTAACGCCCTGGTTGCAGAACAAGCTTTCCAGTTTTCCGGTTATACCGACTCGGACACTATCGCCCGGCTGGGACAAATGCTTAATGCCGACTTTGTTGTCTCCGGGCATATACGCCGTTTTAGCGGGCGCAACCTGGTTATCACCACCATTGTGAACGTAGAAACATTTGAGCTTTTGGCAGGCGACTACCGTGAGTACCGGAATATTGAAGACATCCCTGCCCTACTGCCGTCCATTACCAGAAACATGATTACCTCTGTACGACGGGGCGTTTCAGATTACCCAACCTGGCAGTAGCGCCCTTTCACGTTGCCAACAGAGGAGTAGCCGCCCAGGATGCGGAAGTTCT
>Ga0099364_10010767_pt1 | contig 12545 bp, 13 predicted proteins | sample TergutTh196P3_FD_73070 | JGI IMG/M metagenome (GOLD analysis project Ga0099364, IMG submission 73070) | Microcerotermes parvus P3 segment gut microbial communities from Pointe-Noire, Republic of the Congo - Th196 P3 | ecosystem: Host-associated > Arthropoda: Insects > Digestive system > Gut ... | reverse complement strand
TATTGTTGACCGTATCAACAACAGGCCACGTAAAAGGCTCGGCTTCCTTTCTCCTTATGAGGTCTTTCGCTTAGGCTGTTGCGCTTGACTTGACAATTTAAGGTTTTGTAAAGTCCGGATCCCAGGCTTGGACCAACCGTTTAACAAATTCAAGTGCAAATAATTGTTCGCTGTCCGGCAGCATATCAATCATTTCCGCTACTTGTATTGCTGTATTGCCCAAAATAACCCCTCCTATTTGTAAACACATATCAATTACGCGACCTTATCCGAATACTGCACAATGGCGATTTCGGTCAATGAATGTCTGAGGCCGTCAACGATTTTCTCAAGCCGTTCCCCTACGTCAAGTGAAAACGATATTTCCCCGCACTGGGCGCATTTATGGCAGGGAACGCCCCTTATGATAATTACGGATGACTCTAAATCCGTCACATCAGTAGTTATAGCATCCACTATTTGACCTTTACAAAAGAAACATTTCATGCTAGTTGACCGCCTTTCTCGTCTTATAATCTGCTTCCCACATATCAGGTGCCGGAAAGTATGCCGTAATTAGCCATAGCTTATCATCATCTATCCCAATGGCAATATGAAGCGGCTGGCTATCGCGGCAATATCCAAGAACCAAAACGCTTGGATTAGGTAAATCTTCAAGGTCTTGCTCAATGATTTCCCCGCTTATTATAGCATCCTTTATATCGGCGTATTTTATGCGGCGCTCTTTAACCCTGTCATGAAAATGCTTTGTAGGCTCCACAGCACGCTTTAGGTACATCGCTCTAATTGTTTGAATGTCATACATTATCCGGCACTGCCCCTTGCGTTTAGCTTTGTGAATATAGTATACCACACCCGCGCCCGCTATGCAAAATAAAAAAAGAGAGGAGGTAAGTGAATAAGTTATTTATATAAAAAATTCTTTCCCTTGATTTTAATTGATTCCCGGCTTAAAATAAAAATATCACTAAAGCGGGGGGTAAAATGTATGAAATACCGTAACGCAGCAGAATTATTGCCGCCGCAGCTATTGCAAGAGCTGCAAAATTACGCACAGGGCGAAATAATTTATGTTCCCAAGGTTAAGCGCAAATCTTGGGGCGAGGGTACGGGTGCAAAATCATTTTATTCCAAACGCGATGCGGATATCCGAAGGAATTATTCACATGGAGTCGGCCTCAGCAAGCTAAGCGAAGAGTATTTTGTTTCGGAAGATGCGGTGAAAAAAATATTATATGGCAAGGGAGGCTTGAATATGAACTCAGAGGAAATTAATTACAGTAAATACTTCTGGCAGAATGAGCTGGTACGGGTACGCCGTGCAAGGCCGGAAGATTGGGAGCATCATAAGGGCCCGGGCTTTGACAGTGATGAGCGGTTCTTTTCTGATTACGCACAGGAATTGCCTAACGACAAAGAATTAAGCAAAGAAAGCTGGGAAAATTGGGTCAAAGCAAATTGGAACAGCGATGAATGTATCCTGTTTGCTTTTGAAACGCACAGCGGCGAATATGTAGGCGGCGGCAATCTGCATGGCATCAATGAACGCAACGGTACATTCGGAATGTTCATAGGCGCAGCAGAAGAACGGTATGCCGTTGCCGGGGCAAAACTCATGCTTGATTATGCCTTTAACGAGCGCAGATTAAATAACTGCCACACGGGCTTCATCGAGAACGATACGATTTATAAGCCTTTATTTGAAAAATTAGGCTTCAAACTGGAGGGCGTAAGGCGGCAGCAGGTATTCCATAAAGGAAGATTTTGGGACGAATGCCTTTATGGCTTATTAGCGGAGGAATTCAACGCACAGAAGTAAACGCTGTATTTAATAAAAAACCACCGACTTAGCCGGTGGTTTTTTATTAGGATTATATAAATATATGATCAAATTATTAACAAATATCTGGATTTCGCTAAATTTTTCGCCCCCATGCTTGCATTTTCGCGAATTTTTGTGTAAAATGATATAGTTGCGTAGCTGTATATTTGATTAAAAGAGGAGATTGGCGAATATGTCTAACAGGTTGTTTCAAGGGATTGTACACCAGATGCGGGATTCCATTGGCAGGGTGACCGGGGTTGTAGACGATTCCTCCACCATAATTGCGTGCAGCGACCTGGCAAAAATCGGTGAAACGCTGGAATACCTCGGGGTCAGCTCCTCTGATTCATTTGATATGTTTGTGCGTGACGGCAATACCTACAAGCCCTTCGGCGATGCCATAAGGCCGGAATACGCGGTATTTGTAGAAGGCTCCGATGAGATGGCGGCAAAGCTGACAGGGATACTTTCCGTTTCACTGCACGCTATCAAGCAGTATTACGACGAAAAATATGACCGCAGCAACTTTATAAAAAACGTAATCCTCGACAATATCCTGCCCGGCGATATTTATGTAAAGGCGCGGGAGCTTCACTTTAACCCGGATGTCAGCCGTGCGGTTATGCTTATCCGCGTCATGACGTCCAACGATATCTCGGCATTTGATGTAATACAGAACCTGTTCCCGGATAAACAGAAGGATTTTGTTTTTAACATCAGCGAGGCCGATATCGTATTGGTAAAGGAGATTAAAGCCGGGATCGAGTCAAAGGACCTGGAAAAGCTCGCCCGTTCAATCGTGGATACGCTGGGCGGGGAGTTTTACACAAAGGTTGTAATCGGCATCGGCACGTCCGTAATTGGCGTGAAGGACCTGGCGCGCTCCTTCAAGGAGTCACAGGTCGCGCTGGAGGTCGGCAAGGTGTTCGACACCGAAAAGTCCATCGTCAGCTACGATAACCTCGGCATCGCGCGGCTGATCTACCAGCTGCCCACCACATTGTGCGAAATGTTCCTGCGCGAGGTTTTCAAGAAAGGCTCTATCGAAAGCCTGGATCAGGAAACGCTGTTCACTATCCAGAAGTTCTTCGAGAATAACCTTAATGTGTCCGAAACCAGCCGCAAGCTTTTTGTACACCGCAACACTTTAGTATACCGGCTGGAAAAAATCCGTAAGCTTACCGGGCTGGACCTGCGCGAATTCGACCACGCGATCGTGTTCAAGGTAGCGCTTATGGTCAAAAAATACCTTACATCAAACCCTGTTAAGTATTAGAAGGGATATCCGTTATAATGAGGAAAAAGAAGCAGGAAGCGCCAAGGGCGATGATCGAGCTTTCCAATGTGTCCAAGCATTATAAAAACGGGATGCACGCGCTCAAAAACGTCACACTGCAAGTGGAAAAGGGCGAGTTTGTGTTTGTTGTCGGAGCGTCGGGCGCCGGCAAAAGCACGCTGATTAAAACGATCCTGCGCGAGGAGATACCGACAAGCGGCACCGTGATGGTAAACGGCTACAACCTAAACCGCATGAAGCGCCGCCATATACCGAAATTCCGCCGCCAGCTCGGCGTGGTGTTCCAGGATTTCCGACTTATCCCAAACATGACCGTATATGAAAACGTGGCGTTCGCGCTGCGCGTTACCAATGTAGTGAATAAAGAGATAAGGATGCGCGTACCGTATGTCCTCAAGCTGCTGGGGCTTACGGCGATGGCAAAAAGCTATCCCGACCAGATTTCCGGCGGCGAGCAGCAGCGTGTCGCGCTTGCAAGGGCGCTTGTAAACAACCCGTCTATCATAATCGCGGATGAGCCGACCGGCAACATCGACCCGGAGCTGAGCTTTGAGATTGTGGACCTTCTGAGCGAAATAAACCAGCAGGCGGGGACGACAATCGTAATGGTCACGCATGAACACGAGCTGGTTTCGTATTTCGACCGGCGCGTCATCGCCATAGACGAGGGGCGGGTAATTTCCGATTCCAAGGATGAGGAAAGGATACTCTTTACCGGCGATATCATGAAGGATTATTCCAAGTCCGTGGACAACAGGCAGCGCGCCGCCGATTTTTCCGATACCGGCGCGAAAGGCCCGGCAGGCAGCTACGAAATGCCCGAGTACGACAGCTTCGGCAATGGCGGCGGGGAAATCCCTTACAGGAGGAAGGCATAGGATGCGGGTACACAACTTCTTTTTCCTGTTCAAGCAAGGCACGAAAAATGTGTTTACAAATAAGCTAATGTCCTTTGCGAGCATCGGGGTGCTGATCGCCTGTTTTTTACTGATCGGCAGCGCGGTGCTGTTTACGCTGGATGTCAACCAGATCGCCGGTTATATAGGCGACAGGAATGAAATCGTAGTCTATCTGCATGAAGGCGTGACCCGCGGCGACATTGACGTAATTGACCTGCAAATACGCGGCATCGACAATATACTGGAAAGCAAATTCTTCTCCAAAGAAGATAACCTGCAGATGCTGGCGGAGAAGCTCGGTGAGCGCCCGGAGGATATTTTAGCGGACCCATACCAGGACAACCCGCTGGTCGCGACGTATGAGCTGCGCGTCGGCGACCCTGCGGCGTTCACAGAGGTTGTCACGCTTCTGGAGGGCATAGACGGCGTAATGAAGGTGCAAGGTTCGGGCGAAGTGGCGCAGACGCTTGTAGCGATCCGCCAGGCAGTGTCTTACGGCGGCGCGGGGATCGTGGTAATTTTAATCGTGGTTTCAGTGGCGATTATCACAAATACAATCAAGCTGACAGTTTTCAGCCGCCGCAGGGAAATCAACATAATGAAATATGTCGGCGCGACAGACGGGTTTATCCGCTTCCCGTTTTTGGTGGAAGGGATGATGATCGGGCTTGTAGCCGCCGTGATGGCTTTTGTGCTGCTGGGGTTCGGTTATAATTATCTGATAAGCTGGCTTTGGGAAAACTACCACACGGATTTTATAATGGGATTTTTTTTGGCGAACGCCATTGCCTTCGAGGATGTCGCGCTGTATATGTTCGCGGGCTTTGCGGGTTTAGGGTGCATACTCGGCGTGGTTGCCAGCGGATTTTTTGTGCGGAAGTATTTAAGGGTGTAGGTGTATGTTATGAATAGAAGCCCCGGAAAATTTAAAGCCATCTTGCTGTCGCTGCTATTATGCTGTGTCATGCTGTTAGACGCGCCCGCGGCACTGGCGGGAATGGATTACGATGACGACGGCTATTTCGATGACGACGATTTCTATGACGACGGCGATTATCAAGACGATCAAGGCTATGAACCCGAGCCGCCGCCCCCCACGCGCCCGTCTGCGGATGATATCGACGCGCAGTTCCAGCCTAAAATCAACAGCATCAACGATAAGCTGGCGAGCCTTGCTATGGAAAAAACGCAGATTGAACAGAGCATTTCCTCCGCCCAAACCGAAAGGGAGCGCGAGCAGGCAAATAAAACCTACATAGACAGGCAGATCCAGATAACCATTGCGGAGATCGAGCTGCTGCTTGAACGCATTGAAATATTGGAAGCTGAAATCGTAGCCAAAATCGCGCGCATCGAGGAAAAACAGCGCGAGTACGACAAAAACTACGCCCACTTCCTGGTGCGTTTGCGCAATATGCAGCTAAACGGGGATATCACACAGCTTGGCGCGATACTGGGCGCGGACAGCTTTGCCAATTATCTTGCGACAAATGAGATGATGGCGCGCGTCGCGGCGTATGACCAAAGGCTCATGGAGCGCGTAAGGGAGGAACACCGCGCGCTGGAGCAGGAAAAAGCCAACCTTGAGGAAGCGCTGGCAATGGTGGAGGCGGACAGGGTCGAAACCGAAGACAAGCGCAGGGAGCTTTCCGTACAGCAGCAGTCCGCTGTGCTGAAAATCCAGAGCCTTGCCGACATGGAGGCACAGTTCCGCGCCGACCTTGCCGCCAACCAGCGGCTAAGCCGTGAAGCGCAGGAGGAGCTTGCGCGGGTGTTCGCGGAAATCGAATACCTCAAAAACCCATATGTAGGCGGCGAAATGGGCTGGCCTGTACCGGGCTTCAGCCGTATATCGTCGTATTTCGGGTGGCGCTTCGGCGGCAGTGACTATCACACCGGCATCGACATATACGGCTCCAACATCCACGGCAAGCCTGTTGTCGCGGCGAACCACGGCACGGTTGCGCGCGTTAACCATTCATATTCGCCGGGGCGCGGCTACGGCATTTTTGTGATAATCGACCACGGCGGCAAGGTCACGACCTTATACGCCCATCTTTCAAGCATCAGCGTGACGCAGGGGCAGGAGGTAAGGCGCGGGGACGAGATTGGCAGGATAGGCTCAACAGGCTGGTCCACCGGCCCGCATCTGCACTTTGAGATCCGTGAAAACGGCACTGCAAAGGACCCGTTGCCGTATTTGAAGAGTTAGAACCCATCTTCAATACTCAAAGCACCGGCGCATCGGCGATTTTTCGCATTGCTTCGTTAAATTTCCTTGGAATACATGGAGTATACCTGCGAAAATTTGCCTCGCACTGCAAAAAATCGCTTCAATGCGCCGGCACATCTCGTTATTGAAGATGGGTTCTTAAAAGCAATCTGAGGTAACCCTTATGAACAAACGAATCTCCCTGGGCGCGGCGATCGCTTTCGCGTTTATTGTCGCGGCGGCTACTTTTTCGATGACAATGATTTACTCCCAGCGCACCTTCAACGAGAGGGTGCGCAGTTTAAGGCAGCGCGAAGCCACTTACGACAAATTCACAGAGCTTGACAGGGTTGTGCGGGAACACTACTACGGAAATATCAACGATATGCTGCTGCTGGATTCAGTCGCCCGCGGATATGTCGGGGGCATCGGCGACCCGTATGCCGGATATATCCCCGCCCAAGAATACGCGCGTATGAACAGCCGTGAAGAAAGTGAGGCCGCGGGGATTGGCGCCGTGCTGGAGGCAGGCCCGGACGGCTATATTTATGTGACAGAAGTTTACCCCGACTCACCGGCACAGACAGCAGGGATGGCGGAGGGGGACCTGATCGTCAGGATCGATGACGAGGATGTAACCGCCGATAACGCAGAAAGCTTGCTGAACACAATCCCCGGCGCCCCCGGTACGCGTATTATGCTGACGGTACGGCAGGGCGCGGAAGAAGTTTTCATGGATCTGACGCGGCGCGCGGTGATCCCGCCCACGATTTCGGCGCGCATGGTCGCGGGTACGCGGACGGCTTATATCGAGGTCAGAGAATTCGCCACGGGCACATCGGACCAGTTTAACAGAGAGCTTGACAGGATGATCGCGTCGGGGGCGCGGGCTGTTATCTTCGATTTACGCGACAACAGCGGGGGAGAGATCCGCCAGGCAACGCGAATGCTAAACCGACTTATCCCGCCGGGGATTATCTATACATCGCAGCGCAGGGACGGCACAGTGGAGGAAGTGCGCTCCGACGGGAACGGAATAGACCTTCCGTTTGCCGTGCTGGTTAACGGGAATACCGCAAGCGCCGCCGAGCTTTTCGCTATAGTGCTGAGGGATTACGACCGCGCGCGTATAGTAGGCAGCAGGACAATGGGGAAGGGCGTCGTGCAGGATATCATCCGCCTGACCGACGGCTCCGCGGTGGAGCTTACCATCGGGTTCTACAACCCGCCCGTCAGCCCTAACTTTGAAGGTGAGGGCATCACCCCAGATTTTGAGGTCATCGCCGACGAAGGTATGCTGGTCATAGATGACGCCGCCGATATGCAGCTTCAAAAAGCCCTGGAAGTCGTCATAACCGAAATGGCGGCACGTGAAAACCAGAGTGCGGAGGATAATTGATATTTTAACCCCATTCTGATATAATGTTTTTACAAGGCATTTAGCGATAGTATTTGGAGGGTATTAACCGTGCCGATAAATATCCCGACCGGGCTGCCGGCTAAAGATATTTTAGCTAGTGAGAACATATTTTTCATGGATGAGGCGCTCGCCGCTTCGCAGGATATACGGGCGCTGCGTATCCTGTTGCTCAATCTTATGCCAAAGAAGGTCGAAACCGAAACGCAGCTCCTGCGCATGATCGGCAATACGCCGCTTCAGCTCGAGGTCGAGCTGCTTCAAATGGCGACGCATGAATCAAAGAATACATCGCAGGAGCATCTCATTAAATTTTACAAGACATTCGATGAGGTAAAGCATTCTAAATTCGACGGTATGATCGTCACCGGCGCGCCGGTCGAGAACCTGCCTTTTGAAGAGGTGGACTATTGGCAGGAGCTGTGCGAAATCATGGAATGGACAAAAACAAATGTTTTTTCCACATTCCATATTTGCTGGGGTGCGCAGGCGGCGCTGTATTATCACTACGGGATACCCAAATATCCGCTCGCCGAAAAGAGTTTCGGTGTGTTTAGGCATCGGCTGCTTGACCCGTCACATCCTTTGTTATATGGCTTTGACGAAATTTACAACGCCCCCCACTCCAGGCACACTGAAGTCCGCCAAGAGGATATCCTGGCGCACAGGGATCTGCTCCTGCTAAGTGTATCAGACCGGGCGGGGGTATACATAGCGTCGGACAAAAATGGGAAGCAGTTTTTCGTGACCGGACACTCGGAATACGACCGCGGGACGCTGGCCGAGGAGTATTTTCGTGACATAAAAAAAGGGCTGGAGATTAGCCTGCCGGAGAATTATTTCCCCGGGAACGACCCCGAAAAAGCCCCGGTGATAAGCTGGCGCTCGCACGCGAATATCCTTTATTCGAACTGGATCAATTATTTTGTTTATCAGGCAACGCCATACGATTTTGTTTAGAATTTATTCTTGACAAAAATAGCCGTTTATGGTATCTTAATGATTACGTGAGACAGCGAGGTGTGGCTCAGCTTGGTAGAGCGCTACGTTCGGGACGTAGAAGCCGCTGGTTCGAATCCAGTCACCTCGACATTAGGCAAACCGCTTGATTAAGCCATAATCAAGCGGTTTCTCTTTATTTTATAATCATGTTAAATTCAATGTTTTTTATTTCCTCATGGAAATCCTCGCCGCATTCGATGACGATATCGTTGGACGCGGTGGTTATCCAGTTTACCACTATCCTTTTTTCCGCAGAGGCATATCTGTCCATTTTCATGAGCATATTAAGCAGCAGCTTGATCGTTGACGTGTTAAAGTAGTTCATCTCACAGTCGAAGGTAAACACGCCGAAATCCGTTTCCAGATAACTGTCCAGCCAATTGCTTACATCCCTGAAAAACTTCGCCACATCTTCATGAAAGCTCCTGCCTTCCAGCCTCATGTAACTTTTTTCTTCGTCTATCAGCACATACGGCGTTGAGGTCGTACCTTCTTTTTCTATGAAAACAGCCATTTTCCCCACCCCCCCTTAAATTACTACATACATGGTGAAGTATTGAAGCCCATCCCCATGCGGTGTAAACTCGTATTCAATCTTCCCCGCGGCGCGGCGCGCGATTTCGATAAGCCCCAGCCCCGCGCCCCTGCTCTGCGGGTTAGGGTTGTCCTGCCTGACCCGGTCCTTGTAATATTGGCGCAGGCTTTGTTTATCGAGCGTGTTGATATGGTCGATCTTGGTTTTGAGTATCGCGGCGCTGCTGTCTGTCACTACATTCCCGGTATGGACAAAATAATGCTTATCTGAAACACCCAGGACAAATATCCCCCGCGGGGCGCCGTTTTCCCCGTCCCCGTCTTTTACGAAAAGCTCTTTTTCGGCAGAATACATGAGCATATTGTTCATTTGCTCGACAAAAACCGAAAAGACAGACTGGGACGCGCGGAGCGGTACTGCGTCGAAATCGAGCTTGCGCTGCAGCATTTCTGCGATGCCGTCAATCCCGCCCGACCATATCGGGCCGCTGTAGATCACATTGACGTTACTTTGCCCCAGCATTGTATTATATGCCCTTATATCCAGTTTCAATTCGCGCCCCCCTCAAAGCTTAAAAATGTGTATTTATCGCGCCCGCCGCGTTTGGAGCGGTAAAGCGCCTCGTCGGCGCGCCTTACATATTCATCGGCGGAATGTGTATGCTTTACCCGCACTGTCGTCACGCCAACCGACACGGTCACACAGTCTGCCACATCGCTTTGGATGTGCGGGATATCCCGCGCCCTCACCGCGTTCATCAGTCTGACGGTTGTGACATGCGCGCCCGCCTCGTCCGTGTTCGGAAGCACAACGGCAAATTCCTCCCCGCCGTATCGCGCCACAAAATCTTCGTTGCGGGTCACACATTCTGTAAACGCCTCCGCCAGCATCCTAAGGCAGATATCCCCTTGGCTGTGCCCGTAGTGGTCATTGTATTGTTTGAAACGGTCCACATCCAGCATCATGATGCTGAGGAAGCCATCCGCGCGCGACAGTGATTTTATAAGCCGCCTGAGCTGTTCCTCGAAATACCGCCTGTTGTAAATACCGGTAAGCGCGTCGATATATACCCTGTTTTCCAGCGATACGTTTTTTTCATTCATAACAGACGCCGCCCTGTCCGCAAACCTGGTAGTCCTGCGCAGTAGGTTGAGGATTCGGTTGTACTCCTCCGCGAGTGCCGCGTATTCGCTGCCGCTGACAGACATACCGCCGTCCGAGGCGGCGCGGGACAACGCGGTATCAAGCACAGCTTGCTCACGCTCAAACAGATCCATCTTTTTCACCGCCTTTTGTATTATGCAGTTCTGCGGAGGTCCTGCTCGCCGCACCGGTTGTTTTCGGTTTGAAGGTCACAAGCTCGATGTCGTCCACCTGCTGCTCGTCGCCCCTGTATGCCTCAAAGGCGGTCCATATCCTTTCGGTTATCGAAGCCTGGTTCTCAAAGTGGCTATCCAGGATAATCTGCCTGAATGCGCTGTAGCCGTAAGGTTCATTTTGCCCGCCCCCGATCTGGGAAAACAGCCCGTCCGACCCGATATAATATTTGTTCCAAGGGTTCGGCGGTATCTGGGTAATGGTTATCTCATCCTTGCTTTTTATCCTGCCCTCGCCTACATAGATGCGCTGGCCGCGTATCTGCGAAACTTCAACGCCGTCACAGATAAAAACGTGCGTGTTGCCGGACGAGATGTTTACCCCGCCTTCGTTGTCCACAAACAGGACAGCCAGGTCACAGCCATCGCGGATACCGCCCCCGCCTTCCCTGCGCAGCCCGCGGTTAGAGGAGAAAACGCTTGTCAGCCTGTCCTCCAGCCGCCATATGATATCGGCGGTATCGTGGCAGTTGTGCATCCTGACCACGGCCTCAAACGCGGAAACGATCAGCATTGTAAGCAGCGCACCGGAGGTCCCGTGCCCCGTGCAGTCGCATACGCAGAGCGTTGTGCCTTTTGAAAAAGTGCGCATCCAGTATATATCCCCGCTGACGATATCCCGTGGCTTCCAGATGACCGAGTGGTCAAAGAACGCGTTGTCAAAATCAAGCTTTGCGGGGAGAAGGCTGCGCTGTATCCCCGCGGCGTAATTGATGCCCGCCAGCATAGACTGTGCGCCGGCCTCTATCCTATCCTTTTCCGCGTCGGTTTTGTATACCTCCATCTGTGCGCTCGTGAACTGGCTTACAAACCACTTGAGCCTTGCCGCCGCGTCGTTTATCGAATCTTTGACCAGGCCCATCTCGCCCTTGTAGTCGCCAGAAACCCGCGCTGTGAAGTCGCCGCGCGCGATATTCTCAAGGACCCGTGCCGATTCCCTGATAGGGGCGGTTATACCGGTGGTAATATAATACGCAATAATACAGGCAACAGCCACCGCCAAGGCAACCAAAAATACCTGCAGGGCTATGTGGGAGCTTGTGACTCGGTCGCTTTCGCCGACCATCATTTCGACCATATCGGTGTTGTACTGCACAAGGTCTTCAAAAAGAGATTCTATTTCGGCGTTGACTTCATATATATCGCCGAGCATCCTGTTTACTTCGGGCTTGCCGGTATGCGCGGGCATATCGTCTATGCTTATCCTGATTATTTCCCCCGCGGTTTGCTCATACGAATTCTCGAAAAGCTCCATTATCTCGTTATGGAAAACCACGGTTTCCTCCGACGCCGCGGCTTCTATGCCTATTTCCATCCAGTAAAGGAAATCCCGTGTGCTGTCTTCAAACTGCTGCTGCGCGGACAATGCGCTCGGTAAATCGTTGTTGCAGCCGCTTATGACCACCTGGCGCTTATGTACGTTCATTCTCGCGAAGGCCATATGTGCGCGGTCCGCGTATTGCAGCGCCAGCACGCGGCTTTCGTATATCTGCACGCCGGAATCTCTCAGCCGCCTCATCCCGGCGGTGCCTACCACGCCAATGAGGAAGGAGATTATTATCATAATAGAAAAGCCCAAAAAAAGCTTTGCGGATATTTTCATCGCATTCCCCTGCATTTGCTTGGCGGCGGCTAAATTACGGATAAGATGAGTTTATCACAATTTTTCGTAAATGTCGAGAGCTGATGATATTTTTTGTTACAGTAAACGTATGATTTGTAAAATACGCATATCCTTGTAGGGGGCGCACACCCGGGTGCCCCGAAATTACAGCCGATGCCATATTTATGGCAATGTAGGGCGGGGGCTTGCCCCCGCCGCCCGAGGCGGCTATAACACGATTTCATCTTCGGTTATTTTTCACCACTCATGCCGCGGGGGCAGTTACTTTGCAACGCGGCAAAGTAACCAAAACGCGCCGGGGAATCCCCGGACCCCCGCTTCGACAAACCGCATAGCCTTGTGCTCTTCATCCCGCACC
>Ga0099364_10010766_pt1 | contig 12546 bp, 9 predicted proteins | sample TergutTh196P3_FD_73070 | JGI IMG/M metagenome (GOLD analysis project Ga0099364, IMG submission 73070) | Microcerotermes parvus P3 segment gut microbial communities from Pointe-Noire, Republic of the Congo - Th196 P3 | ecosystem: Host-associated > Arthropoda: Insects > Digestive system > Gut ... | reverse complement strand
TGGTAGCTTGGGCAAATCGTCTATTGTTCGTATATCTTCAGGAGATATGCCCAATTCTTGCATTTTTTGGCGATAAAAAGGTACATTGTGATACGTTCGCTCCACTGTATCGACCAAGCGCCTGCTTTGGCATCTGTGCATTTCCTCGCGAGTCATGCACTCAAAGGTTTCATTCCAAATCATTAAATGTTCTTTATTTCGTCTTCGCGTATTATTGTAAAATTGTTTCGTTCGATAATGTCGAACGCTTTGTTATGATTGTCGGTACGCAACACTACTATTGCCTTTTCGCCTAAACTAAAGGCATAAATGTATTCAATACTCAAATCTTCATCCGAAAAATCTTTCAGCGCTTTTGCTAAAGAGCCTGCCTGATGTGATATCGACAGAGAAATAACTTCTGTAAGATTAACTCTAAATCCGAGCGTTTTCAAAAGATTGTATCCTTTTTCAGGGTCTGAAACTAAAAGGCGCAGTATACCGTATTCCGAAGTATCGGCAACCGTTAAAGCCGTGAGGTTGATATTATTGTTGCCTAATGCTGACAAAACCTCATGCAGGCGACCCGACTTGTTTTCCAAAAAAACAGATAATTGTCTAATGGTTGTCATAAATTTATGATTTTAAATAACGGCGCAAGATAGTATATTTTTTCAGAAACAAAAAATTAGTTATTCATTTTTTGAACAACTATTTTTTTTTAGCATGAACAAAGAACAGATTAACAAACCATTTTCAATCCCCAAGCAATTGATATTCGATGCTTGGAAAGGAGTAAAAGAGACTATTAGACACAAGACTATTAGACACAAGACTATTAGACACAAGACTATTAGACTATTAGACACAAGACTTTTAGACATAAGACAAAAAGTCTGATGTCTGATAGTCTGATGTCTAAAAGTCTAATGTCTAAAAGTCTGATGTCTGATAGTCTGATGTCTAATAGTCTGATGTCTAATAGTCTGATGTCTGATAGTCTAATGTCTAAAAGTCTTTTGAAATCTGTAAAAAAAAGTTTTTTTTTCTAAAAAAAGTGATTATCTTTGCCGCGATATTTTTAAATATACTTAAGTAGTGTAATGTCAGCATTTAAAGTCATATCGGCAAATCTAGGGCTACGCATAAAATATTTTGACTTTTTATCAAAATATTTGAAGTTTGGCACGATATTTGCACACACACCGCTTGCTACGGATTGTGTAATATTTCATCGAAATTTATTTATAGCCGCAATATTGTTCTTCAATGTTACGGCTTTTTTCATTTAATAATTAACCTGAACCTCGCGATGTACAGGTAATCGCAAAAAAAATGAAGAGAGTATTTTATTTATTTTTTTTGTTTCTTTCAGCAGCACGGGCAAACGAGCCTCCACAAGCAAGTATAGTAGACCCTCTCAACGGTAGCGTCGTAGACGGCGAGCAGGTAAAAATATCTTACGTCGTTTCCGTAGCTGCTCCAACATCGGTACGAATATCTGTCGACGGAAGAGCCGTTCAATTGATAACCGACGCCCAACTTGGCGAGAATACGGCAGTGGTAGATATCCCCGATAAGGACTGTATAATAACCGTTGTTGCACAAAATGAATTTGGCTCGGGCGCTCCCGCTACGGTAAATCTAATAAGGCGCGGCAACATTTTTAAACCTTCGCTGTATGTTCTGGCTATCGGCGTTAGCAACTACGACAATCCCGACCTTCGTTTGCAGTTTCCTGCAAAGGACGCCTCCGACTTTACTCAGTCATTGATCCGTCAGGCAGGACTTTTGTATGAGAGCGTAGACGTAAAGTTGTTTACCGACAGACGCGCTACTGCCGACAATATTCGCGACGGTCTATCGTGGCTACAAACCGAGACGACAAGCCGCGACGTAGCCATGCTATACATTGCAGGGCATGGCGTTAACAACAACGCAGGCGACTTTTTCTTTATGCCCGTAAATGCCGATGTAGACAGAATCAATGCAACTTGCGTTGGATATATGGAAATTAAAAATACTATTTCATCCATTGCCGGAAAACTTCTTGTCTTTATGGACGCCTGTCATTCTGGAAATGTTCTTGGCAACACACAGCAACGTGCAGCTGGCATCACTCAGGCAGTAAGCGAACTGACCGGCGCCGACAACGGTCCTGTAGTCTTTACCTCTTCTACGGGGCGTCAGTTTTCGCTCGAATCTCCCGAATGGAACAACGGCGCCTTTACCAAAGCAGTAGTAGAAGGATTAAGCGGACAAGCCGACTATGGCAATAAAACGATAACCGTAAAAAGCCTTGATTTTTATATAAACCAGCGAGTAAAAGAACTGACTCAGGGCAGACAGGCTCCTACGACCATCATCCCTCACAGCGTTTCCGATTTTCCGGTAGCCGTTGTTACCGACCGACCTTTATCTACAACTGCTGCTGTCGCCGCGTCTGAGGCTTCGGTAGCCACAAACCGGAAAATTCGCAACAATAAAATGGTTCTTACTGTATCTACTGGCTTAAGCGCTTTCGGCTCTGTATCGCTTGGCGAAATAAAAAGCGGTGGCGCTCACGTTACAGGCGTCGACGCCGCGTACTTTTTTAACAGGAACTTTGGCGCAGGACTAAAGTTTAATACCGGAATTTGCGAAGTCGATTTCGGCGAGTCAAAATATAACGAGGTTGTTACATTCTTTGGCCCTGCCTTGCACAGCCGCTTTGGCAATAACCGTCTCGCCTTAGTGGCAAGCGCCGGAGCGGGCATTTTAAACTGGAAATGGAGTATACTTGACGACGAGGACGCCGGTTCGTCGGCGGGAGCAATGCTGTCGGCAGGCGTGAACTGCATGTTGACGGGTAGTTTTGGTATAACCTTTAATATGCAGTCAGTTTTTGGCTCGGTGAAAAACACCGAAGAACGAAACCCTGCAGGGATAGGGGCTACAATAGGAGCCAGTTTTAGTTTTTAGTTTTCAGTTTTTAATTTTTAATTTTCAAAAATTATTATGAATTATTTTGCGAATAAATACATCAAGCATGTTGCTGGTGCGCTGACATTCGCCGCTATAATGTTATGCTCTTGCATTACGGAAGGAGAACTTTATACGGTCATCTCCATTGATACTCATCCTGAAGTAAGCGTCGGCGTTAACGCTGGCAGCGCCGCTGGGAGCCTTACCGTTAGCGCTACTGTAACACGAGGCGCAAAGCTCAGTTATCAGTGGCATATCGCCACAACAAACAGCAACGCTGGCGGCGAGGCTATCGCTGGGGCAACGTCAGCAAGTTTTGCAATACCCGCAACGCTTGCAGCTGGAACATATTACTATTTCTGCGAAGTAGGCGCCATCGGGGGAAAGTCAACGCCAGTACGCTCAAATGTATCAACGGTAACAGTTATTCCGGTAATAACGATTGCCGTGCATCCTGTCGCTTTAACAGAGTTAACCGCGGGCGAGATAACCGCCAGTTTGAGCGTTTCGGCTACCGTAACAGAAGGCTCAACGCTCAGTTATCAGTGGCATAGCTCTTCAACAAACAGCAACGCGGGTGGCGAGGCTATTGCGGACGCAACATCAGCAAGTTTTGCAATACCCTCAACGCTTGCAGCTGGAACATATTACTATTTCTGTGAACTCAACGCCACCGGCGGTGCGTCTTCCGTGCGCTCCAGCGTTGCTACGGTAACGGTCAGCGCTCCTGAGATATTACCAGAGGTCAGCGTCGATGATGCAACCAGTATAACCTCTACCACAGCCACACTTGGCGGTAATATCACCAGTGCCGGAACACCTGCATACACCGAGCGCGGCGTAGTTTATGCCACAACGGAAAACCCGACCACAGAAAACAATAAAACTGTAGTTGCAGGAACAGGAACAGGCAACTTCAGTGTCGATGTTACCGGCTTAACTGCCTATACCGCTTACTATGCGCGTGCTTATGCCACAAATACGGCAGGTACAGCATACAGCGAGCAAGTAACTTTCACTACCGCTGGAATCTTACCTGCGCTAACCACAAATGCCGTTACAACCTTCACCGCCACCACAGCTACACTTGGCGGTAATATCACCAATGCCGGAACGCCTGCATACAGCGAGCGCGGCGTAGTTTATGCCACTACAGAAAACCCGACTACAGAAAACAATAAAACTGTAGTTGCAGGAACAGGAACAGGTGATTTCACAGCTAATGTTACCGGATTAACAGCCAATACTACGTACTATGTACGCGCATACGCCATAAATACGGCAGGCACATCCTACGGCTCTCAGGTAAGTTTCACAACAACCTATTCTGAAACCTTACCCTCGCTAACCACCAATTCTGCCACCAACATCACCACAAACGGCGCCACCCTTGGCGGTAATATCACCAATGCAGGAACGCCGGCATACACTGAGCGGGGCGTAGTTTATGCCACTACGGAAAACCCGACCACCGCAAATAACAAAACGTTAGTTGCAGGTACCGGGACGGGCGCTTTCACCGCCAATGTTACAGGCTTAACTGCCAATACTACGTACTATGTACGTGCTTATGCTACAAATACGGCTGGTACGGAATATGGCGAACAAGTGAGTTTTACAACTCACGCCTTGCCTACGCTTAGCGTTAACGCCGCAACAAATATAACCACCACGACCGCCACACTTGGCGGTAATATCTCCAATGCAGGAACACCTGCATATACCGAGCGGGGCTTTGTTTACGCTACAACGGAAAACCCGACTACAGCGAATAATAAAACTGTGGTTACAGGAACCGGAACGGGCGCTTTCACAACCAATGTTACCGGTTTAACTGTCAATACCGCTTACTATGTACGCGCTTACGCCACCAATACGACGGGTACAGCCTATAGTGAACAGATTAGTTTCACTACCGCCGGAATATTACCTTTGCTTAGCACGAGCAACGTTACAGCCTTCTCTGCTACAACTGCCACTATGGGCGGTAATATTACCAGCGCGGGGATTCCAGCATACAGCGAGCGTGGCGTGGTTTACTCCACAACGCAAAACCCGCCGCCGACTATTGACAACAGTAAAACCGTTATTGCAGGCTCCGGAACTGGTCCCTTCTCTGCAGAAGCGACCGGCTTAACAGCCAATACCACTTACTATGTACGTGCTTATGCCACCAATACGGCAGGCACAGCCTACGGCGAGCCGGTAGTATCTTTTACTACCTCAGGAACCTTGCCAGTAGTTAGTACCGTCAACGCAACAGAAATAACCACCACTACCGCCACCCTTGGCGGCAATATAACTAACGCTGGAGCGCCAGCATACACCAGGCGCGGCGTGGTTTACTCCACAACGCAAAACCCGCCGCCTGACATTGACAATAGTAAAACCGTTATTGCTGCAGGAACCGGAACGGGCGCTTTCTCCATCAACGTTCCCGGTTTAACCGTATATACGAAGTATTACGCGCGTGCTTACGCCACAAATGCAGAGGGTACAGCCTACGGCGAGCAGATAGATTTCACCACATTGGATATCCCGCCAGCGCTTACTACCAACTCTGCAACCAACATAGCCGTTATCACAGCCACTCTTGGCGGCAATATCACCAATGCTGGAATTCCGGCAGCATACTACGAGCGTGGCTTTGTTTACTCCACAACACAAAACCCTACTATCGCCAATAATAAAACTGTGGTAACAGGGACAGGAACGGGTGATTTCACTGCTAATGTTACTGGCTTAACATCCAATACCACGTATTATGTACGTTCTTATGCCACAAATGCGGTGGATACGTATTACGGTTCGCAGGTCAGTTTCACAACCTCCTCTCATCCCGGCGAACCCGAAATGGTCTTTGTGCAGGGCGGCGAGTTTCAGATGGGCAGCCCGGAAGGGGAAGGCAATGCTAATGAAAAACCGCAACATAAGGTAACACTCAGCAGTTACAGTATCGGCAAATATGAGGTAACACAGGGTCAGTGGTTAGCTGTGATGGGCAGTTGGCCTGGTACGGCTCCGAATTCAACTTATGGCTTAGGCGCTAACTATCCTGCTTACTATGTAAGTTGGAATGATATAGTCGGCACATCTGGCGATTCCTATGTAATAAATGGGATAACATATTATTCCAACGGCTTTATCTATAAACTGAACGCACTCACAGGCAGGCAGTATCGTTTGCCTACAGAGGCAGAGTGGGAATATGCAGCTCGCGGTGGTAGTCAAAGTCAGGGTTATACTTACAGCGGCAGCAATACAATTGGTGATGTAGCTTGGTATTATGACAATTCTTCTGCACTTGGATCCTCTCATCCAGATTATGGCACCCATCCAGTTGGCACAAAATCTCCTAATGAGTTAGGTATTTATGATATGAGCGGCAATGTTTGGGAGTGGTGCAGCGACTGGTGGGGTTCTTATAACTCTGATGCTAAGAATAATCCTACTGGACCTGGTTCAGGCTCTGACCGCGTGTTTCGCGGCGGCGGCTGGGGCTACGGCGCCGAGTACTGCCGCGTAACGTATCATGGCAGCTACGCGCCCAGCTCTCGCGGCAGCCACCTCGGCTTCCGCCTTGTTTTGCCTTAGTTTATCATGGATGTTTGTTCCCTTTCGTGTAAGCAAATAAGCGACGAGTTTTGCCAAAAGCGGAGCGGAGCGGAGCAAAGGGCAAAACGAGTTAATGATACAATACCGCCGAAGGCGGTCGAAATTTTTTGGAAAATAAAGGGTTGCAACCGTCAGGCTCTAACCGCGTGAATCGCGGCGGCAGCTGGAACAACAACGCCGAGAACTGTCGCGTAGCGTATCGTAACAACAACACGCCCAGCAATCGCAACAACAACATCGGCTTCCGCCTTGTTTTGCCTTAGCTTACACGAAAGGGACGGACGTCCACAGGTAAACAGGTTGTAATCCCGTCCTTCTTCGGAGCAGGTTTTTCCCCGCTTCCAACGGCGGACAAACAATGCGGGTTTATCTCGCTCAAAAACGGTATTAGTAGGGAACCCGGATGGGTTCCCGAAAGTTCCGTTATATAGAAGTAGTATAACATAATAAGTAATCATTATATCAATGCAAATAAAAATTATTAATGTACCTTTGACAGACGATGGCAGTATGCAGTCAGAACTGAATCGTTTTCTGGTATCTCATCGAGTACTTGAGGTAGAGCAACAGTTCTTCCGTAACGAAAAAAGCGGTTGCTGGAGTTTCTGTATACGCTATATTCAAAATATGGCGCCAACGGAATCTTACTCAGGCTCAAAAGAAAGAGTTGACTACAAAAAAGTACTTGGCGAGCAGGAATTTATTGTATTCAGCGCTTTACGAGAAATCCGCAAACAACTTGCGGCGCAGGACGCTGTGCCAGCCTACGCAGTATTTACCGACGAGGAATTGGCAGGTATTGCACGTTTGCCCGAATTGGAGGCTGGTAAACTAATATCAATCAAAGGAATTGGCGACAAGAAAGTGCAGAAGTACGGCAAATTGATGCTCGATATGTACCATAACAAATCACAACCAGATACAGTTGAAACGGGCAAATAGTTTGATAGATCGCATAGCCGATCCTTATAATCTGCGTCTTGCCTTTTGGAAGTCTCGTCGCGGCAAAACCGGCAAATCGGAAGTTATTAGATTTTGCAGCGAATTGGATAAAAATTTACTGTCGCTTCGCAACGAGATATTGAGCGGCAAAGTTAATGTTGGAAACTATCGCTATTTCAAAGTTTATGACCCCAAAGAACGTATTATTTGTGCATCTGCCTTTCGCGAACGTGTTCTCCAACATGCGCTGATGAATATATGCCACGATAGTTTTGAGCGTTTCCAGATGTACGACAGTTATGCGTGCCGTATCGGTAAAGGTACTTATGTCGCATTAGACAGAGCAAAATCATTTCAGAAAAAATATTCATGGTTTTTAAAGTTAGACGTCAGAAAATATTTTTACAGTATTTCGCATGACATATTGAAACAACAAATTCGAAGCCGTTTTAAGGAAAGCAAACTATTGGATATTTTCGGAGATATAATAGACAGTTATAAGGCTTCGCCTGGTAAAGGCGTTCCGATAGGCAATCTCACAAGTCAGTATTTTGCCAATCATTATCTTTCATTTGCCGATCGTTATGTAAAGGAGCATTTGCATATTCCCGCTTACGTTCGCTACATGGACGATATGGTTTTATGGTCACACGACAAGTCGCAGTTGATAGCGTCTTGTAAACGCCTGAAACAATTTATTCAGGAAACCCTTCATCTTGAGTTGAAGCCATTCTGCCTTAACCGCACAGATACGGGTTTGCCATTTCTGGGCTATGTGCTTTATCCCCGCATAACACGTTTGGGAACTATAAGCAAGCGGCGTTTTCGCTCAAAATACATAAACTATACCAGCAAGTTGAATATCGGAATATGGACACAGGAAGAGTATCAACGCCACATTTTACCATTGTTTGCCTTTACCCGGCATGCCGATGCAATAGCGTGGCAAAAGAACGTAATAGCAAGTGTTTATAGAAATAGTATACAATAACTCTAAATATAAAATTTCAGTTGGATATTCTTTAGTAGCCGTACCCGGCCTGTTGGCACAAAACCCCCGAACGAGTTTGGCATTTATGATATGAGCGGCAATTACTCTGTTAATCCTAATTTTCGCTTAAAGTCTTCAATTATTTTTGCCTGGTCTTCGAGAGCTTTTGCTTGGTCTTCGAGAGCTTTTGTTTGGTCTTCGATGGCTTTTGCTTGGTCTTCAAGGGTTTTGGTCTTGGTTGCATTATCGCTTTGAAGGGTTGCTATTGTGTTGTCCTGCTCTGCTATTGTCTGTTTTGCTTCTTCTGTTTCTTTTTTTGCTTCTTCTGTTTCTTTTTTTGCTTCTTCTACTTTCCGCTCCAAGTCTTTTAGCTCGTTTAGTATGTCGTCTTCTAATTCCATTTCCCGTCTTTTTTTGGGGTCTTCCATTGCCTTTCGTAAACGACGTATAATTTCTCTGTACTCCTCAGGAAAAGCATCCTCATCTATGTTTAAGATATGCTGATGGTCTGTTACAGCGCTCTGGTCGAACACAGACAGTATCGTTTCTAATTTGTTTCTACGATGCTTTTTGAGTTGGTTTATCTGTACTATCCAAGAACGGTGATGAAGCCCTGAAATAAATTCGCCCGATGCGGGAAATTCCTCGCCATCGTAGGCGTCCTCCACTTTATAGTTAACTTTCAAGACAGGGCGCTTGGGTAAGTCCATTCCGTAAGCGAGAAAGTATATGCAATATATCTCTCGCGGCATTTCAATCATCATCCTGTCATTCTGATTTTCGAGATTTTGAAGTTTATTGACTGTATAAGTATTATCTGATTTTTGATACAGAACGCCCAGATAGCGTCTGAATCGCATCAGGTCTGCCTGAAGCTTGGCTTTCTGGAGTTCAATCCTGACAGTTTTGAACCCTGCTTCTGTTCTTACTTTAGCCGAAAAATCGAAACGGCAAACGGTGAATGAAGGCTTTTCCTTGTCGGGGCGCTCGATTTCAACAGTCTGCTCCTGGGCGCTAAAATCCAGTTCTTCTATCTTTTCGCCTATAATTGCCGAAAGAAAAAGTTTTGCTACCTTATTGTCTTCAAGCAAATACTTGAAAATTACATCGTATATGGGATTGGCTATGTGCATAACAAGTTGTTTTATTTTTTTTGCAAAATTAGATAGTTTTTTTGAAACTGCAAAAACATTTGCATACTTGATACATCTGAAAAGCGATTCTAAGTTTTCAGAAACAGTATTTCACAAATAACCTAAGCAGAGTTCAAATCGTTTGAAACCCTTCATCTTGAATTGAAGCCATTTTGCCTTAACCGCACAGATACGGGTTTGCCATTTTTGGGCTATGTGCTTTATCCTCGCATAATAATACAATTAAGAGTAGTGTTTGAATAGTTTGACAAAATAAGAAAATATTTGCATATTTCCCAAAAAAATTTAACCTTTGCGGTCTGAAATAATAGTTATAGTTCATAGTAAATTTTATATTCAAATGTCAAAAAACAAGTATGTTTATTTTTTCGGCAACAAGACTGCCGAAGGAGACGGTTCGATGAAAGAACTGTTAGGAGGTAAAGGCGCTAATTTAGCCGAGATGAATCTTATAGGTATACCCGTGCCTCCGGGTTTGACCATAACGACGGAAGTTTGTACCGAATACTACAATCGGGGACACGAGGCGGTTATAGAACTGATTCGCCCTGAAGTTGAGGAAGCTATTAAGAAAATAGAAGAGGCTGTAGGCGGTCCCAAGTTCTGCGACAAAGACAATCCGATGCTGGTTTCGGTTCGCTCGGGCGCGCGCGCTTCCATGCCCGGTATGATGGATACGATACTCAATCTGGGTATGAACGACGACGTGGTGGAAGTAATTGCCAAAAAGAGTGGTAATCCGCGCTTTGCGTGGGATTCTTATCGCCGTTTCGTACAAATGTACGGCGATGTAGTTCTCGATATGAAACCAAAGTCTAAAGAAGAACACGACCCGTTTGAGGTTATTATCGACGAAATGAAAGAAAAACGCGGTTATAAGCTCGACACTGAACTCACTGCCGATGATTTGAAGGAATTGACAACGCTTTTCAAAAAAGCCGTCAAAGAAGCAACCGGTAAAGACTTCCCTGTAGACCCGTGGGAACAACTATGGGGCTCGGTAATGGCTGTTTTCAAAAGTTGGATGAACCCCCGCGCAGAGTACTACCGCAAACTGAACAATATACCCTCCGAATGGGGTACTGCCGTGAACGTTCAGGTGATGGTGTTCGGCAACATGGGCAACGACTCGGCTACCGGTGTTGCCTTTACCCGCGACGCCGCTACAGGCGAAAAACTGTTCAACGGAGAGTTCCTGTTCAATGCACAGGGCGAAGACGTAGTATCGGGAGTTCGCACTCCGCAACAGCTCACCAAGATTCACTCGCAGCGATGGGCTGAATTTGCAAAGATTTCGGAAGCGGAACGCGCAGAAAAATATCCCTCGTTAGAAGAAGCAATGCCGGGAGCATTCAATGACTTGTATGAAATTCAGAAGCGTCTCGAACTGCATTACAAAGACATGCAGGACGTGGAGTTTACCATTCAGGAGAAAAAGCTTTGGATGCTGCAAACCCGTAGCGGCAAACGTACCGCCGCATCGATGGTAAAGATTGCGATAGATATGCTCAAAGAAGGCTTGATAGACGAAAAAGAAGCAATTTTGCGCTGTGAGCCTCAAAAATTGGATGAACTGCTGCACCCCGTTTTCGACGGCGACGCCGAGAAAAAGGCTACGCTGATTACGCAGGGATTGCCAGCATCGCCGGGAGCATCAACGGGACAAATAGTATTCTTTGCCGACGATGCCGTTGAATGGGCAGCAGCCGGAAAGAAGACCATACTCGTGCGCGTTGAGACGTCGCCCGAAGACCTTAAAGGAATGGACACAGCGGAGGCTATTCTTACCGCGCGCGGAGGCATGACCTCGCACGCTGCCGTTGTTGCCCGTGGTATGGGTAAATGCTGCGTGTCTGGAGCAGGCAATATAATTGTCAATTACAAGGAGCGCGCGATGACCGTAGGCGGAAAGGTATACAAAGAAGGCGACTGGATATCGCTAAACGGCTCGAAAGGCAACGTATACGAAGGACAGGTCGCAACAAAAGAACCAGAACTGACAGGCTACTTTGGCGAACTGATGGTAATGGCTGATAAATATATCCGCCTTGGAATACGCACAAATGCCGACACTCCAAAAGAAGCGAAAACCGCTATTGATTTTGGCGCTAAAGGTATAGGATTGTGTCGCACAGAACACATGTTCTTTGAAGACGACAAAATTATCCCGATGCGCGAAATGATACTTGCCGAAGACGAGACAGGTCGTCGCAAAGCGCTCGACAAACTTCTACCGCTGCAACGCAATGACTTTGAAGGTATATTTGAAGCAATGCAGGGACTGCCGGTAACTGTTCGTCTGCTCGACCCGCCATTGCATGAGTTTGTGCCGCACGATGAAAAAGGACAGGAAGAAATGGCAAAGGTTATGGGCGTTACGTTGCAAAAGGTGAAAGAGAAAGTGGAATCGCTACACGAATTTAATCCTATGCTTGGACATCGTGGCTGCCGTTTGGGAAACACCTATACAGAGATAACAGAAATGCAAACGCGCGCTATCATAGAAGCCGCCTTGAATCTGAAAAAACGCGGCATACAAGCCATTCCTGAAATCATGGTACCGCTGATTTGTATACTTCACGAGTATAGTTTGCAGGATAAAGTTATCCGCGAAACAGCCGAGAAGGTTTTTGCCGAATACAACGACCGCATAGACTATAAGGTAGGCACGATGATAGAAGTGCCTCGCGCAGCGCTCACAGCCGACCGCGTTGCTGAGGCTGCAGAGTTCTTTTCTTTTGGAACAAATGACCTTACTCAGATGGCATTCGGTTTTTCGCGCGACGACATCAATAATTTCCTGCCCGTATATTTAGATAAAGGTCTTCTGAAGCACGATCCGTTCCAAATACTCGACCAGAAGGGCGTAGGACAATTAGTTAAGATAGCTACCGAAAAAGG
>Ga0099364_10010765_pt1 | contig 12546 bp, 7 predicted proteins | sample TergutTh196P3_FD_73070 | JGI IMG/M metagenome (GOLD analysis project Ga0099364, IMG submission 73070) | Microcerotermes parvus P3 segment gut microbial communities from Pointe-Noire, Republic of the Congo - Th196 P3 | ecosystem: Host-associated > Arthropoda: Insects > Digestive system > Gut ... | reverse complement strand
AAAAATGTTCGCCGTCATCGCTAGCTTTTAAGTAGGAAATGATTTCACCGTTTTGCTTTGCGATGAAATATCGTATGTTCCCAACCATAGTTTCGTCTAATATCATTTCAAGCGTTTTCTTGCAATATTTTAGAAAGCAAGGGGATTTCCCAAGATGTTCAATGAGTCCGTTGTTCAGTTCGGTAATCCGTCCTGCTTCACCTTTCGGCAGTTCCTCGAACAAAACGTCTGCGGGGTACTTAATCTCACGCTGTTCTGTGAGTTTAACAGCATCTATGCAACGTAGGCCAAACCCATAAGAAAACAATGCTTCAATTGCGGCTTTGTCATGTGCGTATAGAGTAATAGGGTGGACTAAAGCACCGTCATCAACCCATTTCTTTGCGATTGACTGATACATTTCCCTATAAACCCGAACTTTGTTCCCGCCAATAGCACAGTTGCCGTGTGCGGGCGACCATATACCTTTGGTGTTAGGATTGCACCCGAAAGCATTTTCAAAAGGTCCCCATGCGCATAGGTAACCAACCATTTTTCCATTTTCGAACGCTGTGATGCCTTTATTATTCTCCGCAAACCACGTTAGATCCGGTATGCTTTTAGTTTCTGGCAATGCTGAAACAAAACAACGTTCCTCGTCATAACTTGAAATAGCTAGTTTTTGTGCTTCTTCTATATGACTTTCTTTAAAGTCAAAAATATTAGCCATAAATACTCTCCTCCTGTAGTCACGGAGAGCTAAAATATTGTCACTCTCCGTATATTTTTGATGGACATTATTTTCAAAACCCAATCAACCCCTTTACTGTTAGAATATTTATATTAACACAAGTAATCTTGTGGAATTTTTGCATACAGTCTACAGATAATGTGCTTAAATAATATTAAGCCTGAAATATTCACGCATGTAGACCAAGCGGTCTACAAAGCGAGCAACCACAACAACTTTCCGAAATATCCATCTTCACCTGATAGGTGAAGAAAAAACAATAGAAAAAGGGCCTCAAAAATGTTATAATTTGGGTGTCAAATCCAACAAAACATAACAAAGGAGAAGCCCTCATGTGTATGTTAAGCGATACCGCGCTAAAAAGCAACCCAAGAATAAAATTTAATTTCAATGGCGGCGATTTGTCTTCAGATGCAGGCCTGCTTCTGATAAAAGAGTTCATCGCGAAGATTGGATTAGACAAACTGGTAGACAAAGTATTTAAAACAAATGACACAGCCAAATCCCGGTTTCATGAGGACGATGAGAACTTACTTCAGGTACTCTACCAAATCCTGTCGGCATATTTTACGGACGACTGCGCCGATGAACTGACGAACGACCCGGTATTTGCAGCAATCCTTGACAAACCTACGCTGGCATCACAGCCGACGCTTTCCCGATTTTACAACCGCATGGACAAGGACACGCTTTCCCAGTTGGGGGATATCTGCCGAGCACTGCGCCGAACGGCATATTCGTTCGCCCCGCCCAATATGGTTCTGTTCGACTTGGACAGCACGCTGCTCGAAACCTATGGGAAACAGGAGGGCGAGGGTTTCAACTTCCACTACAGTGCGCACGGCTATCACCCGCAACTGTGCTATGACGGCCTGACAGGGGATTTGCTGAAAGCAGAACTTAGAAAAGGTACGGACTACTGCTGCAAGGGCATCGCCGAATTCATGCAACCGCTGCTTGATGAGTATCAGAACGACTATCCGGACATAAAGCTGTTCTTGCGCGCTGACAGCGGGTTCGCGACGCCGGAGTTGTACGCGCAGTGCGAGACCAACGGGGTTTCATACGCCATAAAGCTGAAAGCAAACAAGGCGCTTCGGGAACTGGCATCGGAGTTGGTCGGCGAGTTTGATGACTTGACCAAGGAAAACATCGTGCCTTACGCGGTCATCTACGGGGAGTTCTACTACCAAGCGGGTTCATGGGAATATCCACGCCGCGTGATATGCAAGGTGGAAAAGCCGCAGGGCCAGATGTTTTCAATGATTTCATACATCGTCACTAACATGGATCTGAGCCCGGAACAGGTGGTTGTGTATTACCGCAACCGTGGCCGCATGGAGAACTTCATCAAGGAGGGCAAGGGCGGCTTCGACTTCGGCGCCGTCAGCAGCAACTCGGAAATCGTGAACGCGAACAGGTTTCAAATACACGCACTGGCATACAACATATTCAACTATTTTAGGCGGCTGGCGCTGCCGGATACAATGAAAAACCTTATGGTAGACACTATCAGGCTGAAGATGATAAAGGTAGCGGCTAAACTGGTGCGGTCAGGCAGATACTTTATCCTCAAGCTGAGCAGCAGTTTCGCATACAAAGAAGCTTTTTACAAGACGTTGGATAACATTTGGGGTCTGAAACCACTTTTGGAGTAGCACAGAAAAAAACTGAAAAACTCTGCACACGGCTTAGACAGCCGTTGGCGTTAGCATCAACTTTTTGAGGGTGCTGCTGCGGAAACTACTAGAAATTGCCGGATTATTCAGAAAATGTATGTTCGCATGTTTATGAAAGTGCAGATGCTCAGTCAGCTTAGTATTCGTGAATAATTCAGGGTAAACAGTGACATGCTGCGAGAATTTCTTGAGCAACATTATGAAATCTACAAAGGCGACAAAAAGTTGGCTTGGCGTTGGAAGTTAGTAAGGCGCAGTGCAGAATTGCTTATTTATTTCGCAACCACAGGGCGAGTTGATATGCCTCCATTGCCAAAATGGTCAAAACGAGATTGTCTGCTTTATGTTGAACCCAGCCAAGAACAACTTGCCGACAACAGCAATATCTATGGGTTAGTATGGCGCACAAGACGCGCTTTGAAAGAAATCGGATATGCTGACTGCACCATAAAATATTACGATTTGAGCGGATTCAGAAAGATTCTTACTGCACATGAAGAAGCCGAAACTGAGGTTTATTCGAGAAAGCTGTGTGCCGAATTGGTACTCAATGCGCAGGAGCTGGTCGAATCCGGCAAGCTGTATAGATGTCAGGGCGTGAGGAAGGCGGCGGCGCTGCTGGATGAATTTCACAGATATGGATTAATAACTCCCGGAAGGTTAAGCGACTTTAACGCAATTGCACTAAACCCTGAATTTGAATCATTGGTGGAGGAATACGGAAATGACGCGCTCTTTTCAGGGAAACTGAGTTCGGTCACAACCAGCACCGCCAAGAGCATAATCAAGGGGTTCTTGCTAGATTTGGAAAACGCTGAATATTCATCATTTGACGATGTTACCCTTTCCGTGGTGGGCGACGTGATTGCGGGAACCGCTGCCAACCGTTACAAATCTGGCGCAGAATCGTTGTTGCACTATGTAAGGGAGTTCTTGAAGTATCTCTACGAGTACAACCATATTGAACGTAACCTAAGTGTTGCTGTGCCAAAGATGTCAGCGCCGTTCAAAAAAGCATATCAAGGGTTCACAGATGATGAGATTAGGCGACTCCTTGCCGCAGTTGACCGCAACACCTTAATCGGCAAGCGCGATTATGCAATAATGACGATTGCGGCGCAAACAGGGTTGCGAGCGGTAGACGTAGTGAACCTAAGGCGTATCGACATTGACTGGCGCAAGAGGGAAATCCATGTTTCACAGTCAAAGACCGGGAAGGCACTGTGCTTGACACTTGAAACCGAAAGCGGAAACGCTATTTATGACTATCTAATAAATGCGCGCCAGAGCTGCGACATACCGAATATATTTATCCGTGCCGAGCATCCGCTGAAAGCTCTGATGCCTGGAGCAACACAAGGCATCGTCAAAAAATACATGGCAATTGCGGGAATTGAGTCCGACGCACGACAACGGTATGGTTTTCACAGTTTTCGGAGAGCTTTCGGTACGCGATTGCTTGATAACGGAACGCCGGTTCATCTGCTCTCGCAACTCTTGGGACACAGCAATTTCGATTCCGCAAAGCCTTACATGTCCATAAACGAGCAAGGATTAAAAGAATGTTGCTTGCCTCTCACTCTTGATGAATGTGGAGGCACGCACGATGAACAATGATTATGTGAGCAACTTTGCAGAACGGATAGTCAAATTTTTTGAACAGAAAAAGGCATTGGGCTATTCGTACGATAGTGCCATCTATATCTTCAGAAGTTTTGACAGCATGTGTGTCGATTTTTTCCCAAACGAAACCGAGCTTACGGAGGGCATTTGCAACAAGTGGGCAACCCAACGTGGAAACGAATCTCTTACGACAATGGATGGACGCTTATGCTACATCCGCGAATTTGCGCGTTACCTCATTCGTACCGGCGAGCAAGCATATGTTTTGCCAACCGGAATAGTAAAGAAAGGTCAACGGTACATTCCGCATATCTATTCTAAAACTGAGGTTTTCCAAATATGGCGTGCGTTCGACAATATCCATCCTAATGAAACATATCCAGTGGCACATATTGTTATGCCAACATTAGTGCGCCTCTTGTACTGTTGCGGCATGCGTCCGAGTGAAGCTCTCAATCTAAGGATGGAAGATGTAGACCTTGACAAAGGCACGCTTTACATAGCTGAGTCAAAAGGGCACAAAGACCGTCTCGTTGTGCTTGCCGACGATGTGCTTGAACTATGCCGAGACTGCAATGACAGAATTCGTGCATACATACCAAACCGTGCTTTTTTCTTAGCTAAAAACTCTGTTGGCGCTTGCGCCTACAAATGGGTCAGCTACATGTTTCGTAAAACAAGGGCAAAGATAAGCATTGGCAATAATCGCGGGAACCCTCCGCGCCTTTATGATTTTCGCCACACATTTGCGACACATAGGCTGTATCAATGGATGCGGGACGGCAAAGACCTGTACGCCATGCTACCGTATTTGAGTTCCTATATGGGACACGCCTCAATCACCGAGACGTTCTACTACATCCATCTCGTTCCGGGAATGCTTGAGACAATGAGCGGGTGGACATATGAGTCTGCAAAGGACATCTTTCCGGAGGTGTTGGAAGCAGATGAACTATAGTTCCCGAAAGAATTAACACTACACCGAAATTGTTCTGTCTATTGTTGTCGGACACTCGATACCAAGAAGTTTGTAAACATCATTGATGTTCTTAACCCTCTCTTGAGGAATAATGCTATCTGCGTAGACCTTGCATTTTTGGTTTCGAAGATTCATGAATGCCCCTTCCGGGTTTGTCTTATCCTTCTTCTTTCGCTTGCTGATTATATCCCTTTGCAGCATTTGAAGAATGGCGGTAGCCATAAAAGTAAGCATAAGGTGGCCTCTGAATGTATCCTCGTTTTGAACCCTGAGCGGGAGCAGATCCGCATAGTTCTTGCCGATGTCAAATACCTGCTCAATCTGTTGCCTCGTGTAATATAGAGGCAGAATTTCATTCGTTTCCATATCGTCTGACGACAGGAGCATGAACACGCCAAGCTTTGCGATCCGCTCGTCCATTTCCTCGGGAGGCTTTTTGTCATCTATGGCAGCAAATGCAGTACGCTTGAATTGCTGGTTTCGGCTGTCCATGTCTACACCGACATAGGCATATCCAGTATAACCGTATACATCAATTTCCTTTTTCTTCAAATACACAAGGCGGTTTCCATATTTAACCGCATATTTGGAGGAAAGTATGTCGGTCAACTCACTCTCTGTCACTTGCTTGTAAATCGTCCGGTTCGGTGCCAGCCTAGTGACGAAATGCACGTTGTTTTTGTAAAGCTCCTTGACGTTGCCCTCGCTAAAATACCCGGCATCGACTATGGCGTAGTCAATGGCGATATTAAACTGCGACAGTTCCGCCAGGGTGACGCATAGCGTGCTGACGTCCACTATGTTGCCGGGGCAGTAGCGGAAGTAGATGGGCATACCGTTGCGTCGGTCTATGACGTAAATCAGGCGTATTTCCATGCTGATCTCGCCGTTATGGTTGCTGATTTGCGTCAGGGACATCTTTGAAGCATTGCCAAGCCCTGTGCTGTCGATTAGGATGCCGGATGTCCCGCCTTGTTTTCCATAAATTGCGGCTAGGTATTCATCGAAGAATCTGCGCTGCACTTCCTCATCGCCCAGCATTGCGAGGAACTCACTGATGCGCTGACTTTGCAGCTTTGCCTCCGGGAACAGGATGCTTGCGTAATTGCCAGACCACCATGTTTCGGCGTGGCAGTAGGGTTTCTTATCTGTCAGTATACGGTAGAACAGCAATGAAAACAGCGTGTCCTTGTGGAATGGCATGAGCGCATTGTATGCGTTGCAGAACGGAAGCTTACGTAAATACTTGTCAAGTATGAAAGAATCGCCAAAATCCAAAATCAGTTTTTCTTTTTTGGCAGTAGTCACTCCGCCATGCGCTGACCCATTTGGCGCTTCTGAATATCCAGACTCGACAGAATACTTGTATATCCCGCGTTCGCGGCTTCTAAAGATGCCTTTCTCACGGTCGATGACGAGCCCTAGGCTGCCAAGGTACTTTTGCTTTACGGTGCTACCGATTCTTTCGCCATCAACCAGAGAAGCATAGACTGCACCGCTCGGATTGTTAATATATCTGATATACGCCATGTCTGCCTCCAATAGAATGTAGTGTTAATATTTACACTACATTATACTGTAGGCAATACAAAAAGTCAATACTGTAATGCAACAAATATGCCTTGTTTCCAACGTTTCCGCAAGAATCTTAAACTGCTTCGCCTAGGTTGTGCTAATTGTTGTGTTAATTGTTTCGGGAACTATAGGTAATCCGATACTCGTTTCTCGTTCCAGACCCATAATATACAAAACGGCTGTCTGTTGTAAAATCATGAGTTTCAGCTTTGCATATTTAAAAAAGCAGCAAGCAAATCGCTGGTTGTAGAATGGAGAGGAGTTGTGAAATCATTGATGGTTGCAGATCTTATTTCTATGATTGAATGCCATTGATGATCGTCTTCAGTACAACCGCCGAACTCGCTCCAAAGCAATGATTGAAGGGGAGGCATGCCAACTTTTTCTGGTATAAAGTACTCGGCATCGTACAAACTAGATTGAATCATGTCAATCTCCTCTTCTTTGAATACCCCCTGCAAACGAATACTGGATGATACTTTATAGTTACCTGCATCGCAATATTGATACTCAATAATTGTGCAATTGCTCATAGTTAATCCCCCAAGAAAACATGATTATTATGCCACGTCAGAAAATTCGCAGCGGGAAGAAACTTATCTGGTAACTCAATGCCTTTTTTGTCAAGTAAACATAATTCTTTTATTAACTTGCTACCCCCGGCTTTTTGCTTGATTTCCTTTGATACCAAAACTGTCATATCTGGCAAAATAGTGAGAAACCCTCGGTCAAAAGCTCGGTCATGTATTGCAGATAAACAAAGCCCATTTCTTGGGTTCAGCCTCTGTTTTTCGTCAATACTCCATGGAATGATATGGCTTGCAACAAGCAGTTGCGGAATTGACACTCTACTCATACAGCATTTCCCCTGATAACTTGCTAACACAGCATTTCTGAAAAAATTTTGCCCTACTCGTGATTTAACAACTGACGTTCTCGTTTCACCTGAATAATAAAAATCATTATACTCTTCATAGTCTCCTTGGACATCTTGAATAGGAAAGGATTTTATTACTTGCTCGCACTCCGAAGAAAGTCCTTCCCAGTTAGCATGGAACTCCTCCCATACTTGTCGATCCAAAAGTGAAGCGTTAGTCAAACCGCTGCGACCTGATGCTCGAATGTCAGGATCAAGGCTTGCAAGATTTACAAGTTTCATAGCTACAGCCGATGGTGATCGACCAATATTTTGAGCTAATAATATAACTTGCGCATTTCTAGCATGGAGTTGTCCAAACGGCAGTTGACAATAAAGGTAAAAAGCCAACTTCACCTGCTGTTCTGTCCATCGGTGTTCATTGACTCTTTTTTCTGGATCCATAATAATTTCCTACTCTTTTTTGTCCTCGGGTTTGCAGAGCTAGTTATCTCTTCAGTGCGAAAGCTGGCAAGGGAAACCAGCCGTAAGAATATCGTGGTCAGGTATATCCAACTCGTCGATTTTCGTAATATCACCATGCGGCATTACGCCGAAGTTCTCAAAGTATGTCCTTTGGCAATAGCGGTCCCATTCACTCGAAAACACGCAATCGCCGCCATGCGCCTCAAAAGCAAGCCTAATACCGCCGATTCCTGCGAAAAGGTCAATGAACTTGAACTTTGCATTTTTTCTTTTACGGTCACGCATTTTTTCGTCAAAGTACAACGATAACGCTTCCATTACGCAATCGTTCATCGGCTTGTTAGCTATGGCAGCGTACTCGCTAAGACTGTTATAAACCCTCTCATCAAGCCGGATGTGCATTTGTTTAGGCATGTAGTTCACCTCTGGGTCAATTTATATACCGTTCTTGACCCATTATATCATACTTAAAACTGTAGGCAAGGGTTTTTTAATGAAACTTCGTAATTACTCAGAACCCCCCTATCTAGTGCTGCGGATTCGTACTACGCTTCGTTTGTACTCATCACGCGCACAGGGGGCAGATGACCGCCCCCTGCTGTATTTTAGCTCCTCATTCGATACCGGCTACAGCGCGAATATCACAGCCTGCAGCCTTACCGCCAGGCTTGCGACGTGGGCGCGCTGGAGTACCTGGCCGGGGGTCATGGTGCCGTCACCGTTGCCCTGGAAGATGCCCAGCGACACTAGGATAGCCAGATCCTCGCGCTGCTGCGCCGACAGGTGGCCTACGTCGCTGAAAGCGGAAAGCAGGCTGTCGATCTCCGCCGGGGTCAGCGTCGGCACGGCGCCGAGTTCCCTCAGCAGGTTCGCTATCAGCGTCGCCGTGTCGATACGCGACATATTGGCCGTCGGGTTAAGCAAGCCCGAAATCAGCCCAAGCTCCGCGCCGGTCTGCACGGCAGTCGCCCAGTCCACGGCTATCCCCGTGGCCCGCAGCAGCATCGTCACGGTGTCACGCACGGATACTGAATCCCCGGGCGCGAACACGCCGCTGCCCCTGCCTTCGATGATCATCATCGCCGCCGCGCTCATTATCTCCCTCTGGACATGCGGGGCGGTCCTGTCTATGTCGATGAATCCGAGCTCCACCTTCAGCGGCACGAGCACCACGTCCCCGGCTTCGCGCAGCAGCACATGCACTGTGCCGTCGCTGTCAATGCGCGTCGGTACCGCCGTCAGCGTGCCGTCCTCGCCCAGGACCGCCATCGTGGTTACCTCGCTTGCATCCGCGTCATCCGGCAGTTCGAACGACACTATCGTGTTCGGCTCGCTGACCGTTACCTCAACCGCTTCGGCGGCCTGAGTTACGCTTCCGCCTATCGCTACGTAATGCTCCGCCAGTTCATCGACGGCGGCTGCTGCTTCCTCGGCGGTTTCCTCATCGACGGTTGCTGTCTCAACGTCTTCCTTGCTCAGCGCGGGGGGCTCTTCGGTTTCCTCGGGTTCATCCGGTTCAGCAGGCTGCGACGGCCCCGGCCCCGGCTGCGGCTGCGGCTGCGGTGCCGGCGGAGTCCCGCCTCCGCCTCCGCTGGAAGTGTAACGGTAGAGCGTCACTGTCTGCGGATCAGACATCACTTCGAAGTCGCCGAAGTCCGCCACGCTTACGGTCACTGTCCCGGCGCTCACGCCCGATATGGCTAGGGAATATGTGTCCCCGCTGCCGGTGAGCGCGCCTTTTGTAGCGGAACCCGTGCCCGCTGTTATCGTGATGTCTGCCGCCGTCAATCCTGTCACGGCTTCGCTGAATGTTATCCGTATGCCGGTGCTGGTCGTTGTCGCGGACCCGCCTGTCTGAACGGCAGTGAAGTCGACGGGGGTTGCGGTTGCTTGTGTGTACTCGTAGAGCGTCACCGTCTGCGGATCAGACGTCACTTCAAAGTCGCCGAAGTTCGCCACGCTTACGGTCACTGTCCCGGCGCTCACGCCCGTTATGGCGATGATATATGTGTCGCCGCTGCCGGTGAGCGCGCCTTTCGTAGCCGCTCCGGTGCCTGCTGTGATTGTGATGTCTTCCGCCGTCAGACCGGTCACGACCTCGCTGAACACAATTTCTATGCCGGTGCTGGTCTCCGTCGCGGACCCGCCCGTCTGCTCAGCCGCGAAGGATACGGGGGTTGCGGTCGAGGATGTGTACCGATAGAGCGTCACTGTCTGCGGATCAGTCGTCACAGCGAAGTCGTCGAAGTCCGCCACGCTTACGATCACTGTACCGGCGCTCACGCCTGTTATGGCGATGATATATGTGTCGCCGCTGCCGGTCAGTTCGCCCTTCGTAGCCGCTCCGGTGCCCGCAGCGATCGTGATGTCAGCCGCTGTCAGCCCGGTCACGGCTTCGCTGAACACAATTTCTATGCCGGTGCTGGTCTCCGTCGCGGACCCGCCTGTCTGAACGGCAGTGAAGTCGACGGGGGTTGCGGTCGCGGATGTGTAACGATAGAGCGTCACCGTCTGCGGACCAGTCGTCACCTCGAAATCGCCGAAGTTCTCCACGCTGACGGTCACTGTCCCGGCAGTCACGCCTGTTATGGCGATGGTATATGTATCGCCGCTGCCGGTCAGTTCGCCCTTCGTAGCCGCTCCGGTGTCCGCAGCGATCGTGATGTCAGCCGCTGTCAGACCGGTCACGTCCTCGCTGAACACAATTTCTATGCCGGTGCTGGTCGCCGTCGCGGACCCGCCCGTCTGGTCGGCAGTGAAAGTAACGGGGGTGGTGGATGCGGGTGTGTACTGGAAGAGCGTCACCGTCCGCGATACGGTCGTCACCTCGAAGTCGCCGAAGTTCTCCACGCTGACGGTCACTGTTCCGGCGCTCACGCCCGATATGGCGATGGTATAAGTGTCGCCGCTGCCGGTGAGCGCGCCTTTCGTAGCCGCTCCGGTGTCCGCTGTGATTGTGATGTCTTCCGCCGTCAGCCCGGTCACGGCTTCGCTGAATGTTATCTGTATGCCGGTGCTGGTCGCCGTCGCGGACCCGCCTGTCTGCTCAGCCTCGAAAGTGACGGGGGTTGCTGGCAGGGCTTCGTATATCAGGGTAATATCGTCTATGTACATCGTTCCGGCCAGATTCCCGGCGGTGTTGCGCAGGAAGATGAACGGCTGATTCGGATGATCGCTGATGTATATCGTATCAGCATCTGTGATGCTGCTCGGGATATCCCACTCAATCCAAGCCCAGCCTTCCCTGTTTGGCGTGAAGTCATAGTCAAGGACGGGGTCTGCCGTAGTGCCCGAGTTTGTCGTTAGATCAATGTTGTGGCGCTCGGGAAGCCCGTCTACCCCGATTACGTTTACGCTAAGACCAAGACGAATATTCCAGAGATTGTTAAGGCTGCCCACAGTCTCGTCGACCTTCATCCAGAAACCGATTTTCAAGGGGTTCTGGTCGCCGCCCGGTCCGCCCTTGGGCAGCACAAAGGCGCGGTCTGTGATGATACCAGGGTTGCCGTTGCCGCGCACGTCGAAATCCCACTTGAGCGCATAGTCGCTGCCGTCAAAAGTCTCCGCTGCGGTAATCGACGGTGAAGTGAGGAAAGCCGGCGATCCGAAAGCAAGGTCAAAGGGGCTGAACAGGTTCTTGCCGTCTTCGAAATCGATAATGGTAAACTCCGACATAGGCTTGCTCGCATAGCTCAGTTCGTCAATCAGGAACAGGTCAGCCCAGCCGCCCTTTTCGTCGCCGGTGCCGCTGTTCATAATCTGCTGCCCCGAACCGTTTATGGAGAGCATCGAGAAGCCGATGGCCCGATAAAAACTAGGTGAAAAACGCGCACCGCCGGGGAAGTCTCGCCATAAGATATTCCATGGCATCTTCGTTACGGCAGTATACCCGTCATTACGGATATCAGCCTCGATCGTCACCCCGCCTATGGGGACAATCTGCCCGTCGCCGCGCATGAACACCCTATGGTTTCCATCCTCCTGCACCACATAGTAGAGCGTGTATGAACCGTTTATAAATGATGTTCCCGATTTGAGATTGTTCAAGTCTATAAACAAGGCTGAAGCATCCACAGCCCAAGTCGGCTCAAGAGGTCCCTCGTTCAGGTTAAGACCTCTGGGTGCGTTCCTCTCCTCATGTATGTACAGATTTGTCTCGTCCCATTTGATCATATATGTGGCATCGACGTCGCTGTTGCCCCATACGGTACCATAGTCGATGACGGTCTGGTCATCCCTGTTGACTGTGAACGGCTCCGCCGTGCTCCAGTCTATCGCGCTGAGGTCTCCCGCCGCGTCTGGTTCGTACATCGCATTTAAAGTGACTTCGGCCTCTTTAGGCTCAGCCTTGAAGCCGCCCCCGGACTCGACAAACAGGCGTTGGAACGTATAGGGATCGACAACCCTCATTGTCGGATGCGTATCCTGCACAAGCCTGGCAGCTTCCAGTATAGCGCTGGGATAGCATAGGACGCTGCGGAACATATGGAACTGCCTTCCGGTGCTCAGCTGCGATCTTATCTCACCGGCAAAGGTCGCCGCATGTCCTCCTCCCCAGCGCGAGCCGAGAAGATCCATGTAGGACACGAACGGTGTACGGACTGTCTGGCCGCCCTCG
>Ga0099364_10010764_pt1 | contig 12546 bp, 13 predicted proteins | sample TergutTh196P3_FD_73070 | JGI IMG/M metagenome (GOLD analysis project Ga0099364, IMG submission 73070) | Microcerotermes parvus P3 segment gut microbial communities from Pointe-Noire, Republic of the Congo - Th196 P3 | ecosystem: Host-associated > Arthropoda: Insects > Digestive system > Gut ... | reverse complement strand
AGCTTCGGCCCCGACAGCTTTATCGGGCGCGTCGCAAGCGTAATGGAGGGCTCAAGCGAAACCACGTTTTACACAATAGCCGTATACTTTGGCGCCGCGGGAATCGCAAGAACGCGGCATACGCTTCCGGCCTCCGTCGCCGCGGATGTCATGGTCGTTTTTATGAGCGTTTTAGTAGTACGGTTCTTTTTTTGAAAAAACTGTTGATTTTTGAAAAACAGTCGTGTATAATAGTGCTTGTCTCTAAAAAAGGACGATTAGCTCAGTTGGGAGAGCATTCGCTTGACGTGCGAAGGGTCAGCGGTTCGAACCCGTTATCGTCCACCACGGGGTGCTGTCTCTGCAATAGTGGGGGCGGTACTTTTTTTGAGATAATAAACATGCCCTTTTCATATAATATACAATGGATAACGGACAATTGCGGGGCCGCTTTGCGATGAACAGACCCTAAAATACATCCGCGCACCGTACACTTTCATTATTCATTGTTAATTATTAATTGTTAATTATATATGTCGGGGGCGCTTATGAATAAATATCGTGTCATCAGGCTAAAGCTTGTGGCGGTCATCGCAATCGGGCTTTCAGTATGCGTCTTAATCGGCATTGTGGGCGGGATGCTAAAAGCTAAGCCCATATGGTCGCCGAACGCAAAGCACCCGGTTTATTCCGTGGAAACTGAAAACCCCCATGTATCGCTCGGCATCAACTGCGCGTGGGGCGACGAGGATATCCCGGAGCTTCTCTCCATTCTAAGCAATTATAATATCAAGGCGACATTTTTTATCGTCGGCGACTGGTGCGATAAATTCCCGGAATCCGTGAAGCAAATAAGCGGCTCGGGACATGAAATCGGCAGCCACTCCGACACGCACGCCAACATGACAAAGCTTGACGACGCGGGAGTTCTGCGCGAGATACATGTATCGCGTGAGAAGCTGGAGCGCGTTTCAGGAAAATCCGTGACACTGTTCAGAACACCGTCGGGCGCGTACAACGACCGCGTGGTAACGCTGATAGAGCAGGAGGGCATGATTCCTATACAGTGGGACCTGGATAGCATTGACTACAAAGACCCAAGCCCTGAAACCATGCGCGACAGGATTCTTAAAAATCTTAATAACGGCTCTATCATGCTGTTTCACAGCGGCGCGAAAAACACGCCCCGGGCGCTGCCGATGGTGATTGAAGCGGTGATGGAAAGGGGATACCGTTTTGTCGGCGTCTCGGAGCTTGTCCACGCGCCGCCGTATATCGTAGACCATGCCGGGAGGCAGCATAAAGCAAAGGAGTAGCATATGGCTTTTTCTAAAAAGAAGAAAGAGCCGCCGTTTGTCTCGGCGGTGATTGTGGCGGCGGGATCGGGAAAGCGCATGAACGGCATGGATAAGCAGCTCGCCCCTCTTGACGGCATGCCCGTTATCGCGCACAGCATCGGCGCGTTTTCCGGTTGTCCGTTGATATCCGAGATTGTCGTCGTTTGCAGGGAAGACCAAACGCTTGATATTTACGATTTAATCCGGTTTTATGAGCTTCAAAAAGTTACCGGCGTCGTTGCGGGTGGTGAAAAGCGTCAGGATTCCGTCTTTCTGGGAGTCCGCGCGTGCAGCGAAAAAGCGGAGTTTTACATAATCCATGACGGTGCAAGGCCGCTGGTTTTGCCGCAGGACATCGAAAAATGCCTTTATACCGCGTTTGAAACGGGTGCCGCGGCGACAGGGGTGCCGGTTAAGGATACGATTAAGGTCCTCGGCAAAGACGCGGTAATCGTCTCGACGCCCGACCGCCATAATCTTTGGGCGGTGCAGACGCCGCAAATTTTTAAATCCTGCATATATAAACGCGCGATGGAGCTTGCAAAGCACGGCAATCTCGCGTACACTGACGACTGCCAGCTTGTGGAGCGCGCGGGATATCCGGTCACTGTGGTTGAGGGCAGCGACGGCAACGTCAAAATCACAACGCCTGAGGATCTTGCGTCCGCGCACGCGATTTTGGAGCTTAGGGGGTGTCGACAATAGAACGAACCAGTGTCTTTTTGGTTGATTTTGCGCATTTTTTACTTGTCGTCCTTGCCGGGCAAAACGGGAGGCTTCTGCTATGCCAATAAGGATCGGGCACGGTTACGACGCGCACAGGCTGGCCGCCGGCCGCGCGCTTATAATCGGCGGCGTGAAGATACCGCATGACAAGGGGCTGCTCGGGCATTCCGACGCGGATGTGCTGTTGCACGCGGTGATGGACGCCATGCTGGGCGCCATAGCGTATGGCGACATCGGCGCTCTTTTTCCCGATAGCGACCCCGCTTTTGAAAACGCGGACAGCTTAAAATTATTGGGTGAGGTTTTTAAAATCATCGATGAAAAGGGGTATAAGCTTTTAAACCTTGACGCCACCGTCATCGCGCAGGAGCCGAAGCTTATGCCGTATATCCCGAAGATGCGAGAGCGTATCGCCGCGGCTTTAGGGGTTGATGTAAGCGGCGTCAGCGTGAAAGCCACAACAGAGGAGGGCCTCGGCTTTACCGGCAGCCTTGACGGGATTGCAGCCCATGCCGTTGTCCTTTTGGAAAAGATATAAAACCGGTTCCGCTCTGTGAATACAGATTCTTAAATGTTCACGCGCACCTTTTATGCCGCATAGTATGATACAGATTAAATTCGTTTAATTTGTATCTTTTTTTATTTTTTATGTGAGAGGTGAGAGAGCTTGCAGAAAGCTTTGATCAGGCTGACCTCGGTGACATACGCAATCAGGGCGCAAAAGCTTCTGGAACGTCATGGGATACGGTCGGCAATCAAGAAATTTGCGCGAAGCCTGGAAGTAAACGGTTGCGGTTACGGCGTTGAGATAGACAAAATAGATTTGGACAAAGCGGCGGGAATCTTAAAATCCGCCGATATCCGCATAGTGGCGTGGGAATAATCGCAAAGCCAAAAGGGCAAAGGCCCGGAAAGGGGAAAACATGATATATTTCGACAACGCGGCTACAACATACCCGAAGCCGAAGAGCGTATACGAAACGATGTCAAAGGCGATGGAACGCTACGGCGCAAACCCCGGGAGAAGCGGACACAAGCTGTCCATTGAAACCGCGGTGCAGGTTTATGAAGCAAGAGAGGCAGCCGCAAACATGTTTAACGCCGAAAGCGCCGAGGATGTGGCGTTCACCTCGAACTGTACGCACGCGTTAAACTTCGCATTAAAAGGCGTTTTAAGACAAGGCGACCATGTTATCATCTCGGATTTGGAGCATAATTCCGTATCGAGGCCGGTTTTTGCGCTTTCAGAAAAAGGCGTTATCACATTCGACGTCGCAAGGGTCACCCAGGAAAACGACGAGGAAACCGTAAACAACTTCAAACGTCTCATCAAGCGCAACACAAAGCTGATTGCGTGCGCCCACGGCTCAAATGTGTGGGGCTTAAGGTCACCTGTCCAAAAGCTGGGGGACCTGGCGCGGGAATATGACGTGCTGTTTTTGGTGGACGCCGCCCAAACCGCCGGGGTTGTCCCGATTGACACAAGAAGCCTTGGCATTGATTTTTTCTGCACGTCAGGGCATAAGAGTCTTTACGGGCCGCCCGGGACAGGGCTTCTCATCACGCCGCTGGGATCCGTGATAGACACCGTGTTCGAGGGCGGCACGGGCAACATGTCGGCGAGCATGACGCAGCCGGACGGGATGCCGGAACGCCTTGAAAGCGGCACGGTCAACACAGCCGGGATCATCGGGCTTGGCGCGGGGATTAAATATGTAAACGAAAAGGGCATAGAGCATATCTACAGGCAATCCATGCAAATCGGGCGCATCGTATACGACGGGCTGAAAAAGATGAAAGGCGTAAAGCTTTATACAAAAAGCTTCCGTGAGGGTCGGCATTTGCCGGTGATCTCCTTTAACATAGACGGGGTCATGTCAGAGGACACAACGTCAATGCTTTCAGACGAGGGCTTTGCCATACGCGGAGGACTGCATTGCGCCCCGCTTGCCCATGAGAAAATGGGAACGCTTGAATCGGGCGCCGCAAGAATCAGCATCGGCAGCTTTAACACAAAAAAACAGGCCGAACGCCTTTTAACGGCGATTGAAAGAATCAAAGCTAAAAATTCATAGTTTGGCATTGATTTATAAACAGCGCTATGGCATAATAGAATAACACGATTGCGCCGCGGAGCAGTAGTGAGAGCACGCCTTAAACAGGCTCTAAAAGGATACGAATATTTTGGTGAATTTAAACAGTATCTGGAATGATTTTTATAACAGCTTATTAAGCGCGCTAAAAACAATCGGGCCGGCCGATTTTATCGACTGGCTTGTTGTTGCGTTCTTGATTTACCACGCTGTGTTTTTGGTGCGCGAGACACGCGCCATGCAGCTTGTAAAAGGGATTGTCGCCATTTCGGTTATGTATGTCCTCTCAAACTGGCTTGGCATGAACACTTTAAAGTTCGCGCTTGAAAACATATTGCGCTCCGGGGTTCTGCTGATTGCAATCCTGTTTCAGCCGGAGCTTCGCCGCGCACTGGAGCAGATGGGCAGGAGCAAAATCGCGGGTGGAATCACAGGTATCTTAACAGCGGACCAACCCGTATCGGAAGCGGAAAGCACGGAAGCGCTGATTAACATCCTGTGCGAAAGCGCGGAGCATTTGTCCGGCGAAAAAACAGGCGCGCTGATTGTAATCGAGCGCGAAATCAAGCTGGGCGAAATCATTAATACCGGCACGGTGATTGACTCCAGACCGAGCGTCGAGCTTATAGCGAACCTCTTTTTCAAGAACTCGCCGCTTCATGACGGCGCCATGATTATACGCGCGGGAAAGGTATACGCCGCGGGCTGCTACCTGCCGCTTTCGGAAAAGGAAATCGCGCGCGAGCTAGGCACGCGCCACCGCGCGGGCTTAGGCATGAGCGAGGTGTCGGACGCCATAGTCATTATTGTGTCGGAGGAAACGGGAGCGATCTCCGCCACCGTGGAATCAAATCTGAAGCGCCGGCTTTCCCCGGACGAGCTTCAAAGCCTGTTAAGCAAAAACCTGTTAAAACAGGTCGAAAATAAAAACGAGAAAAAGCCCAAATTCAGGAGGGCTAAGCAATGAATAAACAAAACCGGCCTTCGCTCAAGCAATTATTTGACAATAAACGATTTGTGCAAATATTCGCCCTTGTCATCTCGGCGTTTTTCTGGCTGCTTGTGGCAATGACGCAAAATTACCCGATAACAAGGGTCATATATAACGTTCCGGTGCGGGTGAATTCGCAGCCGAACGCCCTTTCAAACATAGGGCTGCACGCCATTGACGATGAAAACATCCGCGTTGACGTTGAGGTCGAGGGACTGCGCTCCGTCGTGGGGCAGCTTACTCCAGATGATTTTACCTTGACCGTCAGGCTCACCGGCGTCACGGAGGCCGCAACATACGAGCTTACCCCGATGTCAATCGACATTGCGCCAAACCCGGATTATTCCATTATCGGTTTTTTGCCCGAAAAGGTTAAAATCCGGTTTGACAGGCTAAGCCAAAAAACCTTTGCCGTGGAGGATCGGATCCAGGGGCTTTCAATCGCCCAGGGGTATACCGAAAAAATGACGGTCGTAACGCCTGATACCGTTACCGTTGAAGGCCCCGCCACAGAGCTTGAAAGGATTGCCTACGCCGGGATAACGACTGAGCTCACGGAGCCTCTCGACAAAACGCATTCGGACGAATTGCAGATTGTTTTTTACGATGCGAACGGCGACGAGCTTGAGCTTGAAGAGATGCATCTCAACGCGGACAGGACAGATGCGCAGCTTACCATACAGGTGCTGAAGGTCATCAATTTGCCGCTTGCCGTTGATTATATCAATATACCAAGGGGATTTCCGAAAGACGAGCTCTTAGAGCGCACGCGCTTTTCGCAGATTGACGTCACGATAGCGGGGCCTTCCGATTTAATCGACAGGCTCACAGAAATACAGCTCGGATATATCGACCTGAAAAGCATAAGGATTGACCGCACACTCTTCCCGTTCGACGTGCCGCTGCCGTCGCCTCAAGACCAGTTTATGCGCCTTGACAACATCACGTCGGTGGTAGTCAGCATCAACGACCGCGACCTTGAAAGCGCCGTGTTCAACGTATCGAACCCGCGCCTGCTTAACACGCCGTCCGGCTTTGAGGTCGACTTGCTGGCGGATACTATATATAACGTGGAGTTTGTCGGGAAAAAGGAAATCATCGAGTCGATGACTGCCGATGACATCGTTGCGGAAATCGACCTTTCGGAGCGCGAAATCGTCAGCGGGTCATACCCGATGCCGGTTAAGATTAGCGTTCCGGGCAAGGGGCTTGTCTGGGCGGTGGGCGACCACAACATCACGATACAGGCAACGACTTCATAGCGCGAAAACCCGTAAAAGAGGAAAAGCAAAGTGGCCATTGTTATATCAGGCATATCCCTGCCGTTTCAGGAGCCGCCGGAAACGGCGGTGGAGCGCGCGAAAAAACAAATCGGCGCGCATGTTATATCGGCCGCTATCGAAAAACGGTCGGTAGACGCGCGGCGCAAAAAGGACATCCGGTTTGTGTATTCGGTGCGGCTTGACGTTTCAGGGGACGAAGAAAAACTGATAAAGGGCCTTACAAACGCGGGTATCGCCCGTGATTTTGTAAATCCGGACTTCAAAGGCGCGAGCACAAAAAACAAAAAACCGGTAATCGCGGGGTTCGGCCCCGCCGGAATGTTCGCGGCGCTCACCCTTGCCCGGGCAGGGCTTGAGCCTGTCGTGATAGAACGCGGCGCGCCCATTGACGAGCGTGTACGCGATGTTTTGGCGTTTGCAAAAACAGGGCGGCTTAACGCGGAATCGAACATTCAGTTCGGCGAGGGCGGCGCCGGCGCGTTCTCGGACGGCAAGCTGACCACGCGCACAAACGACGCCCGTCAGGCGTTTGTTTTAAACGAGCTTGTAAAGCACGGAGCGCCCAAAGAAATATTAACGCAGGCAAAACCGCATATCGGGACCGATTTGCTTCGCGGGATCGTAAAATCAATCCGTGAGGAGATCCGCTACCTTGGCGGAGAGGTGCATTTTCACACGCGGCTTGACGACATTGCGTTCATAAACGGGGCGGTCAGCGCAGTTATGACGACGCGCGGGGAGATTAAGTCGCCGTCGCTTATCCTGGCGCCGGGACACTCCGCGCGGGAGATATTTCAAATGCTTTTAAAACGCGGGGCGCAGCTTGCGCCGAAGCCGTTTTCCGCGGGGCTTCGGATTGAGCACCTGCAATCGGAGGTCGACAAGGCGCTTTACGGCGGCTTCGCGGTGCACGCGCTGCTTCCGGAAGCTGAGTACCAACACTCGCTTCGCTTAGGCGACCGCGCGGTGTACACCTTTTGCATGTGTCCCGGCGGCGTTGTGGTTCCCGCAGCGTCGGAAGACTGCGGCGTTGTTACAAACGGCATGAGCGACTACGCGAGGAGCGGCAAAAACGCAAACTCGGCGCTGGTCGTCTCGATTTCAACGAAGGACTTTGACGGCATATTCGGCGGGATAGAGCTTCAGCGAAAGCTGGAGCATGCGGCATTTTTGCAGGGCGGCGGATACGCGGCACCCGTTCAGGATACGCGCTCGTTTTTAAACGGAAAGCCGGGGTTTATTTCGGGCGGCGTTGTTCCGAGCTATCTTCCCGGGGTTGTACCCGGCGATTTTACGGGGATATTCCCGCGTCATATCACAGAAGCGCTAAAACAGGGAATCGCCGCCTTCGACCGCAAGCAAGCCGGCTTTGCGGCGCCCGGCGGCGTTTTGACGGGGGTTGAGACGCGAACGTCATCGCCTGTAAGGATTTTGCGCGGTGAAAACCTGCAAGCCGTCGGGCTTCAGGGGATATATCCATGCGGAGAGGGAGCGGGGTACGCGGGTGGAATCATGAGCGCCGCCGTGGACGGCATAAAGTGCGCCGGGGCGCTTGCTAACCGGTAGGGGAATCCTCGATTGCGCCGCCGTGGAATATGCATTCGTAAATTTTGACGTTTTTGTATGATATTTCTTCAAGCCCGTGAAACCAGTCAAAATCCCCGGTTACGCTGCATGTATAACTGTAATCGCCGCTTTGATGATTCAGCGGCCCGCGATACGGGTATTCCTTTGGCGCCAGCGATAACGCTTCCTTTAAAAAATCGCCTGAAAAATTGTCGCCAATCACACGCCCGGCGTAATTCATCGCCCAAAACGGGATGCCGTCTTTCCACAGCGCTTCTTCCCCTGCAAACTTTACGTCGCCAAGATAGGTGTCAAGATAGGCGAGCGGCCCTTCCGCGTATTGTAAATCATGGGAATTTTGCCTTGACGACGCTGTTTGCGCGCCCGTTCCCGCATAGGTGGCTTTCTTTGCTCTGATCAAAAACTCAATTATTTTTTTATCCATTTGCTGCACTCCTTAGAATTAATAATATTTATAATACTACACTAAACACGGCAACAGTATGTCGTGTTTAAAATTTTTTATGCTCCTGCACGCCGTTTCCGTCCGCTTCGTATAATGGATTATAGTCGTTCTCTTTAAAAAGCGTCTATATATGGACTTTACAGAAATGGATGTGTTGTTTTGGAAATCGGAGTTGCGTTATCCGGCTGCGATATGGGCGGAATTTGCGCGTGGAAAATATTAAACGAGATTCAGTCTTACGGCTTTGAAATAGGAATGGTATCGGCATGCTGCATACCCGCGATTGCGGCGCTGATGTACGCGGACGGGTGCCGTGAAGATAAGATGGAAAACCTTTCCGGTAAATTTTTACAAGATACCCGCGAACATGATTTGGAAGCTGCCGTGAGAAATTTTTCATCGGCATTTAGACGGGGCAAGGGCGGGAAAATACCGGCCGCAATCAGCGCGGTAAACATAACGGACGGCAGTATCATCACGTTTACAGATCATTACGCGCTTGAAAAAGGTAACATTAAAACCGTTAAAATGTGCGATACATACGATATGATAAGCTCGACTGTCAGCTTTATGGGCGGGCTGTCAAGCTATCGCTACGGCGGCGGGCGGCTTTGCGATTATAGCTGCTGGTACGGCAGTCCCGTGCATCCCTTGAAGCTTGCGGGGTTTGCGAAAATCCTTTCGTTTTCGTACCTGCCAAAAACGCCTGAAACGCCTTACGAGGCGCTTGCAAAGCGGACGGTGACGAAAAACGGAGCTGCCGGCGAAATGCATATCATAACGGAGTTTGAACAAGGCCTTGAGCTTAAAGAATACGTGGAAACCGCGCTTTCGCGGCTTGAATCGTGCGCCGGCAAAATCATCCTTAACACTTTGTTTTAAGCGGCCCCGTGCATCGCCCACAGACGCGGCGGCCGGCCTGACTTGACCGGCTCGATTTATTAATTTTCTTGCAATCCTTTGCCAAAAATGGTAGACTATATCTACTTATTTTAAAGAGCAGGGAGTGCGCACGGTGGAAAAGATTAAGATAGAGCTGTCAAAAAATCTAAAGCAAAAGCCGCAAGATGAAAGCAAACTGGGGTTCGGTAAAATTTTTACCGACCACATGTTCCTGATGGATTACAGTGACAAAAAGGGCTGGTTTGACCCGAGGATTGTACCCTACGCACCGATTGAAATCAACCCCGCGGCGTCGGGCCTGCATTACGGGCAGCTTATTTTCGAGGGGCTTAAAGCGTACCGCGCAAAAACCGGTGAGATTGTCATGTTCCGCCCCGAAAAAAACATGGAGCGATTAAACGCAAGCAACGAGCGCCTTTGCATGCCGGCGGTTGATGTGGATTTTATGGTGGGCGCCTTAAAAGAGCTAATCCGCGTTGAGAAAGACTGGGTTCCCGCCGCAGAAGGCACGTCGCTTTACATCAGGCCGTTTATAGTCGCGACGGAGCCGTTTTTAGGCGTGAAGCCGTCTGATGAGTACATGTTTATTGTGATTCTTTCCCCTGTCGGGTCCTATTATCCGAACGGGCTGCAGCCTGTCGGCATATATGTTGAAAACGAATATGTCCGCGCGATTCGCGGTGGCGTGGGGCACGCGAAATGCGCGGGCAATTACGCGGCGTCGATGAAATCACAGATTAAAGCGGCTGAAAAGGGGTTCGCGCAGGTTTTGTGGCTTGACGGCGTTGAGCGCAAATATATCGAGGAAGTTGGCGCCATGAACATCTTCTTTGTGTTTGAGGATGAAATCGTAACGCCTGCGCTTTCCGGCAGCATTTTGCCGGGAATTACACGCGCGTCGATTATGCATCTTCTAAAATCGTGGGGTCTGCCCGTTTCGGAGCGCAGGATTTCCATCGGCGAGATCATAGAAGCGTATGACGGCGGCAAGCTCAAGGAGGTATTCGGAACCGGCACGGCGGCGGTCATATCTCCGGTTGGCGAGCTGACTCAGGATGATAAAAAAATGGTGATAAACAACGGTGAAATCGGAAATCTTTCCAAGAAGCTGTACGATGAAATCACGGGGATACAAAAACTCAACCGGGAGGATAAATTTGGCTGGATTACAAGGGTATAGGTATAAGGAGCCGCGGTCAAGCCGCGGCTCTTGCATTTTTCCAAGGGGGTAATGTATAATATAATGGACAATTAAGGCGTCCGATGCGCGGATATATTTTACATTCATCGCGAATCGATACCACAATTGCCCATTGTCAACTGTCAATTGTCAATTATAAAACGGGGTGTTTTCTTTGAGCCCGGTAATAGTCGTCTTGATTGTAACGGCGGTTATGGCTGTCTGCCTGACGTCGCTTCTGGTAGCTTCCGGCGTGAAACGGTACAGGGAGCAGAAAATCCTTGAGGATTTCAAAAAGCGCAAAGCAGCACAGGATGCAAAGCGCGAACGCCAGCGGTTTTTTTTAAAGGAAGAATCCGCCTTGCCGGAGAACTCGCCGCAGCCTGCCGTCATCGGAAAACTTAGAAAGAGATACGATTCGGCGCGAAAAATGCTGAAGATACCGGCGGAAGCGGCTCTTGTCTGGCGCAGGGTCGATATTTTTTGCCTTAAAAACTGCGAAATCCTTCATTATTGCTGGTGCAGTAACGTCAATCTATACCTGTTCCCGAAATGGGTGAGCATCGAGAGCCATCTCGTGTCGGGCGGCGCTTCAAACTATATACCGGGCGATGAAAGCAGATTTTCAGCCGTCACAATCCCGATTCACGCGATCGAGCAGTGGGTGCAGCTCCCGGATAAATCGATCGGATTCGTGTACAGAAAGCGAAAACGCGGCAAGCTTGAAAAGATGCAGCTTGAATCCGCGGCATATACGGTGTTTCAAAAAATGCCGGAAAAAGAACACAGCTATGTGATGAAAAACGTATACCCGCGCTCGTCGAGGCAGATACGCGCAGTCCGCAACGAATACAGGAACCTGAAAACCGCGCTTAAAAAAGGTGAGATTACAAACGAGCAATTTTATGAGCTTAAGATGAAAATAATACTGAATATGTGAGAACCTGTCTTCAATAACGAGAAGTACCGGCGCTAAGGTGTACTTTGAGTATTGATGACAGGTTCTAAACTCCGGGCATTAAAAACGTCCGGAGATTTTTGTACAAAATGCATATCTAAAAATTATTTTTTTGTTCTAAAAAATTGTTGACATTGTTATAAAATATATTATACTAAATATAGACGGGATTGATGAGGAGGGAAATAATGCTGGATAACCACAGCGCCGCATTTTTAAAGCAGCTTGCAAAGGGCTTGGCAGCGCAATTCGGGCCCGACTGCGAGGTTGCGGTGCATGATCTTACAAAGGGAATGGAAAACACGATCGTGGCGATTGAAAACGGGCACGTAACAGGCAGGCATGTAGGCGACGGCGCAAGCGAGGCCGTGTTAAAAGCGCTTCGTTCGAAGAATCCGCGGGACAGTCTCTGCTATCTGACACGCACAGCGGCAGGGCGTGTGCTCAGGTCATCCACAATGTATGTGCGCGACGAAAAAGGCAAAGTCATCGCGCTGTTCGCAATCAACTACGACATCACGTCGCTCACGCATGCAAAAAGCATTTTGACCCGGCTTGTCAGCATCCCGGGGCAGGACGGGGAAAAACGTCAGAACGGCATGGATACGATTTTTTCCAACGTGAACGATTTACTCGACCGGCTGATTGAAGAAAGCTACGAGTATATCAACAAGCCGGTTGCCGTCATGACAAAGGAAGACAAGATAAAGGCAATCCATTTCCTTGATGAAAAGGGCGCGTTCCTGATTAAGAAAGCAGGCGACAAGGTTTCAAAATTCTACGACATATCGAAGTATACGCTGTATAACTACATGAACCAGGAAACTGAAGATTAGAAAGGCGGCAAGCAATATGGATTTTGAAAAAATCAAGGCGGCGGCGGAGGCCTACAAGCCGGATATGACAAAGCTTTTGCGCGATATCGTGCGTTTTCCCGGTGAAAGCTGCAACGAAAAGGCGAAGATTGACCGCGCCGCGCAGGAGATGCGCAAGCTCGGGTTTGACAAGGTTGAAATCGACGCGATGGGCAACCTGCTGGGCTACATGGGCACAGGCAAAACGCT
>Ga0099364_10010763_pt1 | contig 12548 bp, 12 predicted proteins | sample TergutTh196P3_FD_73070 | JGI IMG/M metagenome (GOLD analysis project Ga0099364, IMG submission 73070) | Microcerotermes parvus P3 segment gut microbial communities from Pointe-Noire, Republic of the Congo - Th196 P3 | ecosystem: Host-associated > Arthropoda: Insects > Digestive system > Gut ... | reverse complement strand
TGTTCTTGAAGGAATGGCGGAGTATTACAGCGTCGAGTTGTCGCAGAAGATACGTAGGGGCATGAGTTTAAACGCTGAAAAGTGCCTTGCGACAGGCGGAAATGTGGCTCTTGGCTACAAGATTGACGAAAGCAAACGCTTTGTCATAAACGAAGAAGAAGCGCCTATCGTCAAGCGGATATTTGAAATGTACTTGGCGGGTTCAACGATGGCACAGATTATACGATACCTCAATGAAAATCAGATTAAGACAAGCAGGGGAAATGAATATAACAAAAACTCTATTCGAGGAATCCTTACAAACAAGCGTTATTGTGGCATTTACACATTTAACGGCACAGAAATTGCCGATGGAATACAACGCATCATAGATGACACCACTTTTTCCCAAACGCAAATTCTCATGGAGAAAAATAAAAAAGCCCCTGCGCGTGCAAAGGCTGTGGAAGAATTGTATTTGCTGACAACAAAGCTGTTTTGCGGTCTTTGTGAGGCCGCTATGGTTGGTGTAAGCGGAACATCACGCACAGGAAAAACACACCAATATTATCAATGTGTCACCAACCGGCGTAAAGGTGGCTGCAAAAAGAAAACAGTAAAAAAGGCATACATTGAGGATTTGGTTGTAAGCGAAGTAAAAAACCTGCTGACCGATGAAAACATTGATAAAATCGCCGCAAAGGTGTCTGATTTGTGCCAAAAAGAACGAAATACCGATGCCATAAAACGCATAAATAGACAACTCAAGGAAAATGAAGCGGCGACAAATAACCTCATCAAAGCTCTTGAAAGTGGGAAAGTTGTGGATATTATCGCCGCGCAGATTGAGAAACGGCAAGCGGAGCGCGTTGACCTTGAGGCACAGCTTGCGAAAGAAAAGATGCTCCGCCCTGACCTTACGTTTGAGCAGGTGCGGTTTTTCTTTGAGAAGTTCCGGCATGGCGATGCGAATGACTTGGCTTACCGCAGGGCGCTTGTAGACACGTTTATCAGCAAGATTTATTTGTTCGATGATAAGCTTGTGATTATCTGCAACGCCGGGGAACACACCAAAATAGAAGTTCCCATAGGCGAGCTGAGCGGTTCGCCTATGGGAAAAATGGTCGAGGTGACAGGATTCGAACCTGCGGCTTCTACGTCCCGAACGTAGCGCTCTACCAAGCTGAGCCACACCTCGAAAGCATAAAAATGATACCATAAATAAAGCCTGTTGTCAATATAGCCTTTCTACTCCAACATCGCCCATATCGTCAGCAGCCCACCCAAAACAAAACTGCCATAAACTTTCCATTCTATGGCAGTTCGCATAATCCAGGTGCCGTTCATATCATGTGAAGTTCGCATTTTGCATATCACGCCGATGGTTTATTGCGCAGCTTCTTTTTCTCCGGGGATGTCGTGAGCTTTAGCTTTTTCGGCTTCCTTGAAGGATCATGCTTGATAACCGGATCGCTCTTGTGCGAAACAGAGTCCTTTGTGATTTCGATAGACTCAATCGTGTAGTCGGACGGCGATTTATACATCACGTCTTCCAGCACGTTCTCCATAATTGCGCGAAGCCCTCTTGCGCCGGTTTTGCGCTCAATTGCGATGCCGGCGATTTCCTCAAGCGCTTCTTCCTGAAAGTCAAGCCGGATTCCGTCCATTTCAAGCAATTTCTGGTATTGCTTTACGATGGAGTTTTTCGGTCGCGTCAGAATCTTTACAAGGGAATCCTTATCAAGCGCCTCAAGCGTCGTGATAACCGGCAATCTGCCGACAAGCTCGGGGATAAGCCCGAATTTTATCAGGTCGTGCGGCTCCACATGCCGCATGAGGGCGTCGGTTTCCTTATCCTTTTTGTCGGTGATCTTTGCGCTGAACCCAAGCGTTGTCGCGTTGATGCGCTTGTCGATTACGCGTTCGATTCCATCGAATGCCCCGCCGCAGATAAACAGGATATTCGTCGTGTCAACCTTAATGAATTCCTGATTCGGATGCTTTCTGCCGCCGTTTGGCGGAACGTTGCTGATGGTTCCCTCAAGTATTTTTAAAAGCGCCTGCTGAACCCCTTCGCCGCTCACGTCACGCGTGATGGAGGGGTTTTCGGATTTTCTTGCGATTTTGTCAAGCTCGTCGACATAGATGATGCCGCGCTCGGCGCGCTCAACGTCGAAGTCGGCGGCCTGTATCAGCCGCAGCAGGATATTTTCAACATCCTCGCCGACATACCCCGCTTCCGTCAATGTCGTCGCGTCGGCAATCGCGAAAGGCACGTTTAAAATCCTCGCAAGGGTTTGGGCGAGCAACGTTTTGCCGACGCCCGTGGGTCCAAGCAGCAAGATATTGCTCTTTTGCAGCTCGACGTCAGATTCATCGTTTGAAAAGATTCTTTTATAATGATTGTAAACCGCGATGGAGAGGGATTTCTTAGCTTTATCCTGCCCGATTACGTACTGGTCGAGCATCTTTTTGATTTCCTGCGGTTCCGGCGGCGTGAACCCCGACGGATGGTGCGGGGATTGCTTCTGTTCCCGGCTGCGTCCCAGCTTTTCGGGCGCCGCATACGGGTCTTCGCCGTCTAGTACGCTTTGGCAAAGCTCGATGCATTCATCGCAGATACAGACTCCGGGGCCCGCGATCATCCTTCCGACCTCGTCTTGCATTTTACCGCAAAAAGAACACCTGAGTATTCTGTTATCAATAGATTTCGACATAACGAATCCCTTTCTTAGGAAGAATTAACAATTTTAATATTATTATTTGCGCTTTAATATGACTTCATCGATGATTCCGTATTCTTTCGCTTCCTCGGCCGTCATGAAGTTATCGCGTTCCATATCCCTTGCGACGACATCCAGCGGCTGCCCCGTATGCTGCGCCATGATTTCGGCGACGCGGCTTTTTGTGCGCAAAAAGTGGTCGATATGGATTTTCATGTCGGTCACCTGGCCTCTAGTCCCGGCGGACGGCTGGTGGATCATAACGTCGGAGTGCTTCGTTGCAAAGCGTTTGCCCTTGGCCCCCGCCGCGAGAAGCACCGCGCCCATTGAAGCCGCCATGCCGATGCATGTGGTTGAAACGTCGCATTTTAAGAAATTCATGGTGTCGTATATCGCCATGCCCGCTGTGACGGAGCCTCCCGGGCTGTTGATATAAAGATCGATGTCCTTGTCGGGATCGGTGCCCTCAAGGTACAAAAGCTGCGCCACTACAAGACTTGCCGTGGTGTCGTTGACTTCGTCGCAGAGCATGACGATACGGTCGTTTAAAAGCCGCGAAAAAATGTCGTAACTTCTCTCGCCACGGTTTGTCTGCTCAACAACCATTGGTACTAATGCCATATCAGCGGTCATTCCTTTCAATTCGGGTATGTAGCTCGCCGTCATTATTCAGGGGATTCTTCCTTTTTAGCCTCGGGCTTTTTTGCAGCGGCAGACTTCTTCGCCGCCGGCTTCTTTGCGGCAGTTTTTTTTGCAGCGCCCTCCGGTTTTTCGCCGGGTTCATCCTCCGGCTGCTCTGTTTTTTCCGTAACGACCGCGCTGTCGCGCACGAAATCTATCGCCTTTGTCGCCTTGATGTCAGCGGCAAGCTCCTTCTCGGGAACGAACTCCCTTACCTTTTCCACTTCAACCTTGTGCGCTTCCGCAATCTTTAACAGCTCGGCGTTTATATCTTCTTCCGTGGCTTCAAGCTTTTCAAGCTCCGCTATCTTTTCAAGGGCGAGCCTTGTTTTTACCTGGCGCTCCGCCTGCTCGGCAAAGGATTTACGAAACGCCTCAAGGGACATTCCGGTATATTGCAGGTACATATCAATGTTCATGCCTTGCGCGGAAATTCTGTACTCAAAATCGCGGACCATCTCGTCAGTCCTGTTTTCCATCATGACCTCGGGGATATCAGCCGTAAGCCCCTTGATGATTTCATCCATCAGGCTGTTTTCAAGCTCCTCGCCGGCCCTTTGCTCCGCCGCTTCCTCACGGCGCTTTTTGATGTCGGCGCGAAGCTCCGGGAGCGTATCGAATTCGCTTACATCCTTTGCGAACTCGTCGTCAAGCTCCGGCAGCTCCCGGCCCTTGATTTCATGCAGCGCCACCTTGAACATGGCCGGCTTGCCTTTTAATTCTTCGGCGTGGTATTGCCCGGGGAACGTGACATTGACTTCAAACGCATCGCCGGTGACGTGACCCTCAATCTGCTGCTCAAACGTGTCGATAAAAGATTGGGAGCCCAGCGTAATTTTGTGACCCACGGCCTTTCCGCCCTCGAAAGCCTCGCCGTCTACAAAGCCCTCGAAATCAATTGTGACTTCGTCGCCGTCTTTGGCGGGACGGTCCGTGACGGTGATAATCCTTGCGTTTCTCTCGCGCATACGCTCAATTTCGGTGTCGATATCCGAATCCAATACAGGATGGATAACCTTATCGGCTTTTATGCCTTTGTAGCCTGAAAGCTCGACCTCGGGCTTTACGGTAACGGTTGCTTTAAACACAAGTCCATCCTCCTTGTCAAGGGTCAGGACTTCAATGTCCGCGCGGTCGACCGGCTCTATACCGGCTTCATCCACGGCGTCTCCGTATGCTTTCGGGTAAAGGTCGTTCACGGCGTCCTCCATGAAGACGCCCTCGCCGTACATGCGCTCTATGACCTGGCGCGGGGCCTTTCCTTTGCGGAAGCCCGGCACCGTGATGGACCTTGCTTTGCGGCGAAATACATTGGCTGTCGCTTCACGCAGCTCCTCCGGCGAAACCGCGATTTCAAGCTCTACTGTGTTACCTGTTTTCTGTGTGGATCTAAGGCTCATTTATCTTCCTTCTTTCTGTTTAGTCACCGCGCTTAAAAATCAGCAAGTCTTTGCGGTATGCTTTACGCCTTGCCGCGTTGTCGTCCTTGCGGGCCATAAAACAGACTCGCAAATCTTTTACCGGTTTTTAAGCGTGGTGACTATACGAATAAACGAGAATAGTATATCATATTTGCGCTAAAAAAGCCACTATGTTATTTTAAATGGTGAAAATTTCAAATAATCGGCGGAAATAAGCGAAAATTCGATATTTTTGTACAATCCGTTGACGGCGCGTTTATGGTCGGCACCATGAAGATGCCCGTAAAAACACCGTTTTATTCCATATTTTCGCATCAAAGCAAGGTACGCCCGAATCTCTTGTCCTGTGAAGACAGGCGGGTAATGCAAAAATAACAATTTTTCGCTGTCCGGGTTTTCCGAAGCCCTGATGCTTGATAATATCCTGCACTTTTCGCGGTTCATGATTTTTTCGCTGCCGGACTGCCCGTTTTCAAAAATCCAGCCCCTTGAGCCGCAAATGGTAAAGCCGTCTGCTTCATAGGCGTTGTTATGCAGTATGCGAAGGGTAGAAAGCCCGTTTTCAAGAAAGAACGATTGCATTTTTCCGATGGAAGCCCACCAGTAATCGTGGTTGCCTTTTAGCAGGATTTTTGTGCCGGGAAGCGCGTGGAGCAGCTTGAAATCGGGAAGCGACTCCTCTAGCGTCATGCCCCACGAGATGTCGCCGGCGATAACGACGGTATCGCAGTCCCTGACGCTGTTGTTCCAGTTTTCAACCAGCTTTTTGGTATGGTTTTCCCATCCCGCGAAAATATCCATCGGCTTTTTGCCGGATTCCGAAAGATGCAAATCCCCAATCGCGTAAAGTGCCATCAATATATCCCCAGTGTTTTTATAACATAATCTTCCATGCCGGATTTCCCGCAGTATTCCGTGAAACGCACAGGCTTATCTTTCATTTCCAGTATTCTCGGGGGGATTTCAGTTCCCGTAATCCCGGAAAGCTTTTTAGCCTGCTCAAATTCGTCCAGGCCGTATCTTTCGCCTGTTATAGAGGGCAAAATGCTGCCGGCAAATTTAAACGGGCTTGCCGTTGCAGCTATGATTATTTTCGCCGTATCCCCGGTTTTTTCGATATAATCGTTCGCGACTTTGAGGCCGACAGCCGTGTGTGTGTCGCAAAGGTATGAATAAGCGGCAAACGTATCCCTGATGGTTTTCGCGGTATCCGTTTCGTTGCAGAACCCGCCGTAAAACTCACTTTTCAGCTTGACCGCGGCGTCTTCGCTTACGCTGTACACGCCGTCCGCCGATAATTTTTCCATCAACAGCCTTACAGTGCCGTCGTCTTGGCCGTAAAGCTCGAATAAAAGGCGCTCCAGGTTGCTTGAGATGAGGATATCCATCGACGGTGAGCTTGTCAGGATAAATTCGCGGCGCTTATCGTAAACGCCCGTGTTTATGAAGTCCGTCAGCACGTTGTTGATGTTCGACGCGCAGATGAGCTTATTAAGCGGCACACCCATATGCTTTGCGTAGTAAGCCGCGAGGATATTGCCGAAGTTGCCGGTCGGCACGCACACGTTTACGCGCTCACCAGGCGCGATTTCGCCGCTTTTCACCAGATCGCAGTACGCGCTTGCGTAATAGCATATCTGCGGCACGAGCCTGCCCCAGTTGATGGAATTGGCGCTTGAAAACATCATGTTTTTTCCGGCAAGCTTTTGCTTTAGCTTCTCGTCGGTAAAAATGGCCTTGACGCCGTTTTGCGTATCGTCGAAGTTGCCGGACACCGCGCATACGCCAACGTTTCCGCCCTCCTGCGTAGCCATTTGCAGCCTCTGGATTTCGCTTACGCCGTCCTTCGGATAAAATACTATAATCCCGGTGTTTTCTACGTCCTTGAAGCCTTCGAGGGCCGCTTTTCCCGTATCGCCGGACGTCGCAACGAGGATGGCGATTTTTTTATCCCCCGCCGTTTTCTTTGCAGATAATGTCAATAATCGCGGCAAAAGCTGGAGCGCCATATCCTTAAACGCGCATGTGGGGCCGTGAAACAGCTCCAGCATGTAAAGTCTGCTTGTCAGCTTCACAACCGGCGCGACGCTGCCGCTTGAGAACTTTCCGCCGCCGTAAGCAAGGCTTACGCTTTCATCGATTTCATCCTTTGTAAAATCCGCAAGGAATTCGCCTAAAATATCGCAAGCTCTTTCGGTATAGCTTTTATCCAAAAGCAGCGACAGCCTTTCTTCCGAAAGGCGAGGCAACGCTTTCGGGACGAACAACCCGCCGTCCTGCGAAATCCCCTGCGCGATAGCTTCAGCCGCCGTTACCTCCCGGCTTTTATCACGCGTGCTGATGTACGTCATAAGAGGCGTCCTCCTTTATATTTTATCCGCATAAGCCGCAATGGCGCTATTACGGCGATTTTTCCGCCGCTCTGTGTTAATTTTCCTTGCAATACGAAAGTATTCCTGCAAAAAATTGCCGCGCATAGACAGCAAAACACCTCGCCCATTCAGCATTTCCTGCTATGAATACAGGTTCTTAGTTGCATCATCTTACGCAATTGTTGCAACCCCTGCTTTTCCCGGATTGCGCTATTGATCCGGACTTTATATTGCTTGAGCGGGCGAGTGACCGGCAGTCCGGGATTGAATGATAAACCTGCCCGTTCGTTGTCCAATAAACAGTATCTGACTTTGGTGCCGTTGAATTGTTTTGGGATAATCGCGGCGCGCCTCCAATTGTTATAGTCGCATTCGCGGAATCCCATTTATGAGTTTTCCCGCTTGATTCAGCTATTGTTTTTGCCGGCAAATACAACTCGCTTGCGTGAACGATAGGATTAATGTTGGTTTTTCGCCCATCAACAATAACGGTTATATTGGACCGGAGCGTAGCCTTTGCTTCTATTGACTTGAGATTGGCTGACCTGTTGACAGCATGGTTTATCGCCTTGCCCTCTGAACCCGCCAAGGCTTTTAGCGGTAAATAAGTAGTGTCATTATATCTGATTGGATAAAGCGTCTCATCCCTGCTGTTGTTGAACTCTTTTGCAACGCCATCGACCGTAATAACTCTATCTTGACGTACAGTTATGTCAATCCTTCCGGATTCTGCCGCCGCGGTAAATGCAAGAGAAGACGCCATGATGAAAGCTATAAACATGCGAATCGTTTTCTTCATTTTTATCGCTCCCTTTTATTGATGAACACAGCTTATTACATCTTACCCGCAAGATTCTTAAAGTACCTGTTTGCGTTTTCGAATAATATTTTATCAACGGTTTTTCGCGGAATGCCGGATTTTTCCATGCTTTCGGCGAAGCTTCCGATTTTGTCTATCCCCTCAAGGTAATCCGGCAGGTCTGTGCCGTCGTAGTCGGAGCCTAGCGCAAGCGTATCCTCGCCGCCAATCTCAAGAAAATGATGGATATGCCGTAACATGTCGTTTACCGTGCCGTTAAGGCCGTCCCCGCGGATAAAACCCTTGCCGTAGTTTAAGCCTAAAATTCCGCCCCGGCGCACAATTTCCCCGAACATTTCATCGGTTACGTTGCGCGGCCTATCGCAGATTTTGCGCGAGTTTGAATGTGTGTTGATAAACGGCTTTTCCGCAAACTCGCAGAGCTCGAAGAAGCTTTTGTCGTTTAGATGAGCGGTATCGACCGCCATGCCGACGCGCTCCATTTCCTTAACGGCCTGCCTGCCGAACCCGGTAAACTCGGCTTTGCTTAAAACTCCGCCGCAGATTTCGTTTTCATTGTTCCATGTAAGCGTCATAATCCTCGCGCCAAGGCCGTAGTACCGCCCGATGTTTAAAATATCCCCCGCCAACGCGGAGCCGCCTTCAATCGTCAAAACGGCGGCGAAAGGCTTTGCTTCAAGCGCAGGCTCAATGCTTTGAAGGTCAAATACCTGCGAAATTTGATCGCGAAAGCGCTTCATCTGATCCTTTAGCAGGTTTGCGGAATCAAGAAAATATTCAGCGGCTTTTTCGCCTCTTAAGTTGTCCGGCATCCACACGGCCATACACTGGCACAGATGATAGCCGGCCGGAAGCTTCCCGAGCGAAAAATGCAGGCCATCGCCATCAAGCGCGCACCGTTTTTCCAGGCACCCGGTAAGGGTGTCGCAATGCAGGTCGATTGCGTTTCTGACGTCAGTCATGTTTTACAAACGCCCCCTCAAGATGATGATACTCCGTGATTATGCCGCCGTCCGTTATCGCGCTGAAAACATCAAACCTCGGCTGCAAATCGCACCCGCGCGTACACAGATAGTACTCCGCCGTCTTAATGATCCTTTTGATTTTCACGGGCGTTATGGATTCAAATCCTGTAACCATACTGCCGCGTTTTCGCGTTTTTACTTCAATAAACGCAATGATGCCGTCTTTTTCCGCAATAACATCAATCTCGCCAAAGCGCGATGAAAAGTTTCGCCCGAGTATGGTGTAGCCGTCTTTAATAAGCGTATCAATGGCGTAATCCTCGCCGCCGTTTCCTTTTAAACGCGAATTCATACGGCAGCACGCCATTTTTTCAAAAAGCTTTCCCTGTGCTCAGGGCACGGGCCGTGAGCGCAAAGCGCTTCATAGTGCAGTTTTGTGCCGTATCCCTTGTGCTTGTCAAAGCGGTACCCGGGATATTCCTCGTGCAGCTTTAGCATATGCCGGTCGCGTGACACCTTTGCAAGCACAGACGCCGCCGCGATGCATGCGCTTTTGGCGTCGCCCTTAACGATAAGCTCAGCCGGGGAGCCAAATCCGGGGTCAGAATTGCCGTCGACAAGGATAATGCCCGGCTTTGATTTTAGCATCCCAACCGCTTTTCGCATGGCGAGCATGGATGCGTTTAAGATGTTGATTTCATCGATTTCCACGGCTGTTACGGACGCTATGGCGTAATCCGCCGCATTTTCCGTGATTTCTAAAAACAGCGCCTCACGTTTCTTTCCGGTCAGTTTTTTTGAGTCGTTAAGCCCTTTTATTACGCAGCCTTGCGTAAGGATTACAGCCGCGGCGTATACGGGCCCCGCAAGCGGCCCGCGCCCCGCTTCGTCAACCCCGCAAGCCGCAAGGCCATTACATATTTTGCTGTCAAAGTCAAAAAGGCTCATAACGGCGCCTCCTCCAGCGTAATCCGCCCGAGTAACCCCGCGCGGAATTCGTCTAAAACGGTAATGCCCGCGCGCTCCGTGTTGATTTCGCCTCCGGGGAGCAGCATCCCGCGTTTTTTTCCTATCAGCTTGAGCAAATCGTGGCCGCCCATGCCTGCGGTTTCTTCATCGCCGAGCTTGTACCGCACGTTTAAAAGCGGCGCGTAGTCTTTTCCGATGCGCACGAGAAACCGTGCGGCGAGCGCTTCGACATCCATGATGTCGTCTTTTATGGCCCCTGTAAACGCTAAGTTTTCAGCGACCGTCAAGTCGTCAAACTTAGGCCACAAAACACCCGGCATATCAAGAAGCTCAAAGCCGTCTTTCGTTTTGACCCATTGCATATCGCGCGTAACGCCGGGCCGGTCCTCAACCTTTGCGCGCTTTCCCTTTGCGAGACGGTTAATGAGCGAAGACTTCCCGACATTCGGAATCCCGACCGCCATCATACGCAAAGGGCGGCCTGTGATACCTCTTGCGCTTCGGCGCTCTATAAGCGGCTTAAGCGTTTCACGCACAATCGCGGAAAGCCCGTTTAAGCCCTTGCCGCGATTGCAGTCGGCGGCAATCGCCAAAGCTTTTTGCATTTCAAAATACTTTAGCCATTTCTTTGTTTGCGCAGAGTCTGCCATGTCGCTTTTATTAAGTATCACCACGCGCGGCTTATCGCCGATCAGCTTCTTAATCTCGGGGTTTCCGCTGCTTAGCGGCAGCCTTGCGTCCCTTAGCTCTATCACGATATCGACAAGCTTCATGCTTTCCCGCATAATCCGCCTTGTCTTCGCCATATGTCCGGGAAACCACTGTATCGACGGGGTTTTCGCGTCATCTATCATTTATAAAGCCCGCCCATATTTTTGTAAGGTATGATGCGGTAAACGGCCTTGCCAAGGATGTGGCGCTCATCAACAAGCCCGACGCCTTTGTATCTTGAATCCCATGAATAGTTGCGGTTGTCTCCCATCAGAAACACATACCCCGGCGGTACTGCGACAGGATAATCCATATCGCCCGTGCTTCTGGGGTCCATCGGCTCACGGATATAATCCTCCTCAATCACGGCGCCGTCAATGAGGATTTCGCCCGTTTCACGGTCAATATCAATCGTCTGTCCGCCAACGGCAACCACGCGCTTGATAAGCGGCTCGTTTCTGAGGTTGGGCTTCGTTGCCACCACGATATCGCCATTTTTCGGCTTATACATAAAGTTTACCGCGACAAGGCGGTCATTATCTTTCAGCGTATTTATCATCGAGTCGCCCGAAACGCCTACTTGCCGGCCTATAAACGTAAAGACCAGTATCACGCAGACAATCGCCATAACGGCGGATTCAATCCAGTCGTAAACCTCCCGGACAAACGCGCTGCCCGGATTTTGTTCATAATTTACAAATTCTTCATCCAAATTAAGCCCTCCCGTCGCCAACAGGCCTAAGAATCTGTGGTCAATACTCAAAGCGCCGCCTCAGCAACGATTTTCCGCATTGCGTCGTTAAATTTTCTTGCAATGCACAAAACATTACTTTAAAAATTTGCTTTGCACTGCGAAAAAATCACTTTGCTGTATCGACGTTTCTCGTTATTGACCACAACTCTAAAAGTCAAAACAGGGGCTTGGTTTAAGCCCCTGAAAAGTTATCGGATTGCTTCTTTTACTTTCGCGGCCTTGCCAACCCTGTCGCGCAGGTAATAAAGCTTGCCTCTTCTGATCTTGCCCCTGCGGATCACCTCGACCTTGTCCACAGTGGGGGAATGCACAGGGAATACCCTTTCCACGCCGACGCCGTGTGACAGGCGGCGGACTGTAAAGGTTTCGTTGACGCCGCCGTGCTGTTTTGCAATCACGGTGCCCTCGAACATCTGGATTCTTTCGCGTTCGCCCTCTTTGATTCTAACGTGAACCTTCACGGTATTGCCGATGTCAATGACCGGCGGCTCGGCTTTCATGCTGTCTTTCGCAATCAGCTCAAGTGGATTCATGATGTTTTTCCTCCTAATTTTCAGGCATTCATTCCCGCGAACGCGGCAGAGGACTACCCGCTTCAACATTATTTTTTAGCTGAACCACACCGCAAAACCTTGCGGCGGACACTACATACCTTGCTATTATATCACAGGAATATATCCAATGCAAGAGATTCCCGCTTGTTTTTAAGCAAAATCATTCAAATTTTCATCAAGTATAGCAGTCCTTGTGATTTTAACGCCGTCCGGCTGCAAGCCTGACCACTCGCGGAATGCCTTTAAAAACAGCGTGGGGTTCACATTTTCGGAAATTCCAGACGCCATTCTAAGCTTTAGGTTTATCGCGTTATCTGCATCAACGTCCGGCAGCACCTTTAAAAGAGGCTTTAAATCTATCGTCTTCTCGCCCTTTTTCGTTTTCTTTTGCGTCTCGATTACAGGCTGCGCCAAAAACGTCCGGAGCCGCATTAGCATCCCGCTTATGGGGATATCCTCATAGATGAGCTTAACGTTGTAGTCCGCCCACGCGATAGCGGACGCGGGGTTTACGGGCGCAGCCGCCTTAACCGCCCGGAAGCCCGGAGGAAGCGCCGGGTTTAGTTGTTCTACCACAGCTTCAAGCGCAACCTCGCGCG
>Ga0099364_10010762_pt1 | contig 12548 bp, 3 predicted proteins | sample TergutTh196P3_FD_73070 | JGI IMG/M metagenome (GOLD analysis project Ga0099364, IMG submission 73070) | Microcerotermes parvus P3 segment gut microbial communities from Pointe-Noire, Republic of the Congo - Th196 P3 | ecosystem: Host-associated > Arthropoda: Insects > Digestive system > Gut ... | reverse complement strand
ATCATCGTGATCATCTTACCATTCTTGTCAAAATCATGGTTCAGAAATTTGCCCAAACTTGATTCCTGTCAGAGCATCGAGTATAATAGTACTTGATGTGCCGCAACAAGAATCGTTTCTTGTTTTGATAATTTCCTCACTTGATTACCCCAAAAAGGAGAACCACCATGTCTCAAAGTATCACCCGACGACATTTTTTTGGAGCTTCGGCTACCGTGACTGCCGGAGTGTATGCCGCCACACACGCATCATATCCCACAGCTTCAGCCCAAACAGCGGGCAATGAAGCGTTCAAAACCAAAATTTTCAAGGCCGCCATTTGCGGTGACCCGACGGCGGATTTGTTTGAAAAACTCGCTGCGGCAGGGTTCAATGGCGTGGAAACGACGCTGTGGGACACCACTCCCGAAAAAGCCGCCGCCGCGCGTGTTATTGCAGAAAAATTCGGCATGAGAATCCATTCGGTCATGCGCGGCTGGGCTGAATTCAACAACACGGATGCTGATGCCCGTCAAAAGACGATTGATGCAACTGCGACATCCCTTCGCGCCGCCGCAGCCTACGGTGCCGACACGATCTTGCTCGTTCCCTGCCGCATCGGTGGGATGGCCATGCCCGATCCGTGGGATTTTGAAATGGATTTCGACCCGGAAACGCTCATGGTCAACAAAGTCGTCACGGGCGACAATGCGCCGTACAAAGATTACATCGAAGCGCAAAACCGCTCGACAACAATGAGCATCGAGGCCATTAACGGTTTGATTCCGCTGGCAGCCGAGTTGGGCGTGGTCATCGCCGTGGAAAACGTCTGGAACAACCTCTGGGTCAAGCCGGAATTTCTGGCCGCCTTCGTGAATTCGTTTGACAATATCTGGGTTCGCACCTACTTCGACATCGGCAACCACACCCGATACTGCAAAGCCGAAGACTGGATCATGGCCTGTGGCAAGACGCTGATCAAATTGCATTGCAAGGATTTCAAAAATGACCGAAGCCTCAGAGACGGCGGCACCTGGAAGCATCTGCACGAAGGCAGTATCAATTGGCCTGCCGTGCGCAAGTGTCTGGAAGCGGTCAACTACAACGGTTGGATGACGGACGAAACCGGGGCACCCGCCGACGCGGAACTCGCCCGGCGAATGGACGCCATCATCGCGGGAAAACAACTGACGATTGAGTAATGAAGAATGCAGAATGCAGAACGAGTAATTCTGAATGAAAAATACGGTATTGAAGAATGAAGTCTCTTGTTGCACTTTGCACTCATAGCATGTATTGAAATCATTCTGCATTCTGCACTCTGCGCTTTCAGGGGTAGCCATCATGCCAACAGGAAATTTTGTTGAAGTTCAAACCACCTGCGGACGTGAAGAGGAGGCCAGAACCATTGCGGCTGCAATTGTCGAAAAGCGTCTGGCCGCCTGTGTCCAGGTTTCGCCCGTTTCGAGCGTTTACCGTTGGCAGGGCAAAGTCGAAACAAGCGACGAGTGGCTTTGCATCATCAAGACGACCAACGAACGTTACCCCGCCGTGCGTGACGCTATTCTGCAAATGCACAGTTACGAGTGCCCCCAAATCACTGTTCTGTCGATTAAGGACGGCACAAACGATTATCTGAATTGGATTGAAGAAGGGGTGAGATAAAGTGCTGAGTGCTGAGTTTGAAGTTCGCCATACCCCTCGGTGGCACGGGGCTTGGCAGTGCGGTCACGGCCTGACCTCCGTCCCATGACTCAACCGTTTTCAAGCGTTTGAACATGGATCGGATACCGTGATGATACGGCGAAAATGGTTGTTGACAAAAGGTCAGGTGAAAACATGAAAAACGAAATTTTTTAATTTTTCAATCTCCGTGCCTGTCGCGGTTCTGATTACGGCAGGCCGAACAGTTTTCCCCGCAGTTCTTTGGCGGCTGGAGTGTTGATCAATTGCAGGACGCGCATGATGCGGAAGCCGAAAAAGTTGCCGGTCGAAAGGAACTGTTCGGCTTTTGAGGCGTTCTCATCGGCTGTAAACCAGCGGGTGACGTACTCGACCGTTTGTCCGCCTGCGGCAACGAGTCGCCAGCGCGCAGCGTTGGCCTTGATGCCGTCGCTACCGGTGAGTGCGTCGAAACAGAGAGTCATTTCGTCATCGGTCAGGGGCATCGGCTCGTTGAGGGTTTCGATGCGAAAGTTGTCCAGCCCCCAACATTCGCCGAACGACAGGTGGTACAATTGCTCAAATGGCCCGTCCTTGAAATCCGCCTGAAAGACGATTTCGAGGCTGTTCGTATTGTGCGGGACGATCATGTCGATCGCGTAAATCGCGTTTGGCCGCGACGAAATCGATCGCTCCTCGGCGGCACCGTGACGGCCATGGTAAAAGCCCGTTTCGAGGTTGTCGTCCCAGAGCGAATCGCTTTCGACACGATGGTACCACGCCGGCTTGCGGCCGAACAGCAAGGGGTAATCGTCCGGGTAGCTCTGCTTCTGGTTGTTCGGGTCTTTGTGGTAGTTTGAGAAACTGCTGCCGATGGGGACAAGGCCGTTGTCGAGTTTCATCTGCCAGGTATCGACGCCGAAATGCCGCGGCGCACCGACCAGGCCGTCCATGCCGTCCATCATAAAGAGGTCGAACCGGATTCGCAGGAACTTGTGTTCCGGTAACTTGTCCAGGCGGAACGTGACCGGCTCCATGAAAAACTCGCCGAGAAAGCCGCGACGTCCGATCGGGGTGATTTCACGTTTGCACGTTGACCAGTTCTCACCAACTGCCTGTTCAAAATCGTTTTCATAAACGAGTGTCCCGACAGGCAGTTCCGGCAGGTCAAAACGTTCCGCGACGTTCGGTTTGCCTGCATCAATGTCTTTCGGCACTGTGCTTTCCCGCGCAATGTCTTCGAGTTTCAAGTCACCCAGCAGGGCGGTCATGTCATTTTGAGGTAGGGCGGTCACGCCGTGACCTCCGTTCCGAAGTTTTTCGGCAAGCAGGTCAAGCCCCTGTCCCAGATCGCGGTAACGAAACGAATCCACCGGCTCGGCGGCGAAATATTTGAGTATTTTTATCGCAAGATCAAGTTGGTCATTGTTGATGCACTTTTCCCATTCGAGAAGCAGGCGGTCATCGACCGAGGTGCGCGTGCCGTCGTGTTGTCCGAGGATATCGGCCTCGCGACAGATGTCCCGATAGCGTTCCGCCCAGCGGACGGCCATTTCCCAATGACTCGTCCCTGGCCCCTCGTCCCTCACCCCTTGTTCAATCAGTGACATCATGTTTTCACGGAGTACGTAATATGCGAAATGGGCGTAACGCGGCGTTTGCTGTGAAAGTGCCAGCGACGCGTCGAGCAATTCCAGCGTTTCCGGCCTGATCCCCTGATCGGCAATGGTGACAAGGGCAAGTCGTCCCGCTTCGACGTTCTTCTCGTCGCGAACCAGTTTGAGGAATTGTTCGACATGCTTTTCAATCACTTCCGCGTCATTGGTTCTCAACGCAACCGCCAGTTCCATTGCATCAAGCATCAGCAATTGGTCAGGATCGTCGGCAATCCGCTTGCGCTTGTCGGCGATGTTCAGTTGCGGTGCCTGCATTCGGTGAGTTCGTTGAGCGAAGTCAAGTAGGGCTATCATCGGCGAACGGAAGTAACCGTTGCGGCCTCCGAGATCGTCGTAAACTGCAAAAAATAGCGGACGTTTGCTTTCCGGCGCGAACACGATCCTTCTCAGCGAATCGAAAAGATGGTACTGTTCAGTGCTGTCATTTGACTGCATGGCTGCATCCACAACAGCGTCAAAAATCACGAATACGCAATGCGCAATATGAGGATCGCTTGTCACTTCGGGCCAGTTTTTCTCAAAGAGCGTTTCAAAAACGGCTATGACCTCTTTGACCGCCCCGGCTTTGATCGCCGCGAGGTATTGTACCTCAATATCGTAAAAGCTCTCGTTCAGGTTGGAAATGAGTTGCCCGTTCGGAATGAGCGACGCCTGGAGTGATTCGGCGGAAACGGTCGCTCTCAGATGTTCCTGCAATTCCGGCGGCGCGAAGCTCCTGTACTCGTTGCTCAACCGGTCGGCGTCTTCCTTGCCCAACGGATTGCTCCGGGCGTTTTCCACTTTGCGGCTGATCCACGCACAGGAGAAAACGCTCAGAGTCTTGCAGGGTTCCGCAAATTGTTCGAGCGCAAACGTGTCCGGGTTCATATAGACCTGCCGGGCAAGCAGCCAGCAGGTGAGCAGAACCTGGTCGGAAATTTTCTCCGTCGATTCCTGTTTCGCCGTCCAATCGGCGCAACGTTGCAGATGGGCAAGGATATGAGCGTCGTTATTTTCGACCAGCATTTCGCACCACGCGCCGGTCAACAGCACGGTCGGGTCGTCCGGGTGTTCCACCTGTAATTTCGCGAGCGATTCGCGGACGGCGGCGAATTGCGTTGCGTCGGTCTCCGCGATAAGTTGCAGGGCGTCGAACAGTTTGCTCGACCAAAGAAGCTCCGGCACCATCAAAACCGACTTGCGGTACGTCCCCAAAAACAGCGGCACGGTGACCGCTTCGTTGGATGCGGCGGCCTCATCAGTGGGTTGTGTATCCCCCATCGGGATGAACATATCGATGCGTTCCGCAATGTTTGCCGCCGATGTGCTTTCCAACAGTGAATCGAACACGCCCTTGAACTGGTCAACGTAATAACGCCGGTTTTGGTCGTTGAGCAGCGAGGTAAACCACGTTTGCCCCTCGCACATTTCGCGGTAAACCTGGAGCAGTTCCAGACCCGCTCCGGCCTCCTTGAGAGCGTTGCCGATTCGTGCGGTTCCCGGTGCCAAGCCGTGCCACTGGATAATATTGTTGTTGATTTGGATGTAATCCTGACTGCCGAGCATTTTCATGTATCGCAGATTCTGCCGGAGCTGCGTCAGGGCTTTTTCGACGCCCTTTTCGCGGTTGCCCTGTTTCAGGTAAAGCAGGATGAGTTTCGGCTCGACCACTGACGCCATGAAACTGCTTCTCCTGTAGCGATCACTTTTCATCAGGGCTTCCAACAGTTCGACGGCCAGCGCAACGGCTTTCGGATCGTCCAGTGTTTCCAGGATTTGTCCAAGCGTCATTTCACACTGGCTTTGTTTGAAAAACTCGGCGGTTTTTTTGTCTTCCCGCAGTTCGTCGATGATTTTCAATCCGTCGTCCGGTTGTCCCTTCTTGAAATGAATCAGGGCTTCGAAAATCCGCGTGTCCGTGTAGCGTTGCCAATCGCGTTTGGCTTCCTCCGTTTCCAAATGTTTGGCCGTCACCTCCGCGAATTGATTTTGCAATTCGTCCAGCTTGTCCGTCTGCCCGGCGAGTTGGACGAACGACCCGGAAAGTGATTTCGCCTCGTCCGACGACCAACTGTTTGCGTTATGCACTGATTGATCGGGGTAAACCACCGTTGCCTGCGGTTGTACCCTTCGCGGCGGATTCGCCTGCGGTTCTTCCGGCAAGACGGCTTCCATGACGTAGGAAACCAGATAGGGGTAAAACTCGGCGTCCGGGTTCCAGATCATGTCCTGGAGCAGTGACCGGCGTATCTGCATCCGTTCGTTGACCGCCATGTCCTTGCCGTCCCAAAGCTCGTCAAAAAATTTCCGCGCGTCGTCTTTGGTCGCGTTATCCCGCAGCAGTTCCCGCATGAGCGAACTGAGAACGTGACTCTGCTGAATCATCATGCGCCGGTCGATCTTCCTCAAAAATTCGAGCAACTTGCTTGACTGGCCGAGGTCGCGGTAAAATCGCTGGTATTCCCAATAGTTGTTCAGGAACAATTCCGGTTTTTTGGCCAGACCCTTGTTCATCCACGCGGCAGCTTCGTCTTTGCGGTCAAAGTTGCGCAACAGGTTTGCAAAATTGATCATCTTCTGCGCGTCGTCGGGGATTTGTGCCTGCATCTGTTCAAGGACTTTCGCCGCGTCGTCCCTGCGGTTGGCCTTCGTGTAGATTTCGACGAGCGAGGTCATGATGTCGAAGGAGCCGGGCGACGATTTCCACTGGGCTTCGATCTGCTCGACGATTTCCTCCAGCTTGCCCGCCTTTTGCAGGATGTCGATGGCCTGGTCGCGGATGTGCTTTTCCCAACTGTTCGGCTGCATGACGCGCCCCGTCGAAAAGGCGGGCGAGCGGAACACTTTCAGTGCGTATTGCACCGTTTGTTCCTTCGCATCCTCACCGCTGCTTCGCAATTCCTGAAGCATGGTACCCATCGTGTTGGCGTCCATGGCCGAAACGAGCAGCCGGTCGCGGATCGCGTCGGCTTCCTCCCGGCGGTCGAACTGCATCAGCACGCCGCGCACCGTGCGCAGTTCCTCCGGCGTCAACTGGTATCCGAGCAACCGGTCCACGGCCTGTTCGGCGCGGGCTTTGAGTTTCGGCTGCTCTTCGCCGGCCTGTTGATAGAGTTGCAACGCAATCGTCTCGCGCATTTTAACGTCCGACGCCGACGGAAAATACATCGCGTCGAGACATTCCATGACCTTCGCGACCTTTTTCTGCGCCGCGTAAATCAGTGCCATCGCCAGCAGTTTATTCGGCGGCAGATTTTTGTCGCCCATCGTTTCGGCATATTCGGTTTCAAGTTCCGCGAGCAGCTTGTCGAGATCGTTTTCCTGCGCTTGTTCCGCCGCAACCGCCTGCTGATCATCGACGCCTTTGAGCAAATCGGAAAACTGTTTGGCCGTTTCCGCAACACCCGCGTCATCCGACGCGGCCTTCTCTTCCAGGTATTTTTTGAACCGCTCCACGTGATTCGCGGCAATTTGCTCCGCCGTGACACCTTCGCCGGGTTCACTGTTTTCGAGCATCACGTCGAGTGTGTGTAAGATGTTGTAAACATACACCAAAAATTGATCCGGCTGAAACCGCTGAATAGTGCGGATAGCGATACCGCCACCCATCGAAGAGGTGAATGAAGCGTCGTTCAGCAAACTGCGGATTTGCTGTCCGCCAATGCTGTTGCGTCCATCAAAATAGTAACGATACTGCGACAATGATTGGACTCGCTGTCGCGCCGGAGTTGACGGTGGCCGTGCTGCGGATTTTGCCACCGCCGCTTGTTCCGCTTTGATCCCCCCAATGGTCTCCATGTAGAATGCGACAAGATCAGAGAGCCGTTCTGTTTCCCTGGCAAGCCCTTCCACATCGTCCACGCCGAGTTTTTTCTTGACTTCCGGGAAAACCACGGAGAAATTTCCAAACCCTCCGCCATAGACCACGTTATTCATGCTGTTCACGTTTTGATTCAGAGTATCACGCCACTTCTCCTGACCGAAAACCATGAGAAAGGTTTCCGACGGAGCTTGTTGCACGAACACCTGTTGGATCATATCGACCGTTGACGGGACATACGACAGCCCGCCCGCAACAGCCTGCGTTTGCGACTGCGAATGACTCGCAATATCCTTGATCGCGGCGTCTTTCATCTTCGTGATCCACCGTTTCCAATCAACGGTCGTTTTCTCGCCGGAAAAACCGCCGCGATCCATGAGTTCGCCAACAGGCCGCATCGCAAAATTTTCGCCGCGTTCAATATCATTTCGCATCATCTTCAGACGAAGGTGGATGAGTGATTCTTTCGAGAAATCAGGCATTTGCGCGATTCTGATTCTCAGCATGTAAAACTGCGGCTGCTGTTCGGCGAGGCGGTCGATCATGGCGTCGAGTTTCGCTATGTCCGCGTCGCGCTGAAAGTATTCGAGCAGGCGATAGACTTCCGGCAACTGGCTCATCACGTTCGAATAATGATTCATGCGCACGGTCAACTGCCGCGGGTCTTCGGCGGCGGTTTCGAGCAGGGCTTCCACAAGCCAGTCCAGCCGCGCGCTGTCGTCGGAGAAGACTTCAGACTTCAGGCTTCGGACTTCAGGGTTTTCTTCGCCACCTATTCCTGAAGTCTGAAGCCCGGAGTCTGAAGCCAGTTCGACCCTTTCCTTGATTTTCCGCACCAGCTCCGCACGCTGTTCGTCGTCTTCAACATCTTTCACCACGGCGGCGATTTCCGCGTCCAAGTCGAGCGACGCGAACATCGTCCGCTGAACGTTCTCATTCAGCTTTTGCAACACCATGCGAAACGCCGCGTTTTTCCAGTCCTTTTCGCCCAGAAGTCCGAGCTTGACCGTGATGACGTTCGTCACCGAATCCGCACCACCGCCCAGGTTCTTCAGCCACGCAAGCGGCAGAATGATTTCGTCGTCCAGGGCAAGCGTTGTGACAAGCTGGGTGCGAAAGGTTTCAAAACGCAAGCGTTGCATCAGCATCGCGATGTTGTCCGAATCCGCCGGGTATTCCTTCTCCACGACCTCAACCAACGCGAACAGCCGCTCAAATTTCAACGCCTTTTCGACCCGCTCGCGATTCTTCGCCTCTTCCGCTTTTTGTTCATCGTCTTCGGCGTTGTCTTCCGGCCGGGCGGGTGATAGTCCGGGCAAGGCAACGGCAGGTGCAATATAAGTATAGGCCATAGTCATATTGCCCATCCCCCTTTGGATTACCCCCGTCTCATCCGGCAACTCCTTGTACAATTTCGCTTCTTCGGGGAAGTCGCGCAGGAAGTCGGCCACGTCCTGATCCCAGGCGAATTTCAACTCCCACGCGAGCGCGGCAAATTTCGCGTCAGCAAAGGTCATCGGCTTAAAGAGCGGCTTTTCCGGCACCGCCGTCGACATCATGCTGCTGCGCTGATAGTAGTATTGCTCCAGTTGCAGCCGGTCGCGGAAAAGCGTCTGCGTCAGTTCGACGTTCCGGTTGCTCCAGGTCGTAAGAATGCCCGTGTCGCCGGGATTGTAAACCATGTTGCGCGAATACCCCTGATGCTGGCCGAACCCCCACGGCGAGTAACCTGATCCTCCAATCATGGTGTAGGACGAAGCACCCACACCACCCTGACGCTGGATGCCGCCCCGATTCTGCGCGGCGTTTTTCGCCTTCTGCTCCACGGCGGAAAGTTCATCGTCCGGAATGTCCAGCTTGCGAATCGCCCGGGCCAAAGCGACGAGTTGGGCATAGGTTTCCCGCTCGCGTTCGATCCGGTCACTGACGTTCCCGGCTTCTGTTTCACTGGCTACTGGCAACTGATTAGTGGCCACTGGCCACTGGCCACTAATCACTAACCGCCGGTACATCAACTCCCAGTTGTTCGGGTACTTCATTTCAAGACGCTCAAGCAGCGTTTTGGCAACGGTGTAATCCTCACGGGCAAGCAACTTGTCCAGTGTGCTGATCTGGTCGGCAAATTCGACGTTTGCGGCCACCATTTGCAGGTAAACCGTTGCGGCTTTTTCACGCTCGCCCGCCGCGTAGTACAATCCGAGCAGCCGGTCGCGATCCTGCGCGAGACTCGTCTGGTCGCACAGCATTTCCTGATAACGAATCGCCGACGCAAAATCGCCCTGCATTTCGGCAACGCGCGAAAGCTGATCGAGCAGGAACGTGTCGTTTTTTTCCGCCGCTCGGAGATCGGCGGCCACCTCGTCCACGTTCGTCAGTAGCATTTCGAGCGCATTGCGCGCGGCAAAATAATCACCAACGCCCGCGTGGGCCTGCGCCAGACAGTAGGCGGCCTCGCGACGTCCATTGTGACCGCTCGGAGATCGGTCACCTACCAGATTCTGTTGTAGCCGGGCGATCAACTGGTCGAAACGGTTGCCCTGCTGGTAGTAATTCGACAGTTTGCCGACCTGCCCGATTTTCCCCTGCAAGTCCTCCGTGCGGTCGAAAATCCGCCAGGTGATTTCAATCGCTTCGTCCAGTTGACCGTCCTGAGCCAACTGATCGGCCAGTGCCGACAGTGACACCTGGTCGCTGGGGTCAATGCGCACCGCGCGACGTAACGCTTCGATCCCGTCCCCGCGCCGCCCGATACTGATCAGCATGTCCGCGTAAAACCGGCTGTTGGCCACGTTGCCCGCCCCGGTCGCCATGACCAGCCGCGCCGTTTCGATGGCCTTGTCCGTCTGCCCCATGTCACGCTGCAAATTCGCCAGCCGCTTGAGGTGATCCACCCGCCGCGCGGCATCGACCGATGTCAGCTTTTCATAAATGTCCGCCGCGCGCTGTTCGTCAAAGTTTTTCGTATAAATATCCGCCGCCGTATCCAGCAACATGAGCGATGCCGGATCAAGTGCCAACGCCTTTTCGATAGCCGCCGTCGCGTCATTGAGCGCACCGTCCGCGCGACAGTACATGGCCAGTTGCCACAGCCGTTTCGCGTCCGGTGTTGCAGTTTCCAGTTCGTCAGCCAGAGCTTTCATCGAGTTTTTCAACTCACCGGTGACGGTCAACAGTTCGATTTCCACCCGTGTGTATGCAAGCCTTTCGTCATCGGTTCCGGCCAACGGACTTGCAACGGCCAAACGCTCTTTCGCCGCGTCCAGGTCATCGTTCTGCATCAGCATTTCCGCGTAAGCAAGTTGCAGTTCAAAATTTCGCATGGCCGACTCCGCCGCGTCACGCATCGCTTCGAGCGACTCATCCGCATAACCGAGACTCTTGAAAATATTGGCAAGCATCGCCAGATTTTCCGGCGTGCGGCGGTCGCCTTCCGCAATTTGTCTGAGCGTCGCAATCGCCTTGTCCTTTTGTTCGGTACGATGATAAAAGAAACCGAGATATTCGCGGTACGACGAATCGTTTGGCGCAAGTTCGACCGCCTTGAGGTACAGCGTTTCCGCTTCGTCGTTGATTTTCCCGCCTGCCATGAGGTCGGCGACCATAACCACCGTTGCCCGGTCGTTCGGACGGGCATCGACGAGTTTGCGCCAGATGGCCGCCGCGTTCGTTTTCCGCTGCTGTTCGTCCAACTTGCGGTTTTCGAGTGCAGCCAGTCCCCATTGCGAAATATGATCCGGGTTATTTGCGTCGAGTTCGTTGATTTTCGCGTACTCCTCATCCACACGGTCAAACTCACGGTCGTTGACCAGCAGATCGATCAAGCCCAAACGCAGCGCGATGTCCGATGGCGCCTTTTCGAGTGTGCTTTCGAGCAACTGTTTCGCGTCGTCGGTCCGGCCAAGTCGCACGAGCGCAACGGCCAAACGCCGCGTCGTTTCCACATCGTTCGGATGCGATTGCAACCGCTTTTGATAATACCCGGCCAGACCCGCGTAGTCGGCCTGACGCACGAACACGCGTTCCACCCGATCACGCACCGAACCGGCCAGCCAGTTGTCACTCGCCAGTTCTTCAAGCAGGGCGTCGAAATCATTGATGGCCTCCTGCTTGTTGCCGAGCCGGATTTTGATGTCCGCCGCCGAAAGCGTAAAGCGCACGCGACCGTAATTGTCCTTCTTTTCGCGGGACAGTTCCGCCAGCTTTTGATAGCGCGTCAAGGCTTCGTCGTACTTGCCCTCCTCCTCGAGCGTTTCGGCAATGCGCACGAGAATGTCGAGATCATCCGGGAACAGTTCCTCCATGTGCGACCAGAGTTGCCCCGCCTTTTCCTTGTCGGCGAAACGCTCATAGACCCGTCCCAGTGTTTGCATGACGGCGAGCATGTCGGCGCGTTGCGGCTTCCGTTCGACGGAGCGTTCGAGAGCTGCTGCCGCTTCGCGCAAACGTCCCTGAGCGATCAAGGCTTCGCCGAGGTAAAACGAAGCCAGTGCGTCCTGCGTGTCGAGTTGTTCGGCCTTTTCGAGTGCCCTGATCGTCCCCTCGTCGTCGTTGCGCCGCGAAAGCACCAGTCCGAGCAACAGCCACGCTTTGGCGTCGTCGGGCTTTTCGTCAGTCAGTTTGACACACTTGTCGATCAGCTGCTCCATCTGTCCGGTGTCAACGTAATAACCATACACGCGGTCGAGCGACGTCCCGCGACGCGGTGCCCGTTCCAGCAGACTCCAAAACCGGTCAACGACGGCCTTTTCGCGGGCTTCGGCTTCGGAAACTTGCATGGTCCCTTCATCCTGTGCAACCACACTGGGACAAAATGACATTAATATCAACACGACAAGAGCGGACAGGAACGATTTCATACGAAACCTCGGTCATTTTTGAGAAGAAATTGTCAACACCGGCGCAAACGAACAGCCACGATTTATTATACTCAAGGTGCCGATGGTTTTCACGTCATGAATAAGGCAAAATGATAAGAATTGCGTTTTTTACTGAGAATTAAGGACGGTTTCATAGATGAAAACATAATAGCAACTGTCCATCACTTCGAATCCTGCTGTTGTTTTGATTATCACCCAGAACCTGTACAAAATTCATGCAATTTTCAACCTCTCCCGAATCGGTTTAGAAACTGTACTGTGATTTTCTCTGATCGGGCTGGTTTGTCGGTGGATTTCATGGTACACTATGTTTGGCCGTTTGTGTGGAATGTGCGTTGCAATCCCATTGCAACTTGTTTGACAACCCCACTTTATCACAACGACCTCTTTCAAGAAATCCAAGCCGGAGTCATTTCCAGGTTGCTACAATTTGTACGCTATTTTCAACTTTGGTACAATAGTCATTTTGCTAATTTCAACACGAATCTGCGTGAACGGATACAAGTTTTTTAGTCCACGTTCGTATGAATTGAAACCACCGTTTCCAGGAGAACT
>Ga0099364_10010761_pt1 | contig 12548 bp, 8 predicted proteins | sample TergutTh196P3_FD_73070 | JGI IMG/M metagenome (GOLD analysis project Ga0099364, IMG submission 73070) | Microcerotermes parvus P3 segment gut microbial communities from Pointe-Noire, Republic of the Congo - Th196 P3 | ecosystem: Host-associated > Arthropoda: Insects > Digestive system > Gut ... | reverse complement strand
CCCTTTTTGCCAGGTCCGTCTTGCCTGCGCAGGCACCGTGCTCGGCTTCTATCCGCATTTCCAGGTTCTTCTTGGTGCTGTCGGTGATGACCTCTCCCAGAAGCTCTGCAAACTTTGCGGCGTGTTCGGCTTCTTCCCAGGCGGCTTTTTCCCAGTAAAGGCCGATTTCGGGGTAGCCTTCCCGGTGGGCAACACGGGCCATTGCCAGATACATTCCTACTTCGCAGCATTCACCGTTAAAGTTAGCCTGTAGGTCTTTTATAATGTCGGCATCAACGCCTTTGGCTACACCGACAACATGTTCAGCGGCAAATCCAGCGCCGGCAACCTGTTCCTTGAATTTTTCTGCAGGGACCTTACATGTCGGGCATTCTGCCGGAGGTTGATCCCCAGTGTGCACATGACCGCAAACGGTACAAACCCATTTCTTCATAATTTTCTCTCCTTGAAATTTATCTATAATTTGAATATACCAAATACCTTAGCTTTTTACTAGGTAATTATATGGGTTTTTTTTAAATTTCCGGTTAAAAATATAAGAATCTGCTAATAAACAATAGTTTGCCCCCAAAAGGGTGACTGACACCATATTGAACCAATTTCCGGCTGTGGGTATGATGGTAATTGTATGCATGCACTTGGAATAAATATTGGTTCTACCAGCCTGAAAATGGTTTTGCTCGATTGTGATGGTTCGCTGCTCCAGGATAAGGTTCTTTGGAGTGCTTCGGTTCCTCATGAGGGTGATTTTAACGCAGCTGTCCATAAGCTTTTAGCGGAAGGTAATGTACAGGAGGGGATTCCCGCTCTGGTTACCGGTAATGAAGGCCGTTTTCTTTTTGATGTATCCGGCACACTGGAACCGCTGTGTGTTGAGGCAGCACTGCGCCACCTGGATCTTAAAGCCGATGCAGTGGTCAGCATGGGCGGCGAAGACCTCATCGTCTATTCCCTGGATGGGCAGGGTAAAATCATCAACAACTTTTCCGGTAATAAATGCGCCAGCGGTACGGGGGAATTCCTCAAGCAGCAACTTGCCCGCATGGACATGACTCTTGATGATATCGAAAAGGTGACTGACACCGCTAAGGTTTATCCGCTGTCGACCCGTTGTTCGGTATTTATGAAAAGCGACTGTACCCATAAACTCAACAAGCGGGAAGCAGCCAAAGATGATATTGTACTGTCTCTTTCCGATGTGATGGCCGTCAAGGTTATCGACTTCTTAAAAAGGGCAAAGATCACCGAGGGGAGGGTGGTGCTGACCGGCGGCCTCACCTTGAACAGGCACATAATCCGCTTTATCCGGGAAAAAGCCCCGCAAATAACATTTATCATCCCCGAAACGGCGCCGGTTTTTGAAGCGCTGGGAGCGGCAGTATTGGCCCCAAAGACCGGCAGCCGCTTGCCGTCAGTGGGAAGGCTCCTGAAGCCCAATCAGATACGCTTCGGCACACTGGATGCGCTGGGAGACTGGAAGGGCAAGATAACTACTTTTGAAAAAATGGATGAAAAAGTCCGTGTCGACGGTCGTTACATTCTGGGCGTTGACGGCGGTTCCACCACTACCAAGGCCTGCCTGGTGGATATGGATACTAATGGAATTGCGGCAAGCCACTATGGGCGTACCCACGGCGACCCGGTCAAGGCGCTTAAGGAATGCCTGGCTGTTATTCAAAAGAAAATAATCGCCGATACCGGGAGTGCGAAAATTGATATTCGGCTGGTGGCCACCACCGGTTCCAGCCGGGAGATTCTCGGCATGTTTCTGGAAACTACCGGTGTGTATAATGAAATTATTGCCCATTCGGCAGGGACAACATTTTTTGACAATGAAGTTGAAACGATTTTTGAAATCGGCGGTCAGGATGCAAAATATGTGCTGCTGAAAAACGGTGTACCCATTGATTATGCAATGAACGAAGCCTGCTCGGCAGGGACCGGTTCTTTTCTGGAAGAATCCGCCTCCGGGGATCTTTCTATACACAGTGCCCGGGATATCGGCCCCATTGCCCTTAAAGCCGATGCGCCTCTGAAATTCGGTGAACACTGCTCGGCGTTTATTAACAGCGATATACGCAAGGCAGTTCAGCAGGGTGCAAGCCGGGAAAATATTACTGCAGGGATTGTCTGCTCAATCGTGGCAAATTACATCAACCGGGTTGTGGGCAATCGTACCATCGGCGGTAAAATTTTCCTGCAGGGCGGTGTCGCCATGAATCCCGCCGTGCCTCTTGCCTTTGCCATGTTCCTTGATAAAGAAATCCTCGTCCCTCCCTCGCCTGAACTGATGGGCTGCTTTGGCGTGGCACTCCTGGCAAAACGCAAGCACATTGAAGGTCTATTGGCGGAACAAACAATAAATATTGATACTATCCTTACCAGTGAAATCGGCTATGAGCGCATTTTTACCTGCCAGGCCTGCGAAAATCTCTGCCCCATTCAGGTGTTGTCAATAGGGGGCAGGGGACAGAGGAGCAAATACATGTTCGGGGGGCGCTGTAATAAGTACACCAATATCAGAAAAAAAGTAAAAGACATTGAAGTTTTCGATTATGTTGAAAAGCGCCAGAAGATGCTGTTTGAAGAGTATGCAGCGCCTTTATTGGAAAATAATTCACAAAATTTCTCTGTTGGTATCCCCCGCGCTTTGTCTGTGCATACATTGTACCCCTTGTATTCGTGGTTTTTTTATGAACTGGGCATCAGGACATTTCTTTCCGCGGAAGTTGCCCATGAAGGGGTGGCACGGGTGGAGTCGGCGTATTGTTTTCCGGCTGAGATAGCCCACGGGGCAGTGCAGGATTGCCTGGATAAGGGTGCGGACTATGTGTTGCTGCCCCATTTCAGAGATATGCCGTCATATGAGGATGATGTGCATGCAAACTTTTGCCCTATCACCCAGGCGATGCCGTATTATATCGAAAAAGCTTTTCCCGATGTCGATGCAAAACGCTGGCTGCCCCTGGTGGTAAGTTTTAAATATGGTGAAGAAAAAGCCCTGGAACTTTTTTATGAAATGACCAGGAGACTGGGGATTGACGAAGCGCAAACATCAAGAGCCTTTAAAACAGCGCTGGCGAAGCAGCAGGAATATTTTGAAGCGGTTCAAGCCATGGGCAAAGAAGCTCTGGAAGAAGCACGCAGGGCTGACCGGCCGGTTATTGCTCTGTTTGGCCGCCCTTACAATGCATTTACCCCGGAAGCAAATATGGGCATACCCCGTAAGTTTATTACACGGGGGTATTCAATCATCCCGTTTGATATCCTGCCATTCGGTGATGAAGCAATTTTCCCCAATATGTACTGGTACTATGGGCAGCAGGACATGAAGGCAGCAAGCCTCCTTAAATGTGAGGAAAATATTTATCTTGCTTTTATCAGTAATTTTTCCTGTGCGCCGGATTCCTTCATCCTGCATTACATTAAATGGATGATGGGGCAGAAACCTTTCCTTATATTGGAACTTGATTCCCATTCTGCCGATGCAGGCATTGATACCCGTGTTGAAGCATTCCTTGACATTATCGACGGCTACCGTGCCAAGAAATCTGCAATTGAGGCTGAGCGCTGGGACAATGGCTGGCGGTTTGTCAGCCAGAAAAAAGCAAACGGCAGGTTTGATCTGCGTATTGATAATATTGCAACCGGAGAAAAAGTTCCCATAATCGGCAATAAACGGGTGAAAATGCTGCTGTCCAACATGGGTGCTATCTCCGCTGAGTATATGGGCGCAGCGGTTCGCAGTCAGGGGATCAATGCAGAAGCGCTGCCTGTGGCTACCAGCAGGACTGTGCAGGTTGCCCGTTCTTATGCTTCAGGAAAAGAGTGTGTTCCCAGTCACCTGGTGCTCGGCGGTGCTCTGGAATTTATTTTCAGTGAAAAATACCGCAAGGATGAATTGTACCTGCTCTTTGTTCCCATAACCACCGGCCCCTGCCGTACCGGCCAGTACTTTGTATACTATGAGAATCTTTTTCGTGATTTACGGCTTGATAATGTGGTGGTGTTTACCCTTTCGGCGGATAACTCCTACACGGAACTTGGCAGCAGTTTTGCCCGGCAGATGTGGACAGGGCTGGTACTTTCCGATTACCTCAAGGATGTACAATGCTCGATTAAAACATGCGCCAAAGACCCCGTTGCTGCTCAGGCGGCATTTGAACAATCCTGGCGCAGGATTATGCATGCGGTTGAATTTAAACCCGGACGCATATGGAAAGAACTTAAATATGTTGCCGCCGAAGTACAAAAAATTCCCCTTAAGCAAAAACTTGATAACTGCCCCAGGGTACTCATTGTCGGTGAAATTTATGTCCGCCGCGACGACTTTGCCGTAGGCGAGCTCATTGATCTGATGAGCGAACGGGGTATTGTGGTAAAAGTAGCCGGCATCTGTGAATGGATTCACTATCTGGATTTTGTACGGGAGTACGGCCTTAAAAAAGTTATTGGCCTGCAAAAAGGCGGCAGGCGGCTTTTTTCCCGTCCCTGGAGAGACCTTAAAAAACTTCAGATAGAGGAATGGTGGAAACATTCGGTAGAAAAAAAGGTGCTTGCAATCCTTGGTCCCACCGGCCTTATCCCCGAAACACCTCACGATATGCGCCTTATCATGCAGTATACCCAGGAGCATTTTGTCAACCTGGAACTTAATTCAGAAATTGCCGTTTCTTCTGGCTCTGCTGCAGCGGCAATGGATGCCGGTTATTCAGGCATTGTCAATATCGGCCCCTTTGCCTGCCTTATCGGGCGGGTCATTGAAGGTCTGTTTACCCCCTGGGCCCGCGGGAGAAATTACCCGATCCTTTCTGTGGAGGTGGACGGCAACCTGCTGCCGCCCAATATTGTCAATAAGCTTAACATTTTCATGGTAAACGTACTGCGGTTCAGAGGCAGCGATGATTTAAGTTCGCTCGTTGATGCACCGAAGAGCTTAGCGGCTGGTAATTAATAATTATTAATTAGTAATGATAAGATTCAGGAACATCCCGCCTATAGCATAAAAAACATTATTCTGCTACATTATAATTATGAAAATCCTGGTAACTCCGGCATCTTTTAAACCGGAAACAGTAAACCCTCAGTCAAAGACTGCCCTGGATCGCCTGCACGATTTTGCCGAAAACCTGGTATTTAACCCCCATCCCCGGCCCCTGAACGAAGATGAGCTCATCTGCCTGCTGGAAGGCTGTGACGGCTGCATAGCAGGGCTTGATCCTTTTACTGCAAATGTCATTAAAAGTACCAGCGATTTAAAGGTTATTTCCCGCTACGGCACCGGAGTTGATAATGTAGATATGCAGGCAGCAAAAGAAAAAAACATTATTGTATGTAATACACCAGGCGCCAATTCCCAGGCAGTTGCCGATTTGACATTTGGTTTATTATTGTGCCTGACCCGTAAAATACCGCTCTTTGATCGCAATACACGCAACGGCCAATGGGATCGTTTTATCGGTACAGAACTGTACCACAAAACCATTGGTATTTTAGGCCTTGGAAAAATCGGCAAGGCTGTAGCGCGCCGTGCTGCGGGTTTTTCCATGAGAATTCTTGCCTGCAGTCCTCACATCGACAGCGAATATGCACAGGCAAATGGGATTATTCCGGTAGATTTTAATACACTTATCACCGAATCGGATTTCCTGAGTCTCCATTTGCCGCTTAAACCGGATACACGTAATATCATCTGTGCTCCCGTTATGCGTGCCATGAAAAAGGGCGCCATCATTATCAACACTGCACGGGGAGGGATACTCGATGAAGCTGCCGCTTACGATCTGCTTAAATCCGGCCATTTGGGCGGGCTGGCTCTGGATGTATACGAAACAGAGCCTGTCACCTCATCACCCCTCTTTGAACTGGACAATGTTGTACTAACCCCTCACACCGCAGCCCGCACTATTGAAGCAACAGCAGCTATGGCAGAAATGTCAGTCGATAATTTAATTGAAAAACTAAAACAATGAATAATTATTCACTGTTCATTATTAATTGCTCATTGCTGCTGTAGTAAATTAAGCGCCAAATCTACTTCCGCTACACTCAGGCCCAGATTAGAGGCTATGTGCGCAGGGGGAAGACCGCGTGCGGACATTTCGGCGATTTGCACCTTGATTTTTGCTTTTGACGGCTGCCCCGACGGCTGTGGCGACGACGACGAAGTCCGGGTTCTTTTGGCAGGATGTTTGGTGGTTTTCGGTACAGTGTTTTTTTTGGTATTTTTTGATGACGGCGTACGCTGTGTAAGCGGCGCACGTTGCGCTTGCTGCGCTTGAGGCGAAGACAAAGTGGTGGTTTTTTCCGGCTGCGGCGGAGCAGATTCAATTTCGCCGGAATCCTGTGATTCCGATGAAGGCTGCTGTGAATTCAATGCGGCACGGATACCCCTGCCAAGGTTAGTATACATTGCCTGGCTGTTGTGGCTGCGCTGCAATTCCCGCATATAAACCGAAAGCCGTCTGTCGGTATCGTCTAAAAGTAATCGTAAGGTTTTTATTCTTTCTTCCACCAGCAGCATATCACGATCGGTAACCGCATCAATTTCCGCAATAAGCCGGTAAACCTCATCACGGTAATCGACAAGAAGTATCCGGGGATCAGTTTTAACCTTTATATACCAGCGGAAAAAAATAAAACCACAAATACACAGTCCCAGGCTGATAATCGATATTATAAAAGAAACATTCATAATCTTATGTCGATATTCCTTCCCAGGCGAGGATCATGGAAAACATACGCCTGTGGTTCTTCTGCGGGAATGTCATGTTCCTGGTTTTGCCGGGTATTTTTTTTCCCTTTACCGCCATCCTGAGTCTGCGGTCCTCGATCTTTTATTTTTTCTGCTCCATCATCTCCGGTATTTTGTGTTTCGTTTACCGCCTTCATCTGCTCATCGGTTTTACGCTGAAGTTCCGCTCCATGGATGGCCTGCTGTATGGCAACACCTTCACGCTGGGCCATTTGCGATTTACCCACCTTATCTACCTGGGAAAACAGAGTTTGCAGATCAATTGGTTGTATAGCCATCCGGACCCTTTACTGCATCAGGTTCCTCATATTTGGTAACCTTGATAAGCCCATCTTCCAGGACAAAAGTCACTGCCTTGTATTCAGTGTGAACTTCTTCCCGGACATCCCTAATCACGATTTTTACTCCCGGATACACTTTTGCCGAAGCTGAAACTTTGCCCCTGGCTTTTAATGTATTAAGGTATTCCTGTATTTTCTTAATTTGTCCTTCAGTATCTTCCAGGCCTTTTACCAGATGGTTTCTTTTTTCCATCAGTTCTTCAAGGAATGCTTCTTTGTCTTCCGGAAGGCTCTTGCGCTGCTGTTTGATATTGACGAGAGTCTGTATACTCAACTTTGTTTCATCAAGCAGCTTTGTGGTAGTTTCCTTCTCCATCTGAAGCTTATCCAGTTCTTCCTTGCTTTTGGGATCAAAACCAACTTCGAGGATTGTTTCCGTGCCGCTGGTTGGATTTCCCAGAACCTTGGCGTTTATTTCCTCTGATGCGCACAGCCTTCCTCCCATGATACTGGCTCGTTTTCCCTGGCAGATAATACGATTATTGGCAACAACATATGAATTGATGATTCCGTCAGAAGCGATAACAGTGTCACCGGAATGGATATTGGCGTTTTGGATAAAGCGGGCAACAATGGATTTTCCGGCACGAACCATACCTCCGCTCTTGCTGTTTATTCCCTGGTGAATAATAATATCACCTTCTGCATCCAGCTCTGCCCTTGCCACCGAACCTTTTATCTCGATATTGCCTGCCGCCTTTATCGAGAAACCATCTTCGACATTTCCGGTTACCATTACCGTGCCGTTAAATTCAATATTACCCGTTTTAAGGCTGACATCGCCTTCAACAGTATATACCGGCTCAACATTTACCAGCCCGCTGACCATTACTACCTGGCCGCTAATGCTGGCAAGGATAGTATCTTTATCTTCAGATACATGGACATTGGTTCCTACCGGCAGGGTGGTTTCTTTGCCGTCTTTTGCCGGCAATACCCTTCTGGTCACTGTCATGCCGGGAATACCCTTTTCCGGAGGGATCATTTTTGCAAGAGGCTGGTTTTCCACAACATTTTGAATTATATTAAGTTCTTTAAAATCAACCCTGCCATCGCTGCCTTCCCTCAGCCGTGCTTTACTCATGTCCGTTTCAAAGTTGTAATGAATATAGGCATCTTTACCGTCATGAGGATGTGTTCCAATGGCAATCTCTACCCTTTCGTTATAAATCGGTTGATCGATAAATTCATGCAGGAAATCTTCCTTGATCCCATGTTTGACATTATTCTGATTAAGAGTGTTGATGTATGAGTCAAAAGTAATATCACAGCCGCCTGGTTCAGGGGCTTTCACACTCATAAATGCATGCATGTCTCCTTCGGCAATTTCTACCCTGACGACACTGTCATTATATGAGTGATGCTCAAATTCACCAACCTGGATATATTCGCCGACTCCCTCCTGTACCGTTTTCCTTACCAGGTCGGTATCAATACTGGAAACTTTGCGATCATTAAGAAACTGCAGGGCATAGGTTTCCGAAGCTTTCCTGCCGTTGCCCAGTGCGGCAGTAACTTTAAGTAGCGCCTGTCCACCGGATTGCAGGAAGACAAATACTTCGCCGTCCTTGTTTTCAATAACGGGAAGATCGTCTGTATCATCTTCAAAGAGCGCATCAATATTTTTTTTCTTGGAGGCAGAATAGCGTTCATATGCCTGGATCCGCCACTCCTTCCTGCCCATACCCCAAAAGCCGGGAGCGCCTTTTTCCATTATTTCATATTCAAGCCGGCGTACCGGAATGTCCAAAAGTGCGGCCGCATCGGAAACGGCAATTTCCAGTGTTGGTCCTACAGCTTCGACATATTGGATGGCGCGATCACGCTCCAGGCGCTCCTGCATGATTTCCTGAAGCTGTGCAAAGTCAATCATTAGTATCCCTCTGATAATATTATCGGCAGGATAGACTTAAATCTTCTATATATGCTAAACGATACCCTTGCGAATATTGGTAAGTTTTGATCTGAGGCGCAGGATGGCTTTTGTATGAAGCTGTGAAACCCGCGATTCGGTTACTTCCAGTACCTTACCTATATCTTTTAGGGTGAGATCTTCGTAGTAGTACAGGATCAGTATCTTTTTTTCTTTGTCGGGAAGCTCGTTGATGGCGGTTATGATTACCTGGCGAATTGCCTCTTTTTCCACAATGACATCGGGATTAAGGCTGGTAGGCGATTCAATCGAGTCGACAATGGATACCCGGTCTTTATCGTCTCCGGAGAACCAAATATCATTGAGCGAAAGTATCGAAGTACCGGAGATTTTCTGGATTGTTTTGAGGTATTCATCTTCACTGACACCCAGGGCTCCGGCTACTTCCTGGTCGGTGGCTGTCCTGCCAAGCTGTGCTTCCAGTGAACTAATCGTTGTTTCTATCTCACGGGTTTTCTGCCTCACCGAGCGGGGAACCCAGTCAATTTGGCGTAATTCGTCAAAAATCGCCCCGCGGATACGGGTTACCGCATATGTTTTGAATTTTACGTTTTTTTCGGGGTCATATTTATCAATGGCATCAATGAGACCAAAGACACCATAGCCGACAAGATCGTCAAATTCAACGTTTTGGGGCATACCCATGGCTACTTTGCCAGCGACATATTTAACGAGAGGGGCGTATTGTTTGATAAATGCTTCACGGATATCAGGTGAACGTGCTTTGCGGTATTTTACCCAGAGTTCTTCTTCTGTCCTGTCTTCCGGGATATTCCCCATAATCTATCCTTTATCCTTCTCCAGTACGGTTCGTATGCCCAACGCAATTTCCTTGGGGTTAAAGTCTCCATCCAGGGTTTCCGGATCCTTTCTGGAGGATTTTTTCCTCGATTGATCTTCCTGCTCTGAATGGCTGCTGCTCCCGGTATCTATCGAAAAAAGTTCTGACATGGCGTCCAGTTCCGCAATCCCGGTTCCGGGAATAAAATTGTCAAAACTCAGGGAAATATCCCCGTCAGTATCGTTTGTTACCTCAGGAGGGCTGTTTTCTGCAGGGGAAAAACCAACCACATCCTCAGTATACTCTCTTACAGGGATTTGGTCTATATCCCTCTTTTTTGCCTCTGCCGCCGGGTTGATAGCTCCCGTAACCAGATCGGCTATATTTCCAACATTGTCAATATCGTGCGATTCGTAGCTCGATCCCGGCAATGCAGCCCCGGATGTATCTTCCACGGTGATATTTATCCGCGAACCGGGTGATTCGGCAGTAAACAGCATATTGACCGGGTCATCTTTAACTGTATCCGGGGATAATAAATCGGGAAGTTCCCTGCTGATGAGTTTCCATGCTCCGATTCCCAGGGCAAAAAATACCGAGCCAAAGAGCGTGGCGCGCAGCATTGCAGTGAGGAAATAGGTGTGCCCCAAAACGAGGCTGGTAGTAAAGGCAAGTATAAATGCCGTGATGGCAGGAAAAATACCCCATTTCATATTAACCATATGTTCCCCCTGACTTTTTGAATAGTTTTCTGAATACGGTGCCAATGCCCCCTTTCTGGGCCAGCTTGTTTTTATCCATCCTCTCTACCAGATGTTGAATGCAAATACTTGCCTTGCACCGGGGATCGGTCACCATAAACGGTTTTTGCGCACGTACCGCATCAGACACGTTGTGATCGTCATAAATAAATCCAAGGTAATCTACCTTGATGTACAGGTGCTGCCCGGCAACATTTATCATCCGGTCGGCGACAAATTTTGCCTGGGCTGCTCCTTTTGCACGGTTTACCACGAGTTTTAATTCCAGATTGATGGGTTCAAATTTCGTGGCTATTATTTTGATAATACCATAGGCATCGGCAATTGCCGTGGGTTCCGGTGTTGTGATGATAACAGCATCATCGGCCGCGGCGACAAAATCAAGAACATTACTGGAAACACCGGCGCTGGTATCTATAATGATTATATCGGCAAAGGAGAGAGCATCCAGTTCGGTGATAAAATCCTGGCGTTCAGTTTCGCTCATATTCGTTATCTGCGAAAAACCTGAAGCCCCGGCCACAATGGAAATACCATATTCGGTTTCTGCCAGAATTTCACGTATGGTCTTCTGTTTTTTAATGACATGGTACAGATTGTACTTGGGAATCATGTTAAGCATGACATTGACATTGGCAAGACCCAGGTCTGCATCCATGACTACAACTTTTTTCCCAAGGCGGGCAAAGGCAAGGGCCATGTTAACCGAAAGATTGGTTTTTCCAACCCCTCCCTTGCCGGAGGTAACGGTGATAATACGTGTCTTTCTGTTTTTTTCACCGGCATTGGACCTGGTTGCCGAACCGGCATCGGTACGGACATCGACCGAGTTTGCTTTTTTTTGCCGCATTATTTCTCGGAGTTTTTCAGCCTGATCTTCCATTCCTTTTCACCCTTTATCAGCCCCATTGAAACTGATCCGCCTCTGCGGCGGGAAACTGCTTTTCGATCTCTTCCCGGTCAACACGGAACTCATCCAGGTTGATAAGGAAGCGGACAACGGTGGCTTTCTTAATATCCTTGGGAACGCTTTGCCCGTCTGTAATGTATGATACCGGTTTTTCTCTTTCTGCCAGCGCGGAAATTAAATTACCCACATGCCTGGTTTCGTCAAGTTTCGTAAGCAGTACAGCCTGGTAATTAAACGGCTCAAACTGCTGCAGGATATGCTCTATATCGCTCGTTTTGGTGCCTGCGCACAATACGAGGTGAATCTCAACCCTGGTGCCGCAGGCATCCAGCAGTTCCTTCATTTCACCGAGTTTAATTGAATCTCTGGGGCTTCTGCCGATGGTATCAACAAGAATAAGATCGGTTTCTTCCCGGTGCAGATCGATCTCCCTGCGAAGATCACGGCGGTTATCAATATAGGAAACGGGAATTTCCATTATATCACCAAAATCTTCAATTTGTTTTTTGGCACCGATGCGGAATGCATCAATGGTAATCATCCGTACGGAAAGCGGCCTGCGTTCGGAATTGCCAATGCCGTAAATAGCCGCCAGCTTGGCAATAGTGGTGGTTTTACCGACTCCCGTAGGGCCGACCAATACCATTATCCGTGCTGAGTTTTCGAATTTTTCCTGGGCCTTAAAAATTTTGATACTTTCTCCAATCCAGATGAGAAAACGATCCTGAACGGCGTTGAAATTTTCCAGAATTTCCAGGGGCAGTTCCTTGCGGGCCCTTTCCAAAAGGCGGGTAGTGTAACGTTCGGAAAAATCGTTGTGCCTGAGCATTTGGGCAATGCGTACCAGGTTGGGAGGATCGGTTTTGGGAATATTTTTTTCGCCTATCTGCTTTTCAATATCTTCGAGTTTTTTTAGAATTTCCAGTTGTGCGCCGGCTTCCTGGTCTATTTCATCCTGCGCCTCTTTGATCAGCTTATCGGGGTCTTTCCCCGCAGCTGCCAGTAAGCGTCTTTTTTCTTCATTAAAATCAATGGTAGAACCATCCCCCCTCGTTCTCGAATAGGGCT
>Ga0099364_10010760_pt1 | contig 12549 bp, 8 predicted proteins | sample TergutTh196P3_FD_73070 | JGI IMG/M metagenome (GOLD analysis project Ga0099364, IMG submission 73070) | Microcerotermes parvus P3 segment gut microbial communities from Pointe-Noire, Republic of the Congo - Th196 P3 | ecosystem: Host-associated > Arthropoda: Insects > Digestive system > Gut ... | reverse complement strand
GTTTGGCGTTTCATTTACCTCAAACCCAATTGTTTGCCCGTTGCCGGCCATATCGGCTCTAACAAAAGCTTCTGCCAATGCAATAAAATCATTAGTGGTTCTGGGTTCGGGCAGACCTAACTGGAGCCGCCAGTCTTCCCTGACCCAGAACATCTGGTCCTGGTTACCCAGGTTAAGCTCGGCCATGGCAAGCTGTCGGCCATTGTGAAAGGTGGTAGACATGGCTTGTTCAAGCCCTCCGAATGAATTGACCATTTCACGTAATGTGGGTCCCGCATAAACATCAAAGAGCCCTGTCAGATCTGCAACCATATTTCCCTGGAATAATTGTAAAAGTTGAAGCCTATTGTTTAAAAACATTACATCCGGGAGATCATTACTGGCAATGGCTAAAGTGATCCTTTGAGTCAGGTCTTCACCTCCGGCAACCCATGCCATCTGTACTTCAATATTTAGTGTATCCTTGATGTACTGGCTGTAAATACTGTTATCAAAAAATTCATTAGCTCCCCATTGATAGCCGGTTCCATCCCGGCCAAAAGTAAGTGTAACAGGGGTGGTATACCTTGCGTTCCATGGATTAGGTCCTACCGCAGTTGCTGGCGTTGCACCCGTTCCCTGCTGTCCGCCGCCTCCAGCAAAAACAGGGACAACCGTCATCAGTGCCACAATAATGGCAATCGTCAAAAGTTTGTAGACTTTGTTCATTTCTCATACTCCTTAGCGGTTTAATGTCCCGCCTGACAGTTTTTCTTGTTTAGCTTTATTGAAAAGTAATAAAGGTAAAAAACCCGGCATATCTGCTTTTACATACTAGAGTGCCGGGTTTTAAGAAAATGAAAAAACTTTACCTTCTAGCAGCCCGGAAACGATCATAGGCTGTCTGGTGTATCCGTATTAACTCGTCTAGGCGGAGATTCTGCAGAGTTGCCTGGAAGGTATTCCAGCTTGCATCTGTTACGCCGCTGGTAATGAAGTTATTTAAGGACTCATTTACAAATGTATTAATCTGAGCTGATAAAAGATCCCTACGATCCATATCAGCAGGAGACATAGTAATAAGATCCTGAAGAATTTGCCCAGAATTGGTTTCCACCATGCCTGCATTCGTGTACATTATACTCAGGTCAGTTTTCTCGACCCGCTGGGGTGGCATATTAAAACGTTCAAAGTATTCAACCCCGGAAAAGAAATGAATGGCGCTCTGGTTGGGAATTGATTCCACATCCCCGGTGTGGAAATCTACCCTTCCATTGGGTGCAATTTCCCAGCCGTACCTGATTATATTGCCGCCTTGATTAACCAATTGGAAGGGGCCGTAATAGCCGTTCGCCATCATTTCAAATTCATACTGTGCATCAATCCACCTGGCAACTCTTTCTACATCCCTGGCAGCGGTGGTTATATAGGCGCCACGGCTAGGCAGTTCAAGTAAACGGCGCACCTGAGGTCTTACACCTGAAATGGCAGTAATGGGTAAAATCCCAACATACTGTTCTACTATATTATCTGGTGTTCCCATTGCCATCATCCGCCAGCGCCAAAGCGTACCAACATTCCCGGAATTTATCCTGGCTTCATAAGAACGCCAATCCAGAGTAAGGACTTCTACGTCAATAAGGCCCTCATTATACCAGCGGCTAAGTGTCTCTATAGCAGTGCGGAAGTTCTGGTGCTGCAATTGGGATACTACCCTGTGATCATCATTAATGTGAAGCCAAGAGCCATGGTACGGAATACCCCAAAATGAAAGAAATTGAAATATACTTTCATAACCACCCCAAGTCCCGGTAAAGGGAATAGAATTAGGGATTCTGTCCCGAAAAGCTCTAAGGGTATTCTCGAACTGGGCAAGAGTCGTAGGAACAGGAAGTCCTAATTGATTAAGCCACGCTTGATTAATAAATAGGTGACCTTCCACGTTAATGTTTTGGGGCAAAAGAAAGCCGGTGTAATATGTGTTTCCATCAGAAGCACGCATTAAGTCCCTAAGAGAAGGATCACGATTCAGGAGAGCCCTGTAGTTGGGCATATACCTTTCTATAATGTCATCCAGGGGAATAAGTATACCCTGATCGACCCCAAACTGTTCAACTTCAATTCCACCTCGAAGTATTACATCGGGGTAGTCGCCTGAAGCGAACATCAGATTTACCCTGGTACTCCATTCTGAACCGTCTATAGCATTAAGATTAATAGGTATACCAGTCGCTTCTTCAAGCTCCCTGTAATATTGCATATTTGCAAAATCAGCGATATCTCTTGTCCACATCATTACATTTAATCGCCCATCAGCGGGAGCTTGCCTGCCTCCTCCTGCGAATAGCTGTGTTCCCATAAACACAACTGCCAAAATTAAGAGAATGTATCTTTTCATTCTGCTTACCTCCGAAAAAAAATTAACAGCTCAATATAAGCTGTAAGAGCCATTTAACCTTTTATACTGCCGATCATCACCCCTTTAACAAAGAACTTCTGCATGAAAAGATATAAGATTACTGCCGGAACCGTAGTTATCACAATGATGCCATATTTTGCCTGTTCAGCCCTCTGCATCCTGAGAATTTGACTTTCCGTAATATCACCTGATATATTCATTAGTTCAATACTGGTATTCAAGCTCGCTAGGATCCGCCGGAGAAAAGTTTGAAGGGGCAGCCATCGATCATCGGCAATGTATACAAGCCCTGTCCAGAAATCATTCCATCTGGCTACGCCATAGTACACAGAAAGCACTGCAATAATAGTGCCGGAAAGAGGAAGCACTACTCTTAAAAAATACTGCCAGTGGGAAGCTCCATCTAACATAGACGCCTCATAAAGGGATTCGGGGATGGTGTATCTTATATATGTCCTGGCAACCATTAGATTCCAAACAGAAACAGCGCCCATGAGGATGCAGATCCATGGATTATTATAAAGCCCAATATCTCTGACTATCAAAAATGTGGGGATAAGCCCTCCGTTAAAAAACATGGTGAACACAAAAAGGAAGGTGATAAATATTCTTCCGGGAAACTTCCTTGACAATGCAAAAGCTGCCGCCATGGTTATAGCAATACTGATTGTAGTACCTGTGACAGTGTAGATAATTGAGTTAAGGTATGAACGCCATAGGGCATTATACGAAAATAAGGCTTCATATCCCAAGAAGGTAATCCCTCTTGGATAAACCATAACCTCACCTATGGCAACTAAACCCGGATCTGAGATAGAACTAATAACTATTAAATATAAAGGGTAGAGCATGAGGAACAAAGTCAGTATAACTAAAAACATGACACTGCCATTAAAAAGCTTATCCTGCCATACTTCTTTCATTCGGTGCGGCCTATTGGCTTTGGCACTTATTGCCATCATTGAAAGCTCCTTTTCCAGCATTAAAGAAGGGTTTCACCCTTCATTATCTTTACAATCTTATTGACCGCAAGAATCATCACGAAATTCACCACATTAACCATAAGACCTATAGCAGCGGTAAAAGAGAACTGCCCCCTGGTAAGTCCCATGTTATAAACAAAGGTTCCTATAATATCAGACCTGGAAATATTCCCCGATGTCTGAAGGAGCAGAGCTTTATCTGTAGAACTGGCCAGAAGAGAACCGCAACTAAGGATAAGCATCATAGTAATTATGGGGATGATATGGGGAAAATCTATGTGTTTGACTTTTTGAAATTTAGTTGCTCCGTCTATGGTCGCTGCCTCGTAAAGTTCCTGATCAACTCCGGCAAGAGCAGCAATATAAAGAATTGAACTCCAACCCGCACCCTGCCAGATCCCGGAAGTGATAAATATCGTTCGGAACCATGACTGTTCGTTCATGAAAAAGATTGCCTGTCCTCCCAGTCCGGTGATCATCTTGTTGAAAACGCCGTTAACCGGCGAGAGGAAAATGTAAATCATCCCTGCCAAAACCACAGTTGATATAAAATGAGGCACATATACCACTGTCTGAGTAATTTTTTTGAAATGCCGGTTGCGTAGGCTGTTTATTAGAATTGCCAGAATAATAGGGATAGGAAAGCCAATGAGTAGGCCATAGAAGTTTAATAAAAAAGTATTTACAATGAGCCTGGTACTGTAGAAGGTCTCAAAAAAAGTCCTAAAATGTTGTAATCCCACCCATACGCTTCCGGTAATTCCGTCTACAGCTCTGTAGTTCCTGAAGGCGATCTGTACTCCGTATATCGGGAGGTAATTGAAAATTATAATGTAAACAAGAGCCGGTAAAACAAAGATGTATAGCTGCCAGTTATTTCGGATATTCCTGCCTATAGCAACTTTCCTCATAGTTTCTCCTCATAACATCAATTGTAAACACCATATTTTGGATAAGACCATTGTTATTATCAAGAAAAACATTGCAAAAATCCATTTTTTCTATTGAGTCTGTCGTAGTCTTTTAGCCAAATCTGCATTATTCATGGCTCTTTGCTTACTGGATAAAAGCACAATCTTCTGTTCGCTAGCCGTGGCGAGAAAATCTTTTTCCCATTTATGAAAACTTGTCCCATCACCTATAACACGTAAATACGAAACAAGAGCGCCAATGCACGAGGCCGTCAAACGTATATCGGTCAGACAGTCGCCTTCATAGTATCCAGCCCACTTATCATGAGCTGCTGCCAGAAGCGCTTCAAAACTTTTGTTATAGCTCGAAAATGATTCATCTGCAAGAATAAAAGCTCTTGCTGTATCACCTGATTTCCAAGCAAAAAAACTTTCGCAAAAAGCTTTTGTTCCCGCTGTGCCATAAAAATGCAGTCGGCCATGTAATAAAATGGAGTCCTCAAAAAGCCTACGGCTATCTTCTTCAAGAACAGGAATCAACTCTTTGCATTTTTCACAAAAGGCTTCCCAAAGAGGAAATGTTTCAGAGCTTATCTTGTGCAGCGCCTTTACCTGCTCACTAAAAGGCTTTTCACCAGTAAGCCAAAACAATGATTTCAAGCATTTTTCTGTATTGCCAATGAGCCAGCTGCAAAGCATTTCCCGTACCGGATGATGCCATAATTGTTCCCCGGCACGGTCATCTTCGTTAATGCCATACTTTGCTGTACATGAGGCATATTCGCTTAAAATGGCAGCAATTTCTTGGCTTTTACCTTCACCATAATATACGGCAGCGTAACACTGACGCCACTTATTCACATCAATTTTCCCTTTCTGCCACATTTCACGCAGCAAGTCCAGTGAATGTATATGAGGTTTTACACTTCCTGAATTGACAATCCAGCATTCTCTTGTCTTGGCAGCCAGTACATTTTCCAATTCTGAAGCTAAAAATTCCATAGAATTTGGTGACATGGTTAGGTGATTAGATGCCTGTAGATCGTGAAACGAGCAATGATAGTAAATTCCGTGAGGGCCGCTTTCACTTTTACTAGGCAAAGCATAAATCCTGGGATTGTGGTTCCCTTGTCTTCGGGAAACCATGCGGCCATAACCATTATCTCCCCAGATTTTGATTACACCAGTTGGTATGTCTAGCCTACCGTCCCGATATAACTCCGCTATTTCACCATATATATTAATAGTACATACCGGATTTGGAAGATGCCGCCTAATGATTTCCAATTGCTTTTTGATAATATCACTTATAAGGTTTCCCCGCTGTTCTGCTGTTGAAAAAGCCGGATCATCAGCCCAAAACGGCCGGTCTCCCTGTCCCCGGAAGCCGAGGTTCCAAATTATATTGTATTTTTTTTGTTCAATGACCGCCTGTTCCCATAGCGTCTCAAATAAAGTGCTGTTTACAGTATAGGATGGTTTCTTATCAGGGTAAACCCGTAAAAACATATCGGCACCTAAAGGTTCTGCATGGTGATGGGTAATCCAGAGACCAAAACTTGTAGCGAGTTTACGGTTTTTCTTTGAATTTTCATCTGTTCCAGGAATACAAATATTACCGCCGCAACGCAAAAGGGCTTCAAACACCATACGCCAGTGTTCTTCGTTTCCTGATTCATCCGGCCAATTGTCAATGAGTACTTCATCATTGACGAACCATCCGCGAAAGGGTACAATATAATTTGGAGAATGAATAATTCCCAGCGGAATCATCTTTCCTGTGCATTTACAAAACTGCTGATCATTCCAGAACCAAAAAGGTTTTACCCCTAGATAATGTTCACTTATATATAGCAAGGCATACACACACCCTAGACTATCACGGTAATTAATTGTGATTAGGTTATCGGAAACTTCGATAGCCCACCTTTCTTTGGGCAGTTCAGGCTGTGGCTGTGTGATATGTATAATTCCACCTGGAATATCATTTATATCAAAGATTTTTTCCATGTCTCTGCGCAGTATATCAATGGCATTGGACACAGTTTCATCAATATTCGGATCATGCTTAATTATTGTGTTTGCATTCAGGGTAAAACAATTTATCATTCGTTTATGCTAACCGAGTTATGTAAAAGGTGCTATTGCAAAAAACAAGATATATATTGCAATTATCCTGATTTTAAATAAGATACATCTTCTATTTTTTCATGGCGGGTAAAATCAATTCCGCTTACCATCGCTTCTGATGGTGGATAACCATAAAATGATTTGTATGCTCTGAAAAACGTAGTATAATCTTTAAAACCTGCATTGTATGCGGCTTCATTAAAGCGGTTACCTGATAATATTTCCTGCTGCGCAAAGCCTAGACGCTTTGCTGTAACATATTTCATTATCGTCGTTCCCACAATTCTAGTAAAAAGGACGTTAAGGTGATTTTTGTTGAGTGAAAATTTTTCTGCTAATATATCCAATGATAGTTCCTCCTTTAAATTTTCGCCAATATATACAATTACCTGTCTTATCCTCTCATCAAGCACCACAGGTTTAACTGATTTGGTTGTTTTTAAGAAATGAACATGAGAAAGTAGGGAGGTTAGTCCGGCTTTTGCGGCAAAATTTTGCATAGGTTCTTCAAATAATTCACATTCAGCGATAGCTTGAACATAGAAATTCAACTTATGAAGAGATGCATTTAAAAAATGGACTGGTTCTGTGAATTCACTCAGAAAAAAATCCCCTTCAAGTTTATCCATAAATTCAGGAAGAAAATGTATACCTATACGCCGGTGAATTTTGCCAGGAGGGTATTTCCATTGATGAAAGCAATTTGAAGGAATAAGCAGCAGACTGTCTGAAATGATTATGTATTTTTTACCTTCCAGGACGATTTCAACTTCACCATTCATCATGTAGTAAATTTCAAATTCACGATGAATATGAGAGTATTTTCCATCATACCCCTCATCGTCACTTTCAGCATTGTAGAGATACATTTGTCCCAAATTAGAAACCCGGTATTCATACATAATGGAGCATTATATACCATTTTCTAGATTTTTGCAATATGCTCATTACCTATAAGTATTTGCGATGAACTTCAAGTTTGCTTTATGCACCCCGGTCTATCAAGTAGCGGTCAAATAAAAAAAGGATAAAAATGCTTATTAAGTTGTATACTTAAGCATGAAATATAATCCCCAATCTTGGTCGTTAGCATATGGGTCATAATATCGAGCGTAAATACCGTTTATCATAACCGGTAAAACATACGCGCATGACGCGCTTCCGTCGGGCTTAAATAAACTAAGCGAGCTTCTTAACGATGCCCTTGCTTTTTTAATGTATGTTTCGTCTTTTAAAATCTTGAAAAAATCATGATAAGCGTTGCCTGTCAGCGAACTCCAATAATGAGGAAAAGTATCACCGTACAATCTTTTTTTTCCGAACCAATAACCATCCCAATGTCTGATTGCTACTTCATATAAATGGTAATCAGGTTGCTGTCCGTTAAATAACTCTAATACTGCCATATGTTGTTTCGCGCCGTTAAGATACTTTTCGTCATCCGTTATAACGTATGTTTGTATAAGTAGATTTACAGCTGGTGCGACGATACTTTGCTCATAATTTACTTCGGACAGTGGATAATTTGTTCCTGTTTCAATAACGTTATCACTATGTAATTTGAAATGCTTAATTAGATCATTTTTTTCTTCAAACAACTTTTCTTTAGCCAGACAATCAATAATATTAACAATTGGTATATCTATAGCGTAAAACTTATCACCTCCATTAGAGTAATAAAACTTCATAATTTTATATGCGATCTTTAATAAATCAACAGAATCATACAAGATATAAAGCTCTATGAATAATGTACTCATCCACGGGAAGTTATATAACCTAAGCCAATCGTTATTACGCTTACAGTCATTATAAACTTCGCCTGTTTCTTCATCAAGTAATTCTCTTTTTATGAATTTAATGTATTTTAATAAACTATTATTTAGGAATTCATCTTTTGTATTTTGTAAATAGCGAGCCATCAACACTCCCATGCCAACTCTTTCACGCCCTGCATTGACGTCATTCTTAGGGTTATAATAAATATGTTTATCTTCGGTGTCATAAATTAGGTATGCACCGTCTAAAGGGGAATTTTCTTTATGGTATTGTTGTTTTGTAGCGATGTAATTACAACGAGCTTTAATTAAATAATCTAACTTCGGCAATACCAAAATATCGCATTTTGTTTTAACGTTATTTATATTAATTTGATACGTGCGCTCACCTACCTGTTCCGCTATTTCATCCGCCACAATTTCACTATTAGCGGTAATTTTTATTCGCTCGCCTTGAAAAACTATAAAATCATCGGCTCTAACATCAATAAAACGAGGATTTAATTGCTTTAACTTACAATAAAAATCATCTTTTCCCTCATGCCAGAACAGTATCCATTCAATGGTGAGACATTCGCCTGGAGCCAGTGAAGCAGGACAAGGATGTAGTATAAAATCACCTCTGTCATTGCTTTTTTGTTTTAAGTCACGTTCGATACTGTAACCGCCGATACCGCCTTTTGTTAAAACCATACCTAAATGTGGTGATTCGCCGCCCATTCTAAGCGCCATTACATATGTTATATCATCTCCACACCATATATGTGCATGACATTTATTTGTCATGCACACTTCAGCATTTTCATAATTATCATTAAACGGAGTATAAATAGAAATATCCGTCAACAATGTGAAAATATCATAATCCGTTTCATTTATAAATGTATATGTTTCAATAATAACATCATCTTTCTTTATATTGTTTTTATTAACGGTTAACTTTATATCAGATTTTACAGTTCCCCATTCAGTTGTTCCCTCTATCCAATTCATTTGATATTTGTCTTTTGGGTGTATCAATTTTTGCATAGTTTTTTCCTTCCTCTAATAAAAATAATAACTCCCACACATTGCCATTTCTATGCAATAACCCTCGGCCTTTCCAAAATAATGCTTTCAAATGGAGCAAGAATTTTAGTTCCCTGCTCTCCGCAGTCAACTTGTGCCTCCGATGGTGAAAAATTCATTAGAAAAATATAATCCATCTTGCCATCACTGCGAATTTGAGCAGTTACACCTTTTGGCAGATCAGCCTCAAATAATCGTTTTACTCCATTTTCATCAACCAGTTTCCTGTAAAAATCATTGAGGAAATCGGCACCGGTGCGGGCTGCAATAAAGTATGCTTTGCCTTTACCAACATTGTTTAAAGTCAACGCCGCATTTCCAGCATAAAAATCGGAGCCGTATGTCCCTATTATCTCTGCACCTTCTGAATGGATAAGCTCACAAAAATCATGTATTTCATAACTCTTACCGTTCCATTTCAAACTATTACGATCATCGGGGAATAGGGCATCAACTTCTTCACACCATATACCTAAAGTCTTGCGAAGGGGGCCGGGGAAGCCGCCAAGGAAGCAGAGATCGTTCTCATCTGCCTGTCCAGTAATGTATGTAGCGACAAAAGTGCCGCCCTGTTCAACAAATGTATTGATTGCCTCCGCTACCCCAGGGCGGAGCATATAGAGCATAGGAGCTACCAGCATTTTGTACTTTTCCAAAAAGTTTGGCTTGACAATTAATGATGAATCAATAATGTCTACTGGTACACCCTGTTGCCAAAAAACTCCATAATGCTCAATAACTGTATTGTTATATCCTGTTTTATTTTGTAAAAATCCTTTTACATCATCCAGTGCCCAGCGGTTGTGCCAGTCGTACACGATGGCAACTTCGGCAGGTGTTGTAGTTCCAATGATGGCGTCCATTCCGGCAAGACGTTTTCCCAACTCGGCAATTTCACGGAAGACCCGGTTGTTTTCCGTACCTTCATGATCCACCACCGCTCCGTGTAATTTTTCCACTGCACCCCTACTTTTACGAAACTGGAAATACTGTACTGTGTCTGCACCATGTGCAACAGCCTGCATTGACTGGAGTATATGGACATTAGGACGATGTAATTTAGCTACCGGCCTCCAGTTAGTTGCCGAAGGCGAAGACTCCATCAGCATAAAAGGCTTACCTTTAAGACTGCGGGTGAGATCGTGAGTAAATGAAGCGTTAATCCCAATATCTATGTTATTTTCCGTACTTGTCCATCTTGGGTAATTGTCCCAAGAAACCACATCAAGCACCTGCGCCATGCGGAAACTATCAAAACCAGGATAAGTACCCATTAGGTTGGTCGTACATGGTATATCTGGTGTAATTGTTTTGAGCGGCTTTATTTCGCATAGATAAAAATCGACAAATTGCTCGGTAGTAAAACGCATCCAATCCAGATTCATTCCATGTACACATTTTTCTCCATGCGGACATGGGCTTTCAATCTGTGACCAGTCAGTTATGGTCTTTGCCCAGAAGGCTGTCCACCATGCTTCATTCAGAGCATCTAGGCTTTCATAACGTTTTTTCAGGTATTTGCGGAATTTCTCCTGACACAGTGGGCAATGACACTCCCCGCCGTATTCATTGGAAACATGCCATACACCCAGAGCAGGATGGTTTTTGTAGCGTTCTGCTAGTGCAGTATTGATAGCTGTGGTTTTTTCCCGGTACACCGGTGAAGTAAGGCAATGGTTGTGTCGCTCACTATGGAGTATACGCTTGCGATCACTGTTTACCCGCAGTACCTCGGGGTATTTCTGACTCATCCAGGCAGGGCGGGCAGCTGTAGGTGTAGCAAGTACGGCGGTAATTTTATTTTCCGCCATCATGTCCATTATCTCATCTAGCCAGCCAAAATTATATTTTCCTTCTTCCGGTTCAAGCGCAGCCCAGGCAAAAATCCCTACAGAAAGAACATTAATCCCAGCAAGTTTTGCAAGCCGCATATCCTCCTTCCAGATTGTATCTTTCCATTTTATCCATTGGTCAGGGTTATAATCTGCTCCATGCAGAAAATAGGGTGAATTTTTTACTATCGGCGGGTAGCGCATAATTTCTTTCATTATAACATCCTTTTAACAGTATCATTGATAATACGATAAACGCAATATGTTATAAAGACAATTGTGTTTATCATGAAAAACATTGCAAAAATCTTGTTTTGGTCTGTCATAAAAATAACTATACAAAGGGGGAAGTCTCCCCCTCGCTCCAGCTTTGCTCCATATTGTGTGGAGTTTTGCCCTGCAAAACTCCTAAAAGATTTGCGGAGAGCCTACGGCTCGGAGCAAATCTTACGCTACCCCCTCTCCTGGGGCTCTGCCCCAAGCCCCGCATTATCCCACACGGCTACGCCGTGTCCCTTTTGGCACGGTTCTTGCAACGGAGCGTATCGCCCCACAGCCGGGCAAGAACCGTGCCAATCCCTACGGGCACGGGGTATTGGTTGACATTAAGGCCTTGTTTAGAAATCTTTACGCCCCTGCGAAAGCCCCTACCAAGACTTTAATTAGAAAGCTAATCCTACTTCGGGCAGGGGGCAGGTTTTGCCCCGGAAGAAGTGAGGGGCACAAAACCTACCCCCCGCCAGCCTTCGGTAGGTTTCATATAAGGGTCGTACTATGCAATCTTATCTTATTTCCAACAAGTCGCCGCCAGTTGTGCCAGCGTTTTTTAGCGGTGAAAGGGTAAGTAAGCGGTCGGGTAATTCGGGGGCTGCCAGCCACAAAAAAGAGCCGCCCGCCCTGTCATCGTGTAAGAGGTTACGCCGGAATTTTCTGTCAGTTCTGCCTTTACTCGGTATGTCCGGCTATGATTTTTTTTGTAAGTGTCAAGTTTCTTCCCCTGTCTGTCTGTCAACAAAACTTATTTTAACATCACAGCCTAAAACGTCCGCAATCTCCCGCAGCTCCCTTTCAGAAAAATTGTCCCGCTTCATCTTTTGGTTAAAGTTGCTAGGGGTAGTATTTAGTCGGCGGGCTAGTTCCGCTTCCGTCATATTGTTATTTTTTACAAGTAAAATTCTAATTTTCTGTAACATACTCATATATTAAAAATAGTATCTTTTCTACAATATGTCAAGAAAAATATAAATTATTTGTAACATTTTCTTGACATAGTTTATTATATAATGTATACTATTTATTATAACCTATATCAGCAAGGCTATTTTTTAGCCTTGCCCCTCTTGGTCGTATGACTGGGCGTACAACAAGCAAAAATTTTATCCGGTTGTTGCTTTCCCTTTGGGGATTGTATGTCTTTGCATTTTCAAGTTTATGCAGAATTTACCCTCT
>Ga0099364_10010759_pt1 | contig 12549 bp, 11 predicted proteins | sample TergutTh196P3_FD_73070 | JGI IMG/M metagenome (GOLD analysis project Ga0099364, IMG submission 73070) | Microcerotermes parvus P3 segment gut microbial communities from Pointe-Noire, Republic of the Congo - Th196 P3 | ecosystem: Host-associated > Arthropoda: Insects > Digestive system > Gut ... | reverse complement strand
GGAAGAAAAGTAATGCAAGAATTTCTGAATGAAATAATGAAAATGATGGTGCCAGAATTTATTGTCATTTTACTAATTATGTTCGTAGTTGCTTTGATATCCATAAGGGTTCGTAAAGTCTTAAACCGAAACAAGAAGAGTAAGCGATGAGCCAGAAGACACAGCCCTTGCTTAATCTAATAGAGAATTTTCGGCCCGACGGCGAACAAGAAATCGTTGATCGCGAATTGCTTTTAAAATTCGCCCACGACGAAATCAACTTAACCCGCGAATCAGAGGCGCATTTCACCGCCAGCGCCTTTGTCATCAACCAAACGCACGACAAAGTTTTGGCGATTTACCACGTCATCTACCAAAGCTGGGCCTGGATGGGCGGCCACGCCGATAGCAATGCAGATTTGCTGCAAGTTGCCGAGCAAGAAGCTCGCGAAGAAAGCGGCCTGACAAAATTGAAGCTACTAAAACCCGCGCCGATTTCCATCGAAAGTGTCGCTGTCGCACCGCACATGCGCCGCGGAAAATACGTGCCGGCGCACGCCCATCTGAACGCAACATTCCTGTTCGAAGCCGACGAGACGGACGAACTTCAACACGAGTTGATCGCGACTGACGGTGTCAGGTGGATGCCTTTCGATGAATTGGTTTCCGAAGCCAAACTTCACGATCCGTACGTAGTGCCAATTTATGAAAAGATTATTTCGCGGATCGAAAAGGAAGATAAATGATTAACTTAGAAAAACTTGTACGCGATAACTCAGTAATAATCTCGACCTGTAGCGATGGAGCCCCAAATATTGCACCAACCAGCGACACAATCTTACTGGACAAGAAGACCATGCTAATCTCCCACAATGAAATGAAGAAAACTATAGATAATATAAAGAAAAACCCAAAAATTGCCTTGTTGATCTTGGATAAAAATCAGACTGGGGCGCGAATCTTTGGTAAAGCAGAATACTTTGATTCTGGGAAGTTTCTGGAAAAGGCCAGGTCACTTTTTGCAGATGAGACGACAAATCCCCGCGGCGCAATAGTGGTTGCAATTGATGAAATTCGGGAGATAAAATAATGAAACTACATAACACACTGACTAAAAAAGTTGACGATTTCACGCCGCTCGATCCGGCAAGCGTTCGCGTTTATTCCTGTGGTCCTACGGTTTATAATCATGCTCATATTGGTAACCTTAGCGCTTACATTTACAGCGACATTTTGCATCGTACTTTAATTCTGATCGACCACAGCGTACAGCGCGTAATGAATCTCACCGATGTCGATGACAAGACGATTCGCGATTCGCGGACGAAATATCCTGACCTTGAGCCAATGGAAGCCTTAATAAAATTCACACGCCACTACGAAGGAATTTTCCTGCGTGAAATGTGCGAAGTCGGTAACCTTGTCGACGAAGTCCAGTTCGAGCGCGCCACCGACAATATCGCTGAGATGCAACGATTGATTTTGAAATTATTGCGTGAAGGTATTGCATATTTGGCTGACGACGGTATATATTTTTCTATTTCTGAATATTCCAAAACGCGTAAATATGGTCAGTTAAGCAAAATCGAAGTCGCAAAAGACCGCGAGGCACGTATCAACAATGATGAGTACGATAAAGACACGGCATCGGACTTTGCTCTTTGGAAAAGATTAAGAGAAGGCGAACCGTCGTGGAATTTTTGGATAAATCTTCGTGAATATCCAGAAAGCATAATCCACGCAACACAACTCGGCGACTGGTTTCGAGAAGCGCGAAATACCAATAGCGCCACAGTTAATGATAGTGACTTTTTAACACAGAAATCACAAGAAGGTTTTACTCTGCTTTCTGGTCGTCCCGGCTGGCACATAGAATGTTCTGCTATGAGCGTAAAAAACCTTGGTCAGCCGTTCGATATTCATACCGGCGGCGTTGATCATATTTTTCCGCATCATGAAAACGAAATCGCGCAGAGCACGGCTGGCGACCAACCAGAAAAAATGGCTGACTTTTTCGTGCACAATGAATTCTTGTTAGTTGACGGTAGAAAGATGGCCAAAAGCGATCACAACTTCTACACTTTGCCCGACATCGTCATAAAAGGTTTCGATCCGCTAGATTTCCGCATGTTGGTTTTGCAATCGCATTATCGTAACGCGTCGAACTTTACCTGGGAGAATCTGACCGCCGCGCAAAATCGCCGCCGCAACTGGCGAAATGCCGCAGAATTACGCTGGCAAACCACCGATTCCGATGACGATGGGCAAGCCGAAATCATCAACAACTTACTTGACGAAGCGACGCAGGCTTTGCAAAACGATCTCGACACGCCGGCCGTATTAATGCTCATCGACCAAGCCGTCGACGTTCTCGCTAAGGATCCATCTAATGTCGACCACTTTGCGCTGAACAACCTTATCAAGTTCATTGACGACAATTTGGGGCTGAAACTCGCCGAAACCACACCCGACATAACCGACGAGCAAAAAAAATTAATCGCACAGCGTCAAACTGCCCGTGCCGAAAAAGACTTCGCAAAATCCGATGAAATCCGCGATCAACTGGCCAAGCAGGGAATTGAAATCAAAGATTCGGCCGTCCTTGGCCCGATTTGGTCGCGTAGATCTTAGCTAAGCTCGCTCTTACCTCTCACAAGTCCAAAGGCTCGCTAACCTGGAATGCACCACTTTCTTGATAATCAACAAAAACTATTTCGAGCGGATGAAGTAGTCCTTCCACGTCGTCTTTTTTCTCGTCCTTGTAAGCCCACAAGAACTCGTAATAGCCCGCTTGGTACCTTCTGTCTCGAACGCTTGTCCCCATATAATCATGAGATAGCCAATCCAAGGTCCGCTGCAACATCTCGCGAGTTCTCTCGTCGGCGCCTTCGTAACGAAAAAGTTCAGTCTGAAGATCACGCCACATCATGAAATCAGGTATTTCGCCGTATAGTTCTTTGAATGACGGGCCATAAGTGCCCTCGACATAAATTGCGTTGTCCTCTTTCGGCGAAACGACCAAGACGCCAGTAGCCGCGCCTCTGTAGTAATCAGTCAAAATCACTTCTTCATAAGTACTCTCACCAGCATTCAACGCCCTTTGTACAAAAGCAACAGCTTCAGTGGGCGATGGACAAAGCTCTCTTAAACGCAACCCCCCCCCGTCGGGACTGGGCATCGTGATATAAACTAGTGGCCCGGTATTGAGTTGTTCAATATAGCTATCTGGATCACTTAAGAAATCAGCAGGGGTCGTCTTGACTATTTTGAGGCGCGGCAGGCCTAGTTCCTCTAGCTTTTTGATCGAAGTTTCTTTTCCTGGGTCAATTTCAGCAAGCAGCTTTTCGTGTTCTGTGCCTTTAGCGGCCTCGGCCCAATCGCCTAAACCTTGCCCTTGTATCCTTCTGTTGTTTGGATCAGCTTCGGACATTTACTTCTCGCGATTGCGCTGCGACTTCTTTTTCAATTTTCGCCCAATTTTTGCCAGGGATTTCATTGGCTTCCTTTGGCCTTGAACAAACACTACTGACATGTTGCTACGATCGCTACCAGGATCAACAGCTTTATCCCACTCGGTCGCTAATCGGATTCGACGGCGACTCATCACGTCCCTCAACCAAACCATGATGATTCCAGCCACCGGGATCGCCACCAGTGCACCTAACAGCCCAGCAATCTGCAGCCCAAATATCACTGCCAACAGGACAACTAGCGCCGACATATTTAGCTTCTTGCTCTGAATCTTGGGCTGGATAATGTTGTTTTCGATCTGTTGCTCGATGGTGAACAGTACCACAAAAATCACTGCTGCCGGCCAGGCATACAGTGCCAGCAACAGCGTTACCACGCCGCCGCCGATAAAGGCGCCAAACATCGGAATAAACATAGTTAAGAAGACAAGCAGCCAGGCTGTCAAGGCGAAGCCGGTTTCGACTTCTGGGAAGAACTGCGCCAAAATCACGATCAGGATGGCCGAGAAGGTACCGCTGAGCGCTGCCAGCGCCGTCTGGCCGCTGACATAATCACTGACAACGTTATACATTTTACGAGCCAGTTCCTGATGACGACGACGTTTGTTCGCATTACGATAGGCCAGGCGCCAGAATTTTTCCTCCCAGGTCGGCCCTTCGATCAGCATCAGAAAAGTCAAAACTGATACGAACAGTGTGCTGACCATAGCACTTGCCAGCCCTGACAGTGCAGCGATAAACGATCCGCCAACACTAGAGGCAATTGAACCAAGCTGCTTCTGCATATCTACCAGCCATTCATCGAACTGATTCGTCAAATTGTATTGATTAAGAAAATCGTTAAACCACTGCGAATTATTTTGTAGTGCTTGCAAAGTCGCTGGTAGATTACTAAGAAACAACGAAATCTGCTTGACAAAGATCGGCACCAAATTAAAGAAAACCAACATGATCAAAGCCACAATCAACAGATAAGCAATCAGCGTCGCAAAGATCCGCGACCGCCCCGGCATGTGCCGCGCGATGAACGATACCGGCCGATTCAGCACCAGCGCCAAAAAGAACGAAACCAGAACCAAAACAACCGCGTTGCGCGCTAACCAAATCGCCCCTATGACGGCCGCAAAGCCCAGAATCACCAGCCAGAAACGAATAAACGTACCCGTGTCGACGCTAAGCTTAGTCTCTTTCATGGTAAGAATTATACCATACTTTGATTTGTGATATAATACGTCGTGCGTTGAGCGTACTTTAATTATTGGGTCGGCCAAGTGATAAGGCACCAAGCCTGTCCGAGCAATAGCGAGTTCCTAATAATTGTCCGTTCGGACTGAAATCATAAGGAATCTTAACAAATTAGTGACATTAATGGGGCGTGGCCAAGTGGTAAGGCACCAGGTTTTGGTCCTGGTATTCGGGGGTTCGAATCCCTCCGCCCCAGCCAAATTTAGGAATTATCAATGCAAAAAGAATTTATCAATTGGGAAGAAACCGAAAAACTTATAAAAACTTTGGGCGAAAGAATTCAAGAAAGCGGCTTCACACCAACAATGATCGCCCCCGTCCCCAGAGGAGGTTGGTGCGTCGCTGCAATTCTTGCCCAGATTTTTGACATAAAGAAAACTTTGGGCATATCACACAAAAAGGAAAACGGCGACGTAAAAGTTCTGTTGTCAATAAATGATCTGAAGGGCGAGAATATACTTCTGATAGAAGATACTATCGAAACCGGCCGGACATTCTTCGCAATTGAAAAAGAACTGATCAAACGGGGCGCAAATGTCAAAACTGCTTGTCTGTTTGTTAGCGCTACATCTAAATCAGAGCAGGAGAAGAAACCTGATTTCTACTTGGGCACAAGAGAGTTACCGGATTTTGTATGGGAACTGTAAATTATAAGCAAAACCATCTTGCCCACGCGCAAGATTTCTGCTAAACTATTCAAGAATATGAGTGGGCAACCGACAACTGACAATAATTTGATCGAAGACGTCGCCGAGTTCTACGCGGCGATTGATCGGGCCAGCTTGACGCACAAACTCAGCGCCGAGCGGCCGTACGTCTACACAACGATGGAGATTTACGATGTCAACAACGGCATTCGTGGCGCCGGTGGGCTTGGCGTACTTGCGGCCGACACGCGCCGCGTCGCCGAAGATCTGGAAATTCCGTTTGTCATGCTGACTCCTTTTTATCGTGAAGAACGCCACCAGACAATGAACGATTTTGTACCACAGGACAACTACACTCCCAGAAAACCGACTGATTTTGGCTTTCAAAAGGTCGGCGACGTGCCGGTCAAGATCGCTGACAAGCCAGAGGCTATGTTGGAGATTTATGAAAAGATCTGCGGCTCGACGCGTTTCCTGACCATCAGCGAAGACAATTTTGGCGTACTATACGGTGGCGACTCCAGCGAAGACAACCGCCTATACCAGATGGTCGCGCTTGGCTTTGGCGGTTATCAGGCGCTGAAAATGCGTGGGCTGAAACCGGCCGTCATGCAGCTCAACGAAACTGCTACGACTTTCTCGGCCGTGGCACGACTCGATGAACTTTGTCGGAATGGCATGGGCATTTACGAGGCCATCGTCTACGTTCGCAAACACACTTTGTATACCAACCATACTCTGGTGATGGCTGCCGAGCCCGTGTACACTTATGAACAATTCGAAAAGTACGTCTTCCCGAATATCGTCTCGCCAGCGGTGAAACATTTCATCAGCGGCCTGTTTCGCGACGCGCGCCTGCGTCTGAACAACTTGACGATTGAACTGGCCGAGGCCAAGAACTGCGTATCACGCCTGCACGCCAAGGTGATTAACTTCACAGACCTCAGCGGCGAACGCGTTGATTTCAAGGCCATCACCAACGGCATTGATTTTAATACTTGGTTGATGCCCGAGATTATGGACTTTTACCACGACAAGGGAATCCTGGACAAGTTCAACATGCCAGGCGAAAATTTCCGTGAAATCCTTAAATCGCTTGTTGCCTCAGACCTAAGAGGCTTCAAAAAGCTCGGCCGTGCCAAATTGAACAAAGAGCTGGAGACCCGGAAGAATCAATACGGCAAAATCGTTCAAATCCCCGAAGGTGCATTACTCTATGAATTCAAGAGGCGATTCGTTTCCTACAAACGTCCCTGGATGCCATTCGAACACCCTGATGAATTTCGTAGCATTCTGTTTGAGAACGACGCGCACTATATAATGTCCGGTATGATGGCTGGCAACGTCGGTGCCGGCGATACGACCTACGACCGGCTGCAGGTCATGCTGCACAACATCGACAGCGAACCATACCTGCGCGAGCGCGTTCACTACATCACCGATTACGACGAAAGCCTATCCGCTGCCATGAGCGCCGGCAGTGACGTTTCAATCAATGTCCCCGAAGTCGGCTGGGAAGCCTGTGGCACGTCATTCATGAAGGACATCGGAGATCTGACAATGCTAATCAGCACCAACGACGGCGGCGTGGCCGACATCGAGCCGCCACCCGTGCTGGAAGTCCGCGGCGAGAATTATCAGGAAGAAATCGCCTCGCTCTACACGCAGATGCGTCTTGCCGCTGAGATTTGGCGCGATGACCAAAAATGGACCGAGGAAATCACTCGTCAACTAGCGGCCTACTTGCCAATCATGAGCGGCGCACGGATGATGCGGGATTATCTCAGATATTTGTTCAAGACGAACTAGATATTCATCGTCGCTGTCAAGGTCAAAGTTTGATCATAAGAATTACATGGCTGCGTCGTAGCGTCAACTCGCACCCCAAAGAAAACACCGTGATCATCGCCGGCCGTCGCCGAAGCGTTACCGGTTTGAGCAATCAACACCGGGGTAACAACAGGAACAACTTGCCAGGTCGTCGGTTCTTGCCACGCGCCAGCCGCGAACGTACCGAGGTTCCAGCCCCAGCTACTTTGCCCAGCCGGAAACGTGCCGGCCAATGCTAGCGACGGAATCGTCTGGCCCATAGCCGGGCCGGAATTACAAACTAAATTCGCGTCATCGGCCTGCATTGTCAGCGTGTAGCCAGCCGGAAATTCCGTAGTGACCGTAGCAATGTTGCGGCCTGATTCACCAGTCGACGAAGGCGTTACATAAATATCTACGCTGCTGACCTCTAGATCCAAGGATATCCCGATGCCTTCAACGTGGGTGGTATCCAGCGGCACCAAAACATTGCTGCTGTTCAAGGTGTTGTCCCCGACCTGGCCGTCGCTATTGTCGCCGCCGCAGGTGATGAAATTCGTGAATTCGCTGTCGGGTGTGCCGTAAATCGCACAGGTGTGGCCCCAACCAGTGGCGACTTTCTTTGGAACGTACCCGCTAGGCACGTTGGTTAGATTGGCCGCAACTGGCGTGTTGGTGTTAGTTCCGGTATTCCCGTTTAGAACCTGTCCATCGCTATTATCACCCCAACAATATAATACGGCAGTAGCAGACGGACCAGCAATGGTGCATGTATGAGCATAACCGGTTGCAACCTGAAGCATTGTCCTGCCGCTCAAGAGGCCACCGACCGCTATTCTTGAAACTGTTGATGAATTGTTGCCGATGCCTAGTTGGCCCGATGTGTTGTCACCCCAACATTGCACCTGGCCGCTCTCGATGACGCAGCCATAGAACCAACCGACGCCTACTGCACTAACTTGGTTATAATCATATGGCGTAGGATTTTCAACCGGCGACGAACTGCTGTCTGTGCTGTTATTACCCAACTGGCCACTGCCACCCGCACCCCAGCAGTAAGCCATGCCTGTCGCCGCAACCGCGCAGCTTGACATCGATCCAGCCGAAATATCTATTATGTAGCTACTCATTAGTGTAGTCACCACGGCATGTGGCGAATAATAACTGGTCGGTAAAGTAGTAAAGGTCTGCGAAGTAGTATCAAAAACACCGCTACCATCGCCTAATTGGCCTTCGTCGTTGTTACCCCAGCAATAGGCCACATTCGACGTGTTGCTGCCAGCCGCGCCATAAGTCGCGCAAGTGTGTGCAAAGCCCGCCGAAACTTTCTTTGCCACCAAACCGCCCGGTGAACCAACCGTAGTCGGCACCGTAACCAATGTCGAATTCGCTACACCCAGACCAAGTTGCCCGCGATCGTTCTTGCCCCAACAATAAACCGTATTCTGAGAATCATTACTACTGATACCAACCACGGCGCAAGTATGAAAGAACCCAGCGCTGATCTGCTTAAAAACCAAGCCAGGCGTCAGGCCACTAATATCAACAGGGTAGGGGCGCGCACGATTAACCAAATCGCCCATACCCAACTGCCCATCACCATTTTCACCCCAACAATACGGCGTTCCCAAATTGTAAATCGCGCAGGTATGACTGCCGCCAGCCGTCACATCGGTCGCCCAAGCAACCTCATCGGGCGCCACACCCTGGGCACCAGGCGAGGGCAGAGTCAAAAACCCCAGCCCGACCAAAAGCACCGATGCAATAACCATCGCCGACAATTGCAGCGGCTCGATTCTTTTGGTATAACTTTTGATCTTCATCATATCCTATTTTAATTCGTCCTCTTCCAAAAATAAACTGTTATGTAAGGCTGGATGTTGTTATGCGCGCCACCACCGCCAGTATTCTGGTTGGTTGCTGTCGTTGTGTTTGTACCTGCAGTGGTATTATAAGAAAAACCAAATTGCGTGCCTGGGCCCATTACAACATGAGTCCACCCGGTTTGGCTACTTAAATTGCCTCCTACCGCAAAGCCACCATTGCCCGCCATTGTATGGCTATGTGCATTCTGTGTATGCGCGTGACTCGGCATCTCCGCCGTAACCAAAGCATGCGATACTTCACCACCAGTTTCTTCAACTGTTGTGCGGTTTATTGCACCAGCAGCTGCATTACCAAAGGTTGTGTTATTGTTAGCGGCATTTGATCCAACACCTAGTAGGGTTCGACCTTGACCGAATTGGGTCCAGGTGCCACCTAGGAACGTTCCTGGGTTAGTGTTGGTGGTTGAAGTATAGATTGCACCAATAGGGTAAGAGTCTAGTGGATTTTTTATGCCCAGTATAGTTTGAGCTTCGGCCAGAGTGCAGACTCCGGTTCCGCCTTTGGTTATGGGGAGGCAGGTGCCGGTGGAGGAGGCCGCGCCGGTCGTAAAGCCACTGCCCAATATGCCGCCCCCAATGCCGAGAGCTAAAACCGCCAGCATCGAAAAGAACCGTTGCAGCCGTCCACCGGTCGATGTGGTATTGCGCGTTAGTTTTATGTTGAATCCGTTTTGTCTCATATGCAACACTCTGTAAAATGTTTACCCCTATATCTTAGCAATTTTTCAAATAAAACACAAGCTTTTTAGATTACTCGTATCTGAGAGCTTCAATCGGGTCCTTCTTGGCCGCACGACGGGCCGGCAGGGTTCCTGCTAAAAACGCAATCATCATGACCAACAGTACCAGCCCAGCCAGCCACTTCAGGTCAAATTGCAACAGATTAAACCCAGGCAGATCCTTCAGAAAAGTATCGCTAGCAATCGGGTTGACAATCGCCCGCGCCAAGTACGCCATGCCAATTCCCAGCGCCGAGCCCCAGAACCCGAGAGCAATCGCCTCGACACTGAACATCAGGAAGATTTTGCCACGGCCCAGGCCCATAGCCTTGGATAGGCCAATCTCGCGCGTGCGTTCTTGCACCGCCATAAACAGCGTGTTGATGATGCCGATGCTGGCCGCAAGAAGCGCCACACCACCGAATATCGTAAAGACCAGAATGATCGCGTCCAGGAACGTCTTGAACATACCAACCTGGTCCTCGAACGTCATGCCGACATAGCCCAGCTTCTCCATATCATCTTTGATTCTTTTTAGACCTTCGTCACCTAAGGAAGTGTCCCATTCGGCCGTCGCAAAGTAAACCCGGTCGCGATAACTGTCCGGTAAATTGGTATACATAACGTCAAGGATTTTGCCCTCCAGCGCCACGTTGACCCAACTGCGTCCCATATTGATAATCGATTTGTTCATGACGCCCGCGACGGTTGCCTCGACCTCGCGGGTTTTCATAGTGGCGGTTTCGACGACACCGATTCGTACGGTTTGGCCGACCGCCCCTTCATCCGAACCAAAGCCCAAAGCTTCTGCATAACCCGGCAAAATATTGATCTCTGGTCGATCGCCGTTGATATCAATCAGCCGTCCAGTCGCAATATCAAGGTTGATCCGATCTGACGGCAAGGCCTGCGGCGTTACGACGAATTTCGTTTTGTTTTTGCTCGATACGATGTATTCGGCACTGATCTGCTGCGACGGCTTGACAGATTCGATACCATCGATGTTTCGCAGTTTCTTCAGATCGCTATCAGAAATCGCTGTCATTTCCAGACTGTTTTTGTCAGGATTGTATTCCTGCGGGCCGCTACTGCTGCCTAAGCTCATTTGGCTAGACATTATCTCGGTCATGGCCTTTGGCATGATCTCGATATAGCCCTCGCCGCCGACAGAGTTCAACTGTACGTCGATGTAATCGTTAACACCAGTACGAATCCCAGAGGTCAGGATGATCGTGAACGAACCGATGAAAATCGCCAAGATTGTTAAGAAAGTTCGACCCTTGTTCCTAAGCAAATTGGAATTAGCAGATTTGATTATGTCCCAAAGTTTCACTTCGAACCTCCTTTCACAGTCGACGCGGTTTCTGACAAAATCTTCCCGTCCTTAATGTGAATCTGCCGGCTACAACGCGCCGCCAGGTCTTCGTCGTGCGTCACGATGATCAGCGTGATACCTTTTTCCTTATTCATCTGGAAAAGAAGATCCTCAACCCGCGCGCCAGTTACGCTGTCCAGGTTGCCGGTCGGTTCGTCAGCAAAGATCACGCTCGGATTGTTGACGATGGCGCGAGCGATGCAAACGCGCTGCTTTTGGCCGCCCGATAAGTCATTGGCACGAGATTTGGCTTTTTCTTCTAATTCAACGATTCGCAAGGCTTCCATGGCGCGGCGTTTTCGTTCGCGATGTCGAATGCCGGCAATTTTCAGCGGCAGTTCAACGTTGCTAAGAACTGAATCGCGCGCATTCATGAAAAACTGCTGAAAAACAAAACCGAAGTTTTTGTTGCGCAGGCGATTGACGCGGCGCTTTTTCAGTTTTGTCGCCAGATGTGAACCGATAAAAATCTCGCCTTTGGTTGGCGCGTCGAGCAATGCCAAACAGTGCATCAGCGTCGATTTTCCCGAACCGCTTTTGCCGATGATGGCGACACTTTCGCCGCGGCGGATTTCCAGGTTGATGCCGTTTAGCGCTTTGAACTCTGCTGACTTTTTGCCGTAAATTTTCGTCAAGTTCTTTGTCGCGATGATGACTGGCTGAATGCCGCTAGTTCGACTGGGCACAGCCTGACTTGGCGCCGCTTTGCCACGCGGCTGCTTACTTTTTTTCATGGGTCCTCCTTTAGCTGAGAACTATTTTAACACAAGTCGTTCGAAAAATGGTCATTTTAATGTTGATATAGTGTCGTGAAAGGCGCGTTTTGCGACGTTCAGTTACAACTTCTTATCTGTAATATCTAGTATTTGTTTTAAGAGTATTGTATCGACATTGACTTTATATTGTGGTTGTGTTATAATCTAGGGATCGTTTTTGCTTGAGTCTAAAGGATTCGCAGAAGCGCGAACGGTGAAAATCTACTTCGCAAAACGCGCCTTGTGCGACATTTGGCGGGGTTATCGTCGTTTAACAATTGGTGTCAGAAAACTGGATATCGAGTCTCCGAAACTTTGTTCGTCAGGACAACGTGAGCGGAGACTCGACAGGCGAGGCTCTTTGGCGCGGACAGTCCGTGACCAACGTTGCCGGGCTAAGGCTCGGAGATTGGAAGTCATCATGGCTGCTAGGATCTTCACGCTTTCCCCAGTCACCGCCCGCCGGGCAGCCCGCCTCATGGGATGCGGCGAGTGCCACGGAGGCCTCTGGTTTTTCCACGAGGCGCAAGTCGTCGAATTCGCGTCCGACGACCCCGTGGTTGGGGGTACGGACGCGCACTCGTACGCAGAGGCGTACGTCGCCGATGCCGAAGGCTTCGTGCACTCGGCGAAAGCGATGTACGACGAAGAGCATGCGGTGCTT
>Ga0099364_10010758_pt1 | contig 12550 bp, 13 predicted proteins | sample TergutTh196P3_FD_73070 | JGI IMG/M metagenome (GOLD analysis project Ga0099364, IMG submission 73070) | Microcerotermes parvus P3 segment gut microbial communities from Pointe-Noire, Republic of the Congo - Th196 P3 | ecosystem: Host-associated > Arthropoda: Insects > Digestive system > Gut ... | reverse complement strand
AAGAAATCTCAAACTTCTCCATCTAACTTATAAAGCCAAAAGAAAGGAGGGCGATAATGTGGATGTCAGCTTTGAAAAGCTATACAACACCCATTACATGAAGGTGTATTCCTATGTGATGACTTTGGCCAAAAACCAAGATGACGCAGAGGAAATCACCCAAAAGACTTTTTTCAAAGCGATGACCACCAAGCAAAAGCACAAAGGTGTTTCATCAGAGTTTACATGGCTGTGTTCTATCGCAAAGCATTTATTCATTGACGAAAACAGGATGCGAAGCCGTGTCAGCGAACTGGATGTGGATGCTGTTTCAGACATGAACATTGAAACTGCTTTTGTCACTGAAGATGACTCTTTTCGTGTTCATCAAGTATTGCACAATCTGGATGAGCCGTATAAGGAGGTCTTTCAACTCCGGATATTCGGAGAGTTGTCTTTCAAAAAAATCGGCTTATTATTCGGAAAAACGGAAAACTGGGCTTGCATCACATATCATCGCGCCCGGTTCCAGATTCGAGAAAGGATGGAGGAAAAATGAAAACAAACTGTAATATAATAAAGGATTTATTACCGCTTTATTTCGAGCGTGTTTGCAGTGAAGACAGTAGGCAACTTGTCGAGGAACACTTGGGGGGCTGCGAAGCCTGCGAAACGATGTTGAAAACATTGCAAGAGGACACGCTGGATCATCGACTCAAAGAAGAAAGGGATGATGTCATCGGCCATCATGCGCGGGCAGACAAAAGGAGGTTCCTGGTTATTGGGGCCAGCATTGCGGCGATTGCGGCGATTCCCATTATTCTGTCAATAATAATCAGCGCCATGGCCGGGAGTGCGTGGGAATGGCCCTTCGTTGTTTTGGCCGTGCTGATGGTGTTCGCTTCGGGCATGGTTGCGCCTTTGCTTGCCAAAAGCGATGAAGGTTCATTGGCCGTGGTAGGCTTTGGCGCCAGTGTAACGTTACTCCTGTTGACAAGCGCAATATATGGTTTCGCCGGATGGTTCCTCATTTTAATCATTCCGATACCGTTTGTGATGTCGAAGATGCTCACGCCCCATGTCATTAACCGTATGCCATTGACAGGGGCCTTAAAGCGCCATAAAGAGCTTCTTGCCACTATCATTAACACCTTGCTATTGTTTGCGACAATAATCATCATAGAACTATTTAATAGGAAGGCAGACTTCTCCCCGCCATGGCCGCTGATATATATGGCTGCAGCGGTGTATTTGATTGCTGCATGGGGATGGCTTATTATCGTTTGCCGGGGGAAGAGGAAGTAGGTATCAAGGAGTCAGGGGGACGGGGATCGGCGTAGGGAGGCAGTCTCGATATTCCCTCGGAGTCATGCCGAGGAGGCATTCCTCGGCTTCGGGACCAAATTTTTTATCAAACTTACAAAAAGACACAAAAATAGCGGAAAAATGCCCGATAAAGTGTTTGGACCTTATCGAACATGGCAATAATCTAAGGTTTACCTTTTCAAAAAAATTTACAAATAACACTTGTATTATACGCTCGTCCGTATTATAATTATTGGAAGCATGGTTGAGAGGACAAACCTATGGAACTTGAATGGATTACACCGCAACAAGCCGCCGATTTATGGGGCGTATCGGCAAGAAGGGTGCAGGCACTTTGTATTAACGGACAAATAAAGGGAATCCAAAAACTAGGGCGTGTTTGGCTCATACCCAAAGACACACCGAAACCATTGGATGGCAGAACACGAAGCGGGCGTAAACCCGTTAAAAATATTGATGGCGAGGAAAAAAATAATGGATAGCGCATTAACGATTTACGGCTCATTCATAAAAGAAATAAAAGAACTTATTTATCGCCGTCAATATGAGGCGATGAAAAAGGTCAATAAAGAATTGATACAACTTTATTGGGAAATCGGCGAAGAAATAGAACGCCAACAGCGCGAGCAGGGTTGGGGTAACTCTGTCGTTGAAATTTTAGCAAAAGAACTTCAAAAAGAATTTCCCGGTGTTCAGGGATTTTCGGCTCGTAATCTTTGGCGAATGAAAAATTTTTATATTGAATATTCGCAAACTGCAAAACTGCCACCATTAGTGGCAGAAATTCAAAAACCAAAACTGCCACCATTAGTGGCAGAAATAAGTTGGTCGAAAATTTGTGTAATATTGGAAAAATGTAAAGACCCGCTCCAACGTGAATTTTACATAAAAATGACTAAAAAATTCGGTTGGACAAAAGACGTTCTAATAAATAATATTGAAAATCGGGCATTTGAAAAATATCTTACCAATCAAACCAATTTTGACGAAACCGTACCCGAAAAATATAGGTTGCAAGCAAAACTCGCCGTTAAAGACGATTATAATTTTGATTTTATAGAAATGGGTTCTGAACACAGCGAAGCAGAGCTTGAAGCGGGTATTGCAAAGAACGTAAAAGCGTTTCTGTTGGAAATGGGCGGTTACTTTACTTTTGTGGGCGACCAGTATCACCTTGATGTTACCGACGAGGATTATTATATCGACTTACTCCTATTCCACAGACAATTACAATGCCTTATCGCTGTTGAACTCAAAATAGGCGAATTTAAGCCGGAATATGCGGGCAAAATGCAATTCTACTTATCCGCACTTGACAATGTAATGAAGCTACCGCACGAAAATCCATCTATCGGAATTATAATTTGTAAAAATAAAAATCGTACACGGGTAGAGTACACATTAAACACCACAAACAAGCCCATCGGCGTGGCAACATATTCGTATTACGATAATCTGCCGGATGATTTACGTTCCATGCTTCCTTCGCCGGATGAAATTGCAAATATAATAGCGGGAGTTGATGGAGAAACAAATTCCGAAACTTAACCATTAGTTGATATTTCTTGAAATTCTTTAACCTTTGATGTATGGGATTTGATTATCGGTATTGATAAAATAGAATTATCAAATCCTACAAGGAGAAAAGAACATGATTGATAATTATAAAATCGGCAACCAAATTTTATTACTGCGAAAAAGAAATGGCTTTACACAAGAGGAACTGGCAGAAAAATTAGACATCAGCGCACAAGCAATCAGCAAATGGGAAAACGGTCATACCTTGCCTGAAACGGCATTGCTCCCATTGTTGGCAAAATTATTAAGCACCTCTATTGATTCGATACTCACGCCGGTTATTATCGCAGAAGGCAATATAATCCCTTTCGGAAAATATCAATGGCGTGTGTTAAAAACAGACGGCAACAGCGCATTGATTATAACGGAAAGAGTTATAGAACTTCGCGCTTTCCACGATGAATTTATTGAAATCAAATGGGAACATTGTGATTTGCGTAAATACTTAAACAAACAATTTTATGATACTTTCGACCCAACGGACAGAGAGCGGATATTGGAAACAAGGCTAACCGATTGCGATAATCCGTGGTACGGCACGAAATGGGGCAATCCGACGGTTGACAAGATATTTTTATTAAGCACATCAGAAGTTATACAATATTTCGGCGATAGCGGCGATTTGAAAAACGATAAACGATGGCATTTCAAATGTGCCAAAGATAATAAAATTTTTGAAGGAACGCATAATGAGGGACATAGCGATTTTATAAACGACCAATATAACGATGCACGGAAAGCTCTGTTTCATAAAGTTTACAATGCCGGTTGGGACGAAAAATCTTGGTGGCTTCGTTCGCCCGGTGTGCCTATGCGGCATACTACCGTACTTGTCGGCGACAAAGGAGAATTGTTTATCTGTGGCGGTGATGTATATGACCCGGGAATCGGTATCCGTCCTGCCTTATGGCTGAATTTATAAAGGGGAAAATAACCCCTTGACTCTGCCGTTGGGGAATAGTTTATACTATATTTATACCAACGGAAAGGAATGAATTTTATGAACGAATTAATAAAAATCAGGGATATATCCGTCAAGTACGATATATCCGCACGCACACTCAGATACTACGAGGACATGGGTATAATCACAAGCACCCGAAGCGATGATTATGCGTACAGGCTCTATGATGAAACTGCCGTACAACGGCTCGAGCAAATCTTAATTTTGCGTAAATTAAACATCAGCATCAAGGACATTCAACGGATATTCAATACTGCCGGTTCAGAAGTTGTTTTAGAAGTGCTTGGAAAAAAAGTCGATGCCATTGACGAAGAAGTATCTCTCTTGCACGAGCTCAAAGAAATAGTTTTGGATTTCATCCGTCAAATAGAACAAGCCGATTTCGGCAAGGAATCCGATGTAAAGCTGTTATATGAAAAGGCTAAGGAAATCGAAACCCAGCTTGTTAATGTGGATTATAACGGCAATGCGGCAAACGTAAATCGCTTGTTGGAAGTCACGGAAAAATTAGCAACAACACCGGATATTATCCAAAAACATTCTTATTGCTATTTGATATTTAACTTAAAAGATAGAAGTAGTGTCATAGAAGCCTGTGAACTGTATTGCGAAGCGTTTGGCGCGGAAAAAACATCAGAAGACACATCTGCGAGTGATTGGATTGATGGTTGGATTGGCATAAACATAAGAGTATTCAATTTTGGAATATTCATGCAGTCGGTCGATATGCCTTCCAATAGAGGAGGCTGTTGTATTAATTTTGCAAACGAACAAGATTTGCGAAAAGCATATGAGTTATTATCAAAGGATGCAGAAGAATGCCAGCTTCACTTGGATTGGCATTGGACGCCTTTGGCCGCGACTTTGCAAGATAAATTCGGCGTTAGTTGGTTGTTTTGCGTTTGAACATAATTATTCCGAAAAATTTATCAGTCTCGATATTCCCTCGGAGTCATGCCGATGTATTGGTGAAAAACCTGTGTGAAATAACTCGGACTTTGAAAACCGCAGGCCCATGCAATCTCAAGAATGGACATATTAGTTTCCCGCAACATTTCACCGCTCTTGCCAATACGGTATTGTGTCAGATAAGCGTTGGGTGTTTGTCCGATGTATTGGCCAAAAAGAATACAGCACTTGCTTCTGCACACGGAACCGGCAGCGGCAATATCGCTGAGAGTGATTTTACGCGCATAATTACTTTGAATAAATCCTGTCATCTTCCATACAGCCAGCCATGCGTGTGTGTCCGTCTGCCGCGATGAAAAAGTCTTTATATGTTCGCTCACATTGGCACAAAGAGCGGTGATGCCGGAAATCAAACGCAAGGGATTCATGTCATCGCGCTGCATTTCTTCGTATACAAGACGGATGGTTTTTATCGCCTCACCCTGCCAAGCAAAATGGTCGGTCAAAAGGAGGCAGTCCTCGGCTTCGGAGCCAAATTTTAAGTCAAAATATTCTTTACCCACAGAGGTTTCCACACCCAGCAGGGAGGGATGGACAACAACGACAAGGAAAGAGCAGTCCGTGTTCTCCTTAGAATACCCGTAATGCAGCCGTTTACTGTTGACGAATATCCCTTCACCTGCACCCATGTGTAAATGTCTGCCGTTGACGAAATAATCCATCGAGCCGTCCAACACCAGCAAGAATTCCAAGTCGGGATGCCAGTGACACGCTGCGGCATATCTGTCATAATTACGCAATTCCCCGCTACGCGCATAGAGTGGGAATCCTGGTACATTATGATTCAATCGCTCGGACATATCTGAAAAAACCTCAAGAGCCACCATGCCGCACCTCCATGAAAATAATACGATTTTGATAGTATCGTACACTATATTTATGGAAAAATCCAGTGATTGCCAGTACAATATTTATACTGCCGATGAAAGGAGGCTGATGTTCGCAATATGGTAAAGCACAGCAGTTTTAACCGCTCCCTGGTCACACTTGTAATCCCCATCGCCTTGCAAAACCTAATCTCGGCGACAGTTGGCGCGGCGGACATAATAATGCTCGGCATGCTCAGCCAATCAGCCATGTCGGCCATATCGCTCGCGGGCCAGATAACATTTGTGCTGACACTGTTCTATTTCGGCTTATCCACGGGGGCGGGGATTCTTACCGCCCAATACTGGGGCAAAAAAGAATCCGAGGCGATACGGCGGGTATTAAGCATAGCCTGTATGCTTTCAGTTTTTGTATCCATCCTGTTTTTTATAGCTTCCTTATGTTTTCCGGGAGCCTTGATGCGTGTCTTTACAAATGACGCAGAATTAATCGCGTATGGGATGAAATACCAGCGGACTGTTTCGTTTTCATATCTTGCCATGAGTTTGTCGCAAATGTATCTCGCTGTGATGAGAAGCATGGGTAAGGCGCGTTTCAGCGCAACTGTCAGTTCGATGTGCCTGTTGTTAAACATAGCGTTTAACGCCGTGAGTATTTTCGTGCTATTTCCGGGTCAACCCGACAGGGCCGTTATCGGCGTCGCCGTGGCAACTGTGTTGGCACGTTTCATTGAACTTGCGTGCTGCGCCGCCCACTCGACCAAAAGAGATAATATACAGTTCAGCTTGCCGATTCGGGACAGTGTCCAAAAACAACTTACACGGGATTATCTGCGGTATACGCTCCCTGTTCAAGCAAATTATTTTGTATGGGGACTCGCAACGGCGGCCACCGCCGCCATCATAGGCCATGTTAGTTCGGACATGGTCGCTGCCAATTCCATTGCCGGGGTGGTAAGGAATTTGGCTGTTGTTCTGTGTGGCGGCATAGCCGGGGGCGGAAGTATCCTTGTGGGTAAATACTTGGGCGGCGGCGATATGCACGGGGCAAAAGAAGCCGGAAAGAAACTGTATATGTACGCCTTGTTGTTTGGCATATTAGCCGGAATGTCCATCCTTTTGCTCAAACCGTTTATTTTAACCACGGTCAACCTGAACACCCCGGCACAAGCTTATCTGAACACAATGCTTTATGTCTGCGCGTATTATTGCGTCGGCAAATCGCTCAACTCCACCGTTATCGGCGGCATATTCCCGGCGGGCGGCGATGCCAAATTCGGGTTTTATTGTGATACAATAGTTATGTGGGGAGTCATTCTTCCGATAAGTTTTTTATGCGCTTTTGTGTGGCGTGTAGACCCGATGCTTTTATACGTAATTATTTGTCTTGATGAGTTCATCAAGCTACCGGCGGCAGTATTGCGCTTTCGTCAATATCATTGGCTAAAAAATATAACGAGGGATTTTACCTAGAGGGCATGTTTGCAATTTCAAAAAGAAAGGGAGGTTTGTATGACCATCAAGGAAAGAATGGCTTGTTGCCAACTGTTTACCGACCATGACGCACACTATCCGGAGGAGGCGGAGGAACTGGCGCGTGCGCGTCAACGTGGCAAAACGCTCTGTTGGGAGATTAACCGTCTGCACCCGGATGACATTGAGGGCAGAACAAAGCTGATGAAGCAACTGTTCGGGGCAATGGGCGACCATGTGTGGATGGAGCCGCCGATTTATATGTCTTACGGCAGCAACACCACGTTGGGAGATTATATCTACATCAATTTTGGACTTACCGTGGTAGATGATTACAAGGTGACGATTGGGAATTATGTGATGTTCGGCCCCAATGTTACCATAGCGGTGACGAACCATCCCGTGCACCCTGATAAACGCAGGGAAGGCGGCATGTTTGCCCTGCCAGTGGTCATAGATGACGACGCATGGATCGGCGGCGGCACGGTCATCGCACCCGGTGTTACCATCGGCACAGGCAGTGTCATCGGGGCAGGCAGTGTGGTGACGCAGGACATACCGGCCCATGTGATTGCTGTCGGCAATCCGTGCAGGGTATTGCGGGAGATAACAGAACGCGACAGGGAGTATTACTACAAGGATTTACGCTTTGACCAAGTCGAGTGGTGACGGGGGGGGGCTCAAAAAGAAAAATGGAGGCGCTGTAATAACAAAAAATCCTCTTGACAATCTAGCATAAGAACGCCATAATGAGTTAATAGTAATTCGTAATGAGTTATTAGTAAAGTGTAATGAGTAATTTGCACGGAGGTTCTTATGTTCAAGAGGGCTTTAGTAACACAAATTCAAAATAGATTGAATGAACCGCGGCGCTTTATGCAAATCGTCGTCGGCCCAAGACAAACTGGCAAAACCACCGCCGTTTTGCAAGCCCTTAAAGAATTGGATATACACGCGCATTTTGTAAGCGCGGACGATCCCAGTCTTAATTCGACCGAGTGGCTCCGCAACGAGTGGGAGCAAGCCCGCGCCCTTGCCAAAACCGCCGGTGAGGCCATCCTTGTTATTGACGAAATTCAAAAGATTGTAAATTGGTCGGCCATCGTAAAACTGCTGTGGGACGAGGATAACAGGCTGAGTTCAACATTGAAAGTGATACTCACCGGTTCATCTTCGCTGCTTCTTCAAAAAGGGCTTGCGGAATCGCTTATGGGCAGGTTTGAGCTGCTGTATTCCCCCCATTGGAGTTATTCGGAGTGTAAGGAAGCGTTTGGCTACAGCCTTGACGACTTCTTACTTTTCGGTGGTTATCCCGGTGCCGCCGCGCTCATAAAAGACGAAAGCCGTTGGGCGCGGTATATGGGAGCATCCATTGTAGAGCCTACGATTTCACAGGATATTCTTATGATGGAGGAAGTGCGGAAACCCGCTTTGTTGCGTTCACTGTTTATGCTTGGTTCGGGCTACAGCGCCCAAGAGTTGTCTTTCACGAAGATGCTGGGGCAGTTGCAAGATGCGGGAAACACGGTGACTCTGGCGCACTATCTCGACCTTCTCGACAAAGCGAATATGCTGACCGGATTGCAAAATTATTCGGGCAGTCAAATCCGCATCCGCAAAAGTTCTCCGCGTCTTATGGTGTACGATACCTCGCTCATGACCTACGCGGACGGCGCAAACAGGCGGCGCTTGCTGGATAATCCGGTAGATAAGGGGCGCCTTGTCGAGAGTGCGGTGGGTGCTTATCTGCTTTCGCGGGGGAAAGAAGAAGGTTTTGAGGTCTACTGGTGGCGTGAGAGGGATAATGAAGTGGATTTTGTCATAAAGAAAGGCAGTCAGTTGACGGCCTTGGAAGTGAAGAGCGGCAGGGTGAAGAGCGTGGGAGGGAGCCTTATTTTCAAACAGCGTTACCCCGAAGCCTTATCCCTCATCATCGGCAGTCCCAATTATGGCTTGGAGGATTTCTTGTTGGGTAAAAAGCCGATATTTCTTTAGGAAGTCAGGGGGAGCGGGGAATCTGTCTCTTTCATTTTAAATGAGGGCTTAGCTTGTGAATATCACGTATAGAGAAAACATGTTGACGGCAGATGAATATATACTATTCGAGAGCAAAATGGGCGACGCAATAACCTCCAAAGAACAAGCAGAGAGGTCGTTGGCTCGTCAATTGTTCTCTGTTACTGCATTAAAAGATAATGAAATAGTTGGTATTGCCCGGTTAATTGGCGATGCTGCAATATACTTTTATATAAATGATGTCTGGGTTTTGCCGGAGTATCAAGGAAAAGGCATAGGAAAAGAATTAGTAAAAAGATTAATCCAGCATGTAAAAGAAACCGGTATACCCGGAACTTCCGTATCCTTGTGCCTTATGTGCGCAAAAGATAAAGAGGGATTTTATGAAAAGTTAGGGTTTTTGCAACGTCCACATGGTTGGGAAGGCGCAGGAATGGAGATGGAGATGGAGATTGAATAGCGAATAGTATAAGCATAACGCCGTCCTGCCAACAGGGCGGCTTTTTAATTATGGAGATTATCAATAACATACTTTGCCATTTCAATCATTTTTTTAACACATTCTAGCGTCTCGGCATCGGGGTTCATAAAACGCATGGCGAGGCCGCCGGTGCCGTTACAAACATTGTTAAACTCTTTTCCGAAGACCACTTCCGTTTTTCCCGGGTCGCAATCGACACCGTCACAGTTTCCACATTTCACAACATTTGCCCAAGTAATTTCTTTTGTGTGTTCATCTATCGGAACCCCTTCGTATTCGCTGCTATAATCACCCACCGTCCAAATACTCCACCATTTGTTCGACTCATTTGGCGTATCTATGTAACACACAAGTTCGCCCTTGTAGTGTATTTCGTGTTCTCCGTTGTAAATCATTTTGTTTGCGTTAAAAAACTCTACGATATCTAATGCGTTTTTCAGTTCATCGCCAGTAAAATATTCTTTGAACGCATCTTCGATTCTCTTTTGTTCAGACATTATTGATTACCTCCATTATATCGTTTTCATTTTATTTTTGCTTGTATCGGTATAAAAACATCCTGTTGATATTTGCTTAATTGTTTTACAATATCCCACGGCAGGATTTCTTCAAGCATTTCCGAGCGTTGTGTGTCCATATCGAAATTATCATTGTTATTTACCCATTCCCTCAAAAGCGTAAAAGTATCATCCAAATTTTCAAAAAAAGTAGAAGCAACGGCGTATAAACCACCCGGCAAGACTTCGTCCATATAAACCGTTTCGTTATTATAATCTTCGGGGATTTTCATAAGCATAATCCATTCATCCCCCGACTCATTTCGCATAAAGCAATCTCTCATGCCGGGCATAGGCAAAAAGCCGTAGTCCGCGAATAGGTTTTGCATTTTGTCCCCGTCCAAATTTTCCGCCTCTCCTGTTTTGCGGCGGGAAGTTAAAACACGCATTGGTGGCAATCTTATAATCCGAATGTCATTCAGCTTTGATGCTTCGCGGCTTACTTCTGATAATTTTTCAAAAGAAACATTGTCCTCTATTTCCGCTGTGGCAAGTCTTTTTTCTGTTTCCTCATAAAGCAACGTAATGGCTGATATTTTCTTGATACCGCTTATTAACATTTTATCAAGAAAATCATCTACCAAGCGTCTTAGTTCAGATAAGGCAGTAATCTCTGTATCAAGGGATTCCAACTTGTCCACAAATGCTTGAATCAATGTTGTTGTGCTTTCGCTTTTGAAAATCATGGCAATATCTTTTATGGGGATCTGCAATTTGCGAAGAACAATAATTTGCTTCAACCGTTCAAGCGCGGCGGCATCGTAGTATCTCTGCGTTTTATTATCGGGGCGGCTGCTCCACAAAAGCCCCATTTCTTCATAATATCTAAGCGTTCTGCTTGACACTCCGAAAATTTCAACGACTTCATTAATTCTTATTAAGTCCAAAATCATCACCTCGTGCCTCCATTATATAGGTTTACGTAACGTCAATGTCAATAGGTTTTTGAAATGTTTGCAAATTATTTGCGTCCATAAAATAAAAGAGCGTTGGCAAAACGCTCCGTAAGCGGCATAACCGGATTAACAGTATAAGGAGTCAGGGGGAACAGGGCTTCTGTCTCCTTCCAACAGTGTGCCCGATTCATTTTGTAATCCACGGTATCGCTTCGCCTTGCTCCACTATCCCGGGCCCGAACGACGTTATCTCCCCTGTATCCGGATGGGTAGGTTGGTCAATGAAAAACAAGAAACCGCTTTTTCCGTATCTGCCGAGCCTGCTTTGGTCGTAGTGTTCGCTGTCCATGCACACATTCACGGCTCTCAGCGCGACCGCCACTTCCTTGCTTCCCGCAAAAATCTCATGCTCCCACAAATACTCACATTCGATATTCAAGAAACACTCTTTGATGCGTGGGGCGTTGACCTTTGTGGCCCGCTCCGCCGTCAAGCCGGAGGCGGTGATTTCGTCTGTCTCGAATTGATTATTGCCAATCGTTTTAATACAGCGGTCATAGATGTCGTTCGAGGGGAAATTCAACACGCACACCCGCGTTTCCCTCAGTGATTGGTACATATGCCCGCCTTTATCGACTTTTCCCATGATGCAGATAAAGTTGTCTGCCCCGCTTCCGGCGAAGCTGGACCAGGATTGCAAACAGGCGTTTTCCTTGCCGTTTGACTTCCAACCCGTGACGATGAACACCAGCGACGGCATGGCTGTCACAAAGTCATACCATGACATACTGCCGCAGGCTTTCAGGTATTGCTCGGTTTCATATCCGGCCAATGTCCCGGGCCGTTCAAAAATGGAAATGTCTTTTTTCATGATAAACTCCTCCAATTCTTTTAATTATAGCACGGCGAACACGACAACGGTGTGTCATGTTTCGCGGGAACACCTAAAATATTTTTACTACAATTCGTATCTACGGAAAACCGCCACACCAAACGCAGTAGATAAAAAAATAATTACAAGTGCATTTAGTATAATCGCTGTTGTATGTGCCATTGTAAAATCGGCTGAGGAGACAACCGTAGACATACTGAAAACAGAGTGTTTAATGCCAAATCCGACAAAGCGTCCAAGTGTAGAAGAAAAATGGTTTACGTTAGCCAATAACGAAGCCATTGTTTCGCTGAACATCACATAGCATAAGCAGACAATAGTTGAAGCGGTGTTATTCTTTATCAGCATGGAAAGCAGACAGATAAGCGCCCCCAAAGCGGCATATATAAACATTCCGCTTATGAGCGTTGCGAAGTATGTTCCTGTGGGTATTTCGCGCATTTGGCCCCAAAAAATCAACACGATAAACTGATAGATCAAAAATAAAGCAAGCGCCCCAACTATTGAAAATATAGCCTTTGATAAATAAATGCGGGTGCGGCTCCTGTTTGTAATCCACTTGTGCTGCCAAGTTTTCCATTGATACTCCTGT
>Ga0099364_10010756_pt1 | contig 12552 bp, 9 predicted proteins | sample TergutTh196P3_FD_73070 | JGI IMG/M metagenome (GOLD analysis project Ga0099364, IMG submission 73070) | Microcerotermes parvus P3 segment gut microbial communities from Pointe-Noire, Republic of the Congo - Th196 P3 | ecosystem: Host-associated > Arthropoda: Insects > Digestive system > Gut ... | reverse complement strand
CTAATATTATACTCAAAATAAGATTTATAGAAGCACCAATTAGTGTAATTGATGATAAATCAATTTATTTTAAACTTTTCATATTATCTGTCATTTAATTCACCTTTTTTAAAATTATAAATTATTAATATTTATAAGAATCTCCATAGGTGGAACATAGTATAATTACTTTTTTTAAGTTTAAATTATTAACTATTGTTATATACATTATTATAATCATATCTAAGGTTCTTATATTTTAAGAAAAATGGTATTAATAAAATTTTAAAGATTTTTGATGTGATATATCTTAAAATCTGATAATTTTCTTTTGATTATTAATAATATCAATTAACAGAATTTTTAAGAAAAAAATTATCAGATATTATGTAACCATTATTAAATTATTAAAATTTGATAATTTCATCATTAAAGGTTAATTCTCTTTTTATTCTAATTTTAAAAGATTTATTTACTTTTATAGAGAATAATAAGATTATTGACTTAAATCTTCATAGTTATAAAAGTATTATCTTCCTCTTTCCTGCATACGCTCGTTTTCACCTATTTGAGAAATTTCAAGTCCTTTCATAGCTGCACCAAGACCTCTTGAAACATTAGCTAAAACTTCTGGATTGTTATAATTAGCTGTAGCTTCAACAATAGCTTTTGCAAATTCTTCTGGGTTTTCAGATTTAAATATTCCAGAACCAACAAATACACCATCAGAACCAAGTTGCATCATTAAAGATGCATCAGCAGGAGTAGCTACTCCACCTGCTGCAAAATTTGCAACAGGAAGTTTTCCGATTTCAGCTACTTCTTTAACAAGGGAAAAAGGAGCTTCTATAGATCTTGCAAAATTTTTTAATTCTTCTTCATTTTTGCTTTGAATTTCTCGAATTTCAGATGTGACCAATCGCATATGGCGAACTGCTTCTACAATATTTCCTGTTCCAGCTTCACCTTTAGTACGTATCATAGCTGCACCTTCATCAATCCTACGTAAAGCTTCCCCTAGATTTCTTGCACCGCATACAAAAGGAACATTGAATTCTTTCTTATTAATATGATATTCTTCATCAGCTGGTGTGAGAACTTCACTTTCATCTACCATATCTACACCAAGTGTTTCTAAAATCTGAGCTTCAGCTATGTGACCTATTCTTGCTTTAGCCATAACAGGTATTGAAACTGCATCAAGAATTTCTTGAACTTTATTAGGATCTGCCATTCTAGCTACTCCACTAGTAGCTCTAATGTCTGCAGGTACCATTTCAAGAGCCATTACAGCTATAGCTCCTGCATCTTCAGCTACTGCAGCTTCATTAGCATTAATAACATCCATGATGACTCTACCTTTAGCCATTTTACCAAATCCTTCTTTTAAAATATCGGTTCTTTTTTTCATATATTTATCTCCGAGGTATTATTAATTGCAATTTAATTAAAAATCAATTATATTGGTTTATTTAATCTTTTAAGACATTTAAAATTTTTTTGATAAATTATATTATATCTCCTATTTTTTTTAAGAGCAAAATTTTGACACTATTGTTATTGATAATCATTTAATTTCTTATGAATATAAAATAAAATGATATTGTGATTTAGTTTTTATATTATTGTGTTATCATGGTTTTTTAACAAATAATTATTATAAAATTGTATAATAATTCACTATTTTTTTTTAAAAAAACATTACTTTAGCTTCGATTTTATAATGTTTTAAAGTGAAGCTTTTTTAAGTTGAAAAAGCTTTGATTTTCTAAAATAACTTTTTTATAAAAATATTTTATAAATATTAATAATATTTAACTTGAATTTTCTAAATTAAATAAAATTAAAGATTTTTTATTTAAAATTAAAGATTATTTATAAATCATTAATTAAAAGAATTTTTCAAGAAATGTAATAACAATAATTTATTTATCTGTAAAGTTTTTTTTCAGTCCTTTTTTGTTATCAAATTTTTTTCATGAAACTGTCGAAATCAGTTGGAAATCTTTGAAATTCTATAAATAATTGTTAATTAAGTGAATTCAAAGATTTTCTGAATTTTTTTTATTTGTATCACCAAAATTTGACACTCCATTTTTAATTAAATATTTGGAAAGTCTTTTTGATAAAGCTAAAATAGCTACTATTGGAGGAGCTCCTGGAGCTTCTGGAATCACACTTGCATCAGAGACAAAAAGTCCTTTGAATTCCGTTTCAAGATTTGTATCAACAACATCACCAATTGCTGCTGTTCCTCCTGGATGAGCACCTCTTAAATGAGTAGAAACTATTGTTTTTGGATCAACTCCTGCTTCAACAAGTATAGCTCCAGCAGTAGCTGCACCTTCAGCTAGGAATCTAACATCTTTTGGGGTATTTTCTTTTATCACTTTTCCATTAACAATTTTCCCATGATTATCATCAGGAATTTTAACCATGATGCTTAAAATATCACTTTTTTTAATATTGTCATCATTGACATTATTGTTTAATATTACTGAGTAGTGAGGAGCAAGTACAAAGTTTCCGCCAACGATTAATGCATTCATTGTAACTTCACTATTATAATTAATATCTTTTATAACTCCACCAACTGTAACAAATGGATCTATAAATAATTTTTCACCCGCTTTTATACCTGAATTTTGAAGGATGATAGCTGAATCAATAGCTCCAGCAGCTAATATAACAGTATCTGATTCAATAATCTTCGAACCTTTGGAATTTTTTACTTTAACTCCTTTAACAGAATCTTTTTCAGTGATGATTTCAGTTACTTCTGTATTGTCTATTAACTTAGCTCCATTTTCAATAGCTATTTTAATAAAATCTTGGGATGACCATTTTGCATCATTTGGGCAGCCCCATGCACATTTTCCACATGGTTTGCAATCTTCTTCTCTAATGAATTTAGGCATTTTTATTGGTGAAAGTCCAATTGATTTAGCTGCTTCAATGAATTTTTTTGTACCTTCTCCAAAATGAGAATCATCCATTTGATGAACACCAATTAATTCTTCAACTTCATCTAATTCTTTAGATATATTTACATTATATTTAGCTAATTCTTCTTCAAGAATTCTAACTCCATTACCTGCAGCTACAACACTTGATCCACCTACACAAGTTGTTTTAGAAAGATCTAAATAATCATCAACTTCATCGTAATATTTATAGGAATCATTCACATCACAAAATGGTCCTTTTTCAATGATAGTCACTGAAATATTGGATTTAGCTAGTTCCATTCCAATAATGGCTCCACCAACTCCAGATCCGATAATTAAAACCATAATTTAACCTCTTTTTTTTTTAATTGTTTCACTATTTTTTAATTATTTTTTTGTAATTTTTCAAATTTTTTTTTTTTTTTTCTTTTATTTTAATTGATTTTTTAGTAATTTTCTTTTAGCAATTTTTTATACTTTTTTTTCAGTGATTGGATTTTTTTGTAAATTTTTATAGTTATTCTCAAATTTTTTATACTCATTTAATTAAAAATTTTAATAATCATGAATATTATCATGGTCCTAGATTTTTGAGAAAAATTGACAGTTTTTGGCAGCTTATTTCATATGTTCTAGGATCAAAATATATTTGTTTTGTAAAAGTACAAATTGTACAACCTTTTTGAGAGAATTCTAAAAATATATGGTAAATTTCAATAATAAATAAAATTCACATACTCAAAAATGGGTAAAAACTAACTTTTTGGAACTGTTTTAAATCACAATCCTCTGGTTTTACTATAGCTTAACAAACTTTTAAGTGAAATTCATTTGTACTTTTAAAAACCCAATATAAACATATCTTGGAACATATAAAATGGGCATTTTACCTCTTCGTTTTTTCAGGAAAATCTAGCACCCTAAAATTATTATTAACTGATTTTTTTTAATAAGTTTCATTAATAATTTCCTCGATTATTTTTTCCTGTTCTATTGATTTTATAGCTTCATGAACTTTCCTAAGATCAGTTTTAGTTTCAGGATAACGGGGAACAGCAGAACAACCTCCATCGTTAATTTCAGATATAGGAAATGTTCCTATTTTTTTAGATATTTTTTCTATTTCAACTTTATCTAATCCTATTAGTGGACTTAAAATTGGAAGTTCTGCTCCATCACGTGTAGCTAATATGTTATGGAGAGTTTGTGAAGCAACTTGTCCTACACTACTACCATCAACAATACCTAATGCATTTTCATTTTTAGCTATTTTACTAGCTACTTGATACATTCCTGATTTACATAAAACACATGTTAATTTTTCAGGTGCATTTTCTTTAGATTTTTTTAGATAACTTCCATACTTAATAATTTTAGTTTTTATAGGAGATCCATATGAAAATTCATTTAGCTTATCCACTAATTTTTTGAAATTTTCTGTTACTTTAAAACTTGTAAAAGGATCATTGTCAAAATGAATTGCAGTTATTGAACATCCTCTTTTCATCATTAAGTATGCAGCTACTGGAGAGTCTATTCCACTTGAAATAAGACAAACTAGTCTTCCCTGCGTTCCGAGAGGTAATCCTCCAGGTCCTTTAATTTTTTCATGGAATATATAGGTTTTATTATCACGAATTTCAAGGAATATTTCACATTGTGAATTGCTTAAATCAACAGGACAACCAAGTTTTTCATGGACAACTCCACCAGCAAAGGCAGCTGCTTCTTGAGAAGAGAAATCATGAGTTCCAACACGCCTACACCTTATTGCAAAAGGAGTGTTTGAATCAATTAAACCTTCATCAACTAATTTATCAACATATTTAGATAATGCCTTTTTAATATCCTCAAAATTACTAGTTATAGCTATAGTGGGTGAAAAAGAAACAATGCCAAATATTCTTTTTAATTTATCATATGCTTCATCAAAGTCTTTAGGAAAAATGAAAACTCTGGCTTGGTTTATTTTAATTTCACAGTCAAAAGCTGCTTTTATATTTGAGGATAGTTTTCTCTCAAATTGACGTCTGACACGGTGACTTTTTAAACCTATCTCTCCATATCTTGCAATTATTAGGGTATAATTCATATTTCCTCCAATTTTAATATATTAAATATTATCAAGTTTATATTAGATTATTATCTAATTTAGAAGATAAATCAATAGTTTATTTATTAAAACATCTTTTTTCAGCTAATAGCTATTCCCCTTATAATTGATATATTAAAATAACGATTGTTATAATCTTCTATGAAATTATTTTGTACTATAGTATTTAAATTTTTCTATATTCCAAGAGGTTAAATAAATAGTTTATAAACTTCTTAAAAAAAAGTTTGAAGAAAAGATATGCTACTGAATAATTTCTAAGATTTTATAAGTGAATAATAAGAGTGATATTTCTTTTCAATACTTTTCATAGACATATTTCGGTGAAAACCCTTAAATATTATCTTATCAAAATTGATCAAAGTTTTAAAGACTTCAACAATTTTTTTTTGATAGTACCACAGTAATTAAGTTAAGCAAATATAATTTAACTGGTTTCACTGGATTGCAAAGCAGAATTATAGTAACATTTATATATAATGGAGGTTATTCTTTATATAATGATTGTTATATTTCAGGAATTGTATTTTGTTATAAATTTTTTAATTACAGTTCCATGAAATGTATTGTTTTAATCATTAAAATTATATTATTGTCTTGAAAGAAAAGTTGTAATTAATGTTTTTTATAAAACTTATTAAATTTGAAAAATATGATTAAAATTTTGTTTAATTCAATATTATCTTATATAAGATTTTCATTTTAAAAAAATTTTTATTATGATATAATAAATTAAAAATAAAAATTATCAAAGTTATAAATTAAAGTTCCAAATTTTGATTAATTACAAAAATTATTTCTAGGACAATAAGTTTTAAAAATTAAGTTTTAAATAATCCTATTTTATTGAATTTTTTTAAAATTCAGAGTATCATGAATTTTTATATATGTGAATATTTAAATACTCAATATGCATTAATTACTTTTTGAATGCCAAGGTAGCTTAGAGGCTAAGCGGTGGACTGCAAATCCATTACACGGGAGTTCAATTCTCTCCCTTGGCTTTAATTACTCTGTCTTTATTTATTCTTTTAAGTTATTACTATTTTTTGAATTTATTTATTTCTATATTCTTTTTTTTGCATACCTTATTTTTATCTATTTTTTCAATTTTAACTCATTCATAGCTACACACAAATCCTTGAAAGATTAGCTATGATTTTTTGTTTTTCATGAAGATATACAATTTAACACAAAAATTTAAATAACTATTGTTATAAAATGTCTAATTATATTATATTTTTTTTCCATAGTTGAGGTTAAATATTTTATATTTTTTTTTTTAAAATTTTTAATTCATTTAAAGATGTGTTACTCTTTAAAAAACTTCATTGTTTGAAAATAATAGCTATTATTAAATCAATACAATTACATTAAAAATTGGGGATATTACAATTTTTAAAGAAGATAATGTTGAGAATACGAGAAAATCGAATGTTATATAGGTTTTATTGGAAGAACTATTTGATATTTGAGGTATATTGAAAAAATTAAATATAAACCATGAAATAGAAACTCTTATTGAATTTGGTTGTGGGTATGGTACCTTTACTTTACCGTCTTCTAAATTAATTAATGGAAATATATTTTCATTTGATATTGATGATAAAGTTTTGGAGATAACTGAAAAAAGGTTGAAAGATGAAAATATAAAAAATGTGAATTTATTTAAATGTGATTTCGTTGAAGATGGAACAGATCTAGAAAAAAAATTCTGCTGATTATATCATGTTATTCAATATATTATACTATGATAAACCGAGGATTTACTCAAAAAAGCTTCCAACATTCTTACATATGATGAAAAACTTTGCATACTTCCTTGGAATTATGATTTTAATATTTTTTAGGTCTAAATATGAAAATATGTCCCAAACAAAACGAAATAGAAAATGGACTTTAAATATTGGATTTAAATATTATAAAAAAGAAATTTTAGATTCACATCCTTACTATTATGGTTTTTTATTTTATAATCTGGATATATAAGTAAAATTAATAAAAAATTTGCTATTTAAAACTGATTTGACATCTATTTATTGTTTTGCAATTTTTCAGATGAAAATGAAATTTATAGTAACTTTTATATATAAGAGCTAATAATTATAAAATAACGATAGTTATATTTTTTGAAATAATTTTTATTTCAAGAAATTATAATAATTATTGTGATATATAAACTTTATTTCATGAAAAAATCCAGAAAAATGTAAAACAATTAAAAATTAAATAAATTTTGACAAAAATCAATTGGGTGGCTAAAGATGAATTTTATGAAAAATATTGGAAAAATGGAAGAATATTCTTTTCACAGTTCAAATATTAGTTTTCCTTATACAAAAATTCTGGTAAATACTTTTTTTATGTGTATGAAACTATTTTTGAGGCATAAGACTTATTCAATCATTGAATTTATATGTCGATTATAAAGTAATTGATTATATATTTTAGTAATGATAATTTTTCTGCTAATTTTTGAATTAATAAATTTTAAAATATAATATATTTTTTAATAATTAATATTTAATTATTCTAGAATATTTATAGATTAAAATTATGGATTTTTAAATTAAAATTGTAAAGTTTTCAAACTAAAAGTGAAAATTTTTATATTTAATATATTAGTTTTAAAATCAATTTTAATCTACAGTAATTGTGGACTCTAATAGATTTAATATTATATTTTAATATTAATATTTTTACTTAATATATTTTTTATAGTTGTATTATACATGTACTAAAAGTTAAATTAATATAACAATAGTTATATTATCCTTAACTTATCTTAAATGAGGTAGAAAATTGAAAAAAATAAAAGAAATAGCTATATATGGGAAAGGTGGAATTGGAAAATCAACCACTACGTCAAACATTAGTGCAGCATTATCTGATGCTGGATATAATGTAATGCAAATTGGATGTGACCCTAAAAGTGATTCAACCAATACTTTAACTGGTGGGAAATCTATACCTACTGTTCTTGAATCACTAAGAAAAGGAAGAGGTGCTGTTAAAGTAGAAGATGTAATATTTGATGGTTTTAATGGAATTCATTGTATCGAAGCTGGAGGTCCTGAACCTGGAGTAGGATGTGCTGGAAGAGGTATAATTACAGCAGTCGAATTTTTAAAACAAGAAAATGTCTTTGAAGAATATGCTCCTGATATTGTACTATATGATGTTTTAGGAGATGTTGTTTGTGGAGGATTTGCTATGCCTATACGAGAGGGAGTAGCAGATCAAGTTTATACAGTATCTTCTGCAGATTTTATGGCTATTTATGCTGCTAATAATCTTTTCAAAGGTATTAAAAAGTATTCAGTTGGAGGCGGTGCTTTATTTAGTGGGATTATAGCTAATTCTATAACATTCTCAGCCCAGAAAGATATTTTAAATGATTTTGCACAAGAAACTGAAAGTACAATTGCTGGATTTGTTCCAAGATCATTGTCAGTTACTCAAGCAGAATTGTCTGGTAAAACTACAATTGAAGCTAATCCTGATTCTGAACAAGCCAAAGTTTACAAGAAACTAGCTAATGATATTTATGAAAACAAAAATGAGTATGTGCCTTCACCTTTAGAAAGTGAAAAATTAAAAAAATGGGCTGAATCATGGTCTGACAAACTTATAGAACTAAAAAAACAAGAAAAAGGAGAATTTAGTATTTAAAATGAATTAAGGGTTAATTTTAAAGTTTAATAGTAGAATGTTTAAGAACATTGTACTTATTATGAAATTTTAAAATTTTAATAATTTTAGCTTATATTGAGGGAAGAAAATGGCAAAAAATGAAAAAGACTCAGAAGATTATATTGTTGAACTTGATAAAACTACTTGTCCTACACGTGAACAACGTGCTAATGGAACAAATGTGTATTTTGGAAAAGCAAGTGAACTTCTTGAAGATGCAAAAAAAGGAAATTTAAAATGTACTGAAAGAGGGTTTCAACAATCTGGAGGTTGTATTTTAAATTTTTACCTTTCAGTAAGAGTTTCAACTATAAGAGATGCAGCAATAATATTCAATGGTCCTGTTGGATGTTCTCATGCGGCATTAAGTTATAAAGAATTATATGGTCATATTCCTGAATCTTTGGGAAAACCTACTAATTATAATCTAAACTGGCTTACAACTAACCTTGGTGAAGATGATGTTGTTTTTGGAGCTAAAGAAAAACTTATTGAAGCTATTAAAGAAGCTGAAAAAAGATACAATCCAAAAGCTATATTTATTTTAACAACTTGTGTAACAGGAATCATTGGTGAGGATATTGAATCTGCTGTAAATGAGATACAACCAGAAATAAATGCAACTATCGTTCCAGTTCATTGTGAAGGAGTAAGATCTAAGATTATGCAAACTGGATATGATGCATTTTGGCATGGTGTATTGAAATATTTAGTTAAAAAACCTAAAAAGAAACAAAAAGACTTAGTTAATATAGCTAGTATGTTATCTTATGCATGGCAAGATAGACTTGAAATTCAAAGACTTTTAGGAAAATTGGATCTTAGAGTAAACTTTATTCCCGAGTTTGCTAGTGTTGAAGACTTTGAACAATTGGCAGAGGCAGCTGTTACTGCACCAATTTGTCCAACATACACTGATTATTTATCACGTGGACTTCATCAATATTTTGATGTTCCTTTCTTTATGTATCCTTCTCCAATTGGTATAATTAACACTGATGAATGGCTTAGAGAAATAGCTAAGTACACTGGAAAAGAAAAAGAAGTTGAAATACTCATAGCTGAAGAACACAAAAAATGGGTTCCTAAAATGAAGGAAATCAGAAATAAATTTAAAGATATTGAAATTGAAAGAGGAGGTAAAAAACTAGATGTTTTAGGTTCACTTGGACAAGGAAGACTTGTTACTCAGTTACCTTTCTTTGATGAGCTTGGAGTTAAATCAACTTCTGCTATGGCTCAAGATTTTGATAATATACTAATTAATGAGTTAGAAGATGTTATTGATAAGGTTGGAGACTTTAATGTAATGGTAAATACATTTCAAGCTGCTGAACAACTTCATATTACTGAACAAACCAAACCCGACATGGCTTTAACTTGCCCTTTCCAGGGAGGAGCTTGGAAACGTGAAGGTACTGTTTCAAGGTTACATTCCCTAAGAGGGGATCCTCGAAAATGGAGTACTCAAGCAGGTTATGCTGGTGCAATTGCATATGGAAACTTTTTACTACAAGCACTTCAAAATGAATCTCTCCAAAGACTTTCTAAAGAACATACTGGAGTTAGTGTAAAAAAATGGTATTTAAATCAGCCAGACCCATTGTATTTCGCTGAAAAAGGTAAATGATTTATATAGTGCTTTGTAAATTTATTTCCATAAAAATCCAAATTTTGAACAAATTTTTTGGAAAATATATGTATTTTAAAAAATCTGTAAAAATGTTGAAATATGTTATAATTTCTCATAATCTATTTAATTTTAATATTTATATTTTTAATAATATTTTTTATAAAAATAAATTAATTAATCATTATTTTATTAAATAAATTAATTTAAATTAAATTATAAATTTTAAAGATTTCAGTAATTTATTCAATAAAATTGAATTAATTTTGCAAACTACTATAATTCATTAGGGATAAGGGAAATAATTAAAAAGAGATATACAAATGGAATGAATGTGTATAAGGAAAATAATTGAAATATTGTACTAAAAAAATACGGGTTTAACTATCGGAAGTTCATAATGAATTTATTAAGATAATATTTCATGAACTTTTTAAAAAATTCAGATGGTTGAAACCCGTACAATTTTATACTGCCAAAAAATGGCAATGATGTAATAAATTAATGAGAAGATAAATTATTTAAAAGTAAATATTATAATTAAGGAGACATAAATTGAGTGAAAATAGAACAGAAAATAGAACAGAAAATTATGCAGATGAATCAAGTTCCCCAAGAATAGTTGAAGCTCCGAGGTATGGATGTACCTTATCTGGAGCTTATGAGGCTGCTGTTGGATTGAATGATGGTGTTCCTATTCTTCATTCAGGATCAGGTTGTGGTATGAGTCAACTTTTTGGTGCTAATTATGGAGGAGCTCAGAATGCTCCTGGTGATTATGGAGGATCATCTACCCCATGTTCTTGTCTTGTTGAAGAACATGTAATTTTTGGAGGTGAAGACAAATTAAGAAAACTTATAGATTCTACAATAAAAATTTCAACTGGTGAGTTTTTTACAGTAATTTCTGGATGTGTGCCCTCACTTATTGGAGATGATGTTGATGCTGTAGTATCTGAATTTAGAGATAAAGCTCCTATAATTCATGTTAATGCACCAGGGTTTAAAGGAAATTCTTTTGATGGATATGAATTATTCTTTGAAGCTCTTGCTGATCAATATTTAAAATCTGCAACTGATAAAAAAGAAAAGTTAGTGAATATATTAGGCATTGTTCCATTCCAACATATCTTCTGGAAAGGTGAACTCAGGGCTATCAAAGAATTATTGGGAAAGTTTGGTATAGAAGCTAATGTACTTTTCGGAGAGTTTGATACTGTTGAAAAAATTCAAAAAATACCGTCAGCTGCTTATAATATTGTGTTATCTCCATGGGTAGGTCATAAAACAGCTAAAAAGCTTGAAAAAATGTTTGGAACCCCATATATAAGTTTCCCTGGAATACCTATAGGACCTATTCAAACTACAAAATTTTTAAAAAAAATAGCTGAAATACTTCCGCTAAATGAATCTAAACTTGAAAAATTTATTAATGAAGAAAATCGTAGAATTTATCGGATAGTAGAGTATGCTGGAGATATTCTTCAGTTTGATATTCCTAATGTTTACTTTGGAGTTGTAGCTGATTCAAATATTGCAGTTAGTATCACACGATATTTAACTGATGAGCTTGGTCAACTTCCAGATATAATAATAATTTCTGACAATCCTCCACAAGAATATAGGGAAGATATTATTGAAGCTATTACAAGTACTAAGGAAATTCAATTTACTCCTGACATTGTTTTTGAAGTTGATTCATTTAAAATAGGTCAAATATTAAAAGATAGACCATTTTTGAATCTTTATGGGAGTTCCCTTGAATCTACTATTAAAGAGGAGTTAGAAACAACTCATGTAACTGTGTCGTTCCCATCTTATAATAGGGTTATTTTAGGAGATAATTATGTAGGTTATGCGGGTGGATTAAATTTAATTGAAGATCTCTTTTATGATAAAGCAGGACCATTATAATTAATATCACTTGTTTTATTGATTTTTATCAAATAATTTTAAAGATTAATAACCAAAAATAATAAAGATTATATGGTTTTCTATTATGTAATAGTAATCTGATTAAAAACAATTTATAGCTTAGTATTTTTATAAAAATATTATTTTTTTTATTTTTATTTTTTGTACTTAATATTCCCTACTCTATAAAATACGAAATAATTATAACAATAGTTATTCAAATTTGTATTTTTTTTTTTTTTTTAACAGGCTGGGAAACAATTATTTTTTTTCAA
>Ga0099364_10010755_pt1 | contig 12552 bp, 14 predicted proteins | sample TergutTh196P3_FD_73070 | JGI IMG/M metagenome (GOLD analysis project Ga0099364, IMG submission 73070) | Microcerotermes parvus P3 segment gut microbial communities from Pointe-Noire, Republic of the Congo - Th196 P3 | ecosystem: Host-associated > Arthropoda: Insects > Digestive system > Gut ... | reverse complement strand
AGTTTTCTATCGTATATTTTCCTCCATTTGTTTCTATCCTGTCCAAATAGTCGGCTTCTTCGAGGTTACGGTAGTATTGGTCTAAAAATACTGTTACCTTCTTTTTATTTTTCGTTTCTTTACCGTCTTCTTTTTCATTTTTCTTGCTTGTGACTTCATACGAATAGTACCATATAAAACGCCCTGCATGTTTGAGATAACCGTCAAACTGACTTTTGTCGGCATTTTGTACTTTTTGGTAGTCAATCAGGCTACTGTCACGCGGCAAGGCAATGATAAACTTCATATTCTCATCTTCGAGCGCTTTTATATTGCCTTCCGAATAAAAACCTTTGTCTAACACAACTATAGCATCTTCGACGCCACTTTCCAACAAACTGATTTTGAATGCGCTCATATCCTTTATATTGCCGGGTAAAAGGCGGTAATAGACAGGCATTTGTTGCCCCACAGAAAAAACACACATCACGTTCAAAACAGTGTCAAAAATTCCCGATTTGCTTTTTGAAAGTTTTGGAAGTTCCATTTTTTCAGAGCGGCTAAAAATGTCGGTACCATCGAAAAGTATGCAATCATTCATCGCGCGAAACGAGCGACAGAACTCAACTATTCTGCATCGTTCCTGACCCAAAGTACGAAGAAACGAACTCAAATCTCTTGCAGACAGTTTTACGTCGGGATATTGTACAGACAGGTAACTGTTTGCATAGTGAAAAAGCATGTTTTTCAGCGCAGAGCGGTGAACTAAACGACCGAACGCCAAACATATTATTGTTTGCCATGTATCCGGAAAATGCTTTTTGAGCATTTTTACCGTATCGCCAAAAACGCTCTCAATAGCGGCATACACGCCGTATTCCTTGACTTGTATGCGTTCTACGACAATTTGTTGTTTTCGTAATCGGGCTTTTTCCGATTCGACCAAGCCGTCGGCTTCAGTGATTTTGCCCAGATACTTTCCGGTTATTTTCACTGACCTTTTTTTGTCGGGGTCCCACTTGCTTGTTATCTCGTATAAGTAGTAATTCCCTTTAAAATTGCGCAATTCAGTTCCTTTGCGTTTACAATCTAATGCCCACGATGGGTAGATAAATTTTTGTTTTACAGACATATACAATTATAATATTACGTATTTACGGAACTGCAAAATTACAAAAAAAATCACAAATGCAAAACATTTGTGCGATTTTTTAAAAAATATTACGTATTTTTAGCGAAAGTTAGGGTTTAAATTTTTTTCTATAAAAAAGCGTGGACTTATCATTTATTGCTGAGGTCTTCGACTACCTGATTATCAAACAAAAAAGCCCACGAATGCACGTGAGCGTTGCCTCTTGATAATCTTTAATCTTCTGAAAGTGTCGAAGTTTCAGCAAATATAAACAAAAGCAAACGCTTTACATCAATATATATGTGCCCTAACCTTTGGTCAAAACACGAATGCAAAAATACAATTATTTTTTGAAATTGCAAAAAAAATTCTTTTTCGGGGGGCAGATGTCCTTACCCCCCAAAACCCCAGCAGCACACCGTACGGTGTGCAACGTAGATAACCCCGACTAAGCGTAGCGCAAGTCGGGGTATCTACAAAAAATGCGACATCTTTAAGTTGCGGTATCATTTTCGTAATGCTTTACAATATAATGAAATACGAATTGCCAAGTCAGGAGTTCTGAATTTGCGTCCTTTGCGAAAAAACTTCGCCCCTTTTGCGTTTAACCTTTCATTTCACTTCTTTTATGAAAACATTCTGAAAAGCAAACGAAGAAGTCAAAATTTAATGCACACGAAATGTCCATAAGCAACTGCGTATCAATATGATTTCTTTTCAGTATCCGATAGAAATTGCTTCGGTCAGAGTTTACCTTTTCGGCAAGCCATGAAATTTTCTGACCGTTTTCGTTCAATTTCTGAATTATCAGAGAGCCTATGTCAATATCACTGTGCATCGCATTTTTAATTTTTTTCTATAAAAAAGCGTGGACTTTGTATTTGCGTATAGTGGGTCTGCATTACCTTCGAAAACAAATAGAGAAAGCCCACGTGCATGCACGTGAGCGTCGGACTTTTCTATTCTTGTTTCTGAAAATTTGCAGTTAACTATACCAAGAACAAAAGCTAACGCTTACAACAAAATGTGTACTGACCTTTGGTCAAAACACGAATGCAAAAATACAATTATTTTTTGAAATTGCAAAAAAAATTCTTTTTCGGGGGGCAGATGTCCTTATATTATCATGAAGTCTAAAAATCGAAAAAGGAGGGGCGGCCTTGCGGTGGGAGTGTTATAATCAACATCAACAATGGGGCATGCCCCATTGTCAATGATGATGTTACCCTTGTGGTCGACTAAAGATATAGGGCGAGGGCAAGACTCGCCACTACAATTAATGAAGTTTCGTCGCTGCGCGACTTATTAAAAAAATATTTTTTTATTATACTCGCTTGGAATTTCAAAAATTTCATCTAATTTTGTAAAATTATTTAAAATAAACTTATGAAAAAAATTATTTGTAAATTGCTCGTAATGAAACTATTATTGACAGGTTGTGCCGCCTATTATCCACAGCTTGTTGATATTCCTTTGATAGAAGAAAAAGGAGATATAAGGCTTAATACAGGCTGCTTTATTGCAATGGATTTTGAAGATATCCTTAATGCTGGCGTTAATGGGACATTTTCTGCCGGAGTAACAGATATGTTGGCTGTTCAAGGATATGCAAGCCTTGATGCTCTTTTAAGGTGGCATTTTCAAGGTGCATTGGGAATATTTAATGCTTATGAAAACAATACCGTGATTGAAATGTACGCAGGCTACGGATTGGGAACAGGCGGGTGGTGGAACATGCTTTTTGATTTTTATGACCTCTGCTTTATGCAATTTAATATTGGACAAACAAACGCTGTAAACGGGAACATCGATTTTGGAATGGGATTGAAAGGAGGGTACGTGTTTTATGATTATACGCAATACAACATGAATTATGAGTATAAAATGACAAAAAATAACAGTTGGATAATTGAACCGTCCATGTTTGTCCGCTTTGGAGGTAAACACGTGAAAATGAACATTATGGTCAATTATTTGTGGGCAGATAATATCCCGAAACCATATTACTTTCCTGTGAGCGTAGGAATGGGGGTTAATTTTAAATTTGGAAATAGTAAAAAAGAAAGTTTATAAAGTTTGTAAAATTTATTGCGCCCTTCACCACACCGGCGCAGCAAACGCCTTCACTTCTTTTTCGGTAACTATTTCGTTACATAGTATTATCAAACGTTCAATCACGTTACGAAATTCTCTTATATTTCCTGTCCATGGTAATTCCTGCAATGCCTGAATAGCCGTTTCATCAAAGATTTTTTCTGTTAAGCCGAGTTCGCTGCATACTAATTTGTTGAAATAATCGGTTAAAAGCGGAATATCTTCAATTCTTTCGATGAGTGCGGGAACATTAATAATTATCACGCTGAGTCGATGATAAAGGTCTTCACGGAAAAAGCCTTTTCTGATTTCTTCTTGCAGGTTTTTGTTAGTTGCGGCTATTATTCTGACATCTATTTTTATATCTTTGTCGCTGCCTACTCTTGAAATTACGTTTTCTTGCAATGCTCTTAAGACTTTTGCTTGTGCGGGCAGGCTCATGTCGCCTATTTCGTCTAAAAAAATTGTACCGCCGTCTGCTTGTTCAAATTTTCCTTTTCGTTGTTTAATTGCTGATGTGAATGACCCTTTTTCGTGTCCAAACATTTCACTTTCAATCAGTTCCGATGGAATGGCGGCACAATTTACTTCAATAAACGGTTGTACGGAGCGGTTGCTTTTTTCGTGTAACCATCTGGCAACCAATTCTTTTCCTGTTCCGTTTTTTCCCGTTATCAAAACACGTGCGTCGGTGGGTGCAACCCGTTCAATCATCTCTTTAACTGTTTGAATTGCAGGTGCTTCACCAATCATTTCGTAAGTTTTGGAAACTTTTTTCCGCAAAATTTTTGTTTCAGAAACAAGGTCTTTACGTTCCATAGCATTTCGGATTGTAACGAGCAGTCGGTTTAGGTCAAGCGGTTTTTCGATAAAGTCGTAGGCACCTTTTTTTATAGCATCTACGGCAGTATCGACATTTCCGTGTCCCGAAATCATAACAATCGGAATATCAGGGTTTATTTCGGACATCTTTTGAAGTACTTCAATGCCGTCCATATCGGGCATTTTTATATCACACAAAACAACGTCAAATTTTTCACCTGAAAACAATTCCAATCCTTCGGGACCTGTTTCGGCAAGTATTATTTCGTGCTTTTCATACTCAAGGATTTCTTTTAGCGTGTTGCGAATACTTTTTTGGTCGTCTATGACAAGAATTTTTGGCATTTTGTTAATATTTTTACAATTCTTTTTCAATTATTTGTAGAACAGCACCTTCTTTCAGTGCAAATGCAGATTGTATCAGCTCTGCAGGATTAAGTTTTTTCAAAATCCATTGTACCATAACGCTTGCAGGCACCATGTTATCAACTCTGTTTGGGTCCATTCCGGGTATAAGTTTTCGTCCGTCGCTGTTGGTTGTAATGAGTTGATTATGAATTTCTTCTAATGCATCTAATTCTATGTTAAAAGATGTAACTTTACTCAAATCTAACAGCGGATAGTTTTCTTTTGCTATCATTGCGGCAAGTGTGTCAAAAGACCCCGATGAGCCTATTAACCGTCTGATAGGAAACTTTTTAACAGCGTCAAACAGCGATTTGCAACTATTATCAAAATGTGCTTCAATTTGTTCTATTTCTGATATACGAATAGGTTCGGAGGGATGAAATTGTTCTAAAATCCTCGCTAATCCGATGTCATAACTGCTTTTCCATAAAATGCCCATTTTGTTAGCGATAATAAATTCGACACTTCCACCACCGATGTCCATTATAAGCACAGGGTCGGTTCCAATTCTGACAACTTGCTTTACGCCGTCATAGATTGCTTCGGCTTCTTCGTCCCCGGGTATAACGTGGACTGTTAAACCAAATTCTTCTCTTATTCTATTCACAAAAAAGTCTCTGTTAGTTGCACTTCTAACGGCTGACGTTGCGTAACAAAACATTCCTTCGACTTGATATTCTGAAATGATTATCAAAATATTGGTCAGCGCATCAATTCCGCGCTCTATTGCTGCTTCGGTAATTGTTGATTTGTGGATACCGCCTTTTCCGAGTTTTACAGGAAAATTCCTTTCCGCTAAAATACGATAAGTTTTTCCAACTATTTCAGTAACAAGTAGATTAAAGGTGTTTGTTCCTAAATCAATTATGGCTATTCTTGTTTTTTCCATGATATAAATTTTTAAAATCTTTGAGTCTCGTTGTTAAACATTGTCTTTATTATCATACATCTCAACAATCTTTAATATCACTTCCACGGCTTTTACCATACTTTCCACGGATATATACTCGTGTTTTCCGTGAAAATTTTCGCCTCCTGCAAAAAGGTTTGGGCAGGGAAGTCCCATAAATGAGAGTCGTGCGCCATCTGTACCACCCCGAATAGGCTTAACTTTGGGAACTACTCCAACGGCTTCCATTGCTTTTACGGCTGTTTCGACAATATGATAAACAGGCTCAATTTTTTCACGCATATTGTAATATTGGTCGGTTAGTTCTAATTTTACTGTGTCTTGACCATATTTTAGGTTTATCTCTGCTGCAACGTCAGTAATAAGTTTTTTTTGCAGTTCAAATTTTTCTTTGTCGTGGTCGCGTATAATATATTGGAATGCTGCTTTTTCGACCGTTCCTTCAAATTTTGTCAGATGGAAAAATCCCTCATATTTTTCTGTTTTTTCAGGACGCGATAACTCGGGCAATTTAGCGTCAAATTCCATTGCAATCGTTATTGCGTTTTTCATTTTGTCTTTTGCATAGCCCGGATGGATATTTCGCCCTTGTACACTAATTTTTGCTCCTGCCGCATTGAAATTTTCATACTCTAATTCTCCGATAGCGCCTCCGTCAAGTGTGTATGCAAAATCGGCGTTGAATTTTGTGACATCAAAGTGGTCCACGCCCCGCCCGACCTCTTCGTCCACGGTGAAACCGATACGAATGTCGCCGTGCTTGAAGTCAGGGTTAGTCATCATATATTCGACAGCGGTCATAATTTCGGCTATTCCCGCTTTGTCGTCTGCTCCGAGAAGCGTTGTACCGTCTGTAACAATCAGCGTTTGACCTTTATAAGCCACAATTTCAGGGAATTCTTTAACAGTAATAGAAACTTCAGGATTTAGTTGGATATCGCTGCCGTCATAGTTTTCCAAAATACGAGGTTTAACATCTTTACCCGGCATATCAGGTGCCGTATCCACGTGCGCAAGAAATCCTATAACGGGAACTTTTTTGTCCGTGTTGCTTGGTACAGTAGCCATTACATAGCCGTACCCGTCAATCGAAACATCTTTTAAGCCTAATTCTTTCAGTTCATCTACCAAAAGGTTAGATAGTTTCAACTGTTTTTCGCTGCTCGGAAATCTGTCAATTACAGTGTCGTCCGATTGCGTGTCAATTTTTACATACCGCATAAAGCGGTCAATTAAAGCATTTTTCATAAATTATTTATTATTTATTTTACAACTTTTTGTTTCAAAAATTTTGCGCGAAGGTACAATTTTTTTTTTAAATTTAAAGATTTTTTCTCTTTTTTTTTGTAAATAAACAGAAAAGTTATATTTTTGCATAAAAATTTAGAATTAAATCAAAATGAAAAAATTAATTAAAAAAATGTTACTACCGTTAATATTATTGATAACGGCGTGTGAAAGTTACATCACAGACATTAATTTTGATGACGTTCAGTTAAAATTAGTACTTAACGGAATGATTTCTCCCGATTCGATAATGGTGCATCTGTCAAGAAGTATGAAAATTAATGAGAGCATGAACGAACTGTCGGACTTGACAATTAATAATGCCGAGGTTACACTTTTTGAAAACGACATTAAAATAGGAAATTTGCAATATTATGAGACATTATATGCTTCTGGGATACAGAGCTATACGATAGGATATTACACTATAAAAGATTTTGTTCCCAAAGAAGGCGTTACATACAGAGTTGAAGCAGAAGCAAAAGGATTTCCGAAAATAAATGCTGAAAACGTTATTCCTTCATTGCCCGAAACAATTAAGATAGATACTCTTACGCGCTATACTAATTTTGGCTACGGAAATGAAGAAATCTTTGAGTTTATCCCTGAAATAATGAACTATAACGGACAAAAAAATTACTACGCATTTTCAATTCCAACTCGTCTCGATCTTTCAGATTGGGGATACAATTACAGAGGTACCTTTTATACATCATCACCCGTAAAAATTGACTTTTACAGTAGTTGGGGATACTTTAACACTACCGACGAGCTTGAAATAAGTGATAAGAACGGTGAATATTTTTTCGCTTCAGATAAAGGATTATCTTCGGAGCCTTTTATTTTGAAATTTTATATCCAAACCTACGATTTACAATATATTGGCGATATACTTGAATTGAACATTGATATACTTGATAGCGGTTATTACAATCATCTGCTTTCATTGGCAAGATGGGACGAGAGCGCAGGCATTGACTTTTTTACGGAAGGAGTTTCTATTTACTCAAACGTGGAAAATGGATTGGGAATTTTGGGGGCAAAAAATAGTTACAGGCAAGAGATAGTTTCAAATCGATAGATTCATATCGAATTAAAAGTTTCTGCTCCGATTAGTCTGTGGTTTCGGTCGTTAATACCTTTGTAATAGATTAGTATCAGATAATCGTTTTCGGTCTGTACGTGATTGTTTTCATAATCGTATAGAGTGCCTTTTGTATTGTTATCAGTTACAGTTAGATAGTGGTAGTTATAGTAGCCTTGTTTCAGCAAAAGAGTATGTTCATATTTTTTTTCGATGAAGTTATATGTCATTTGTGAAAATTCATTTTGTTGCCAATTAGTGAGTTCGCCGTTAATGTAAACTTTTTCACCTGGCAGTGGAAAATCGCAATTTAAGCTAAAATGAACAAAAAAATAATCTGCTTCAGTGTTATAATTGTGATATTCACGCACTTCTACGTGGTAACGTCCGTTAAAATCGCGTTGAAAAGTGTATGGTTGTGTTTTTCGTGAGGCATCGGTAGTGATATATACATGATAAAACGGGTCAATAAAGCGTACTTCGCGGACGTTATCAACAATAAAACGCCTACTGCGCAAGTCCACGTGCCGAAATTCGTTGCCTCCTTCCATTCGGGTTTCCCGCATATAATTGAAATCCATAAAACCTGCTCTGAAAAATTGTGGGCGCAACTCCGTAATCATATTGTCAGTTCTACCGTTTTGGATAATGGCGGCAGTAACCTCGCTAATCGGATTAAGTATTTGAAAGGATGGATGCTCGACCTCAAATCTGATTTCCTGATAGGATTCTCTTCTTGACGATTGGGCTGTAGGTTTGATATGCGCCTTAATTGTTGTGCCAGATTCTACGACCATAAATTTTTTGACCAAAACAGGATTATCACCCTCAAAATTTTCAAATACCTTTATTATATAGTTGCCCGATAAAATTATTCTGTTGTGATTTTCTGGGAAAACCAAACTATAATGGACATAATCGACAGTTGTATTAAACGAATAGGAATATTCCGTAATTGGATTTATGGGCGTTCCAAAAAAATATTCGGTTTGGATTAGTAGCGATTCTTTCCAATTGGCATCGCACAAAGTAATCGAATAGTAATAATTTTTCACGCCACTATGCAGTTCGTCAAAAGAGAGTTGGAGTTTTTGGTCGCTGTTTAGTCTTATTAGAGGATGTGAATGGTGCCAGCCGCTACGATGTAACCTTACGGAACTCAAATCGGGCGAAATATATTCTGAAATAACGCTTTGACCCGACATAAAGTATGTGAAAATCAGCGAAATAAGAGTAAAAAATAACTTTTTCATATTTTTTATCTTAAAAGTATCCCGCTACTTTTCTATCTTCCATCGCTGTTTCTGAGCGTTTGTCATCGGCGCGACTGCCACGCTCGGTGGTGCGGGTTGCCGCTATTTCGTTAATGATTTCTTCAAGCGATGAGGCTTGTGACAAGGTTAGTCCCGTACAACTTATATCGCCGATTGTGCGACAACGCACTAATTTTGTTTCAACTTTTTCGTCAGGTTTAAGTTTCATGCACGGTTCGGCGGCTAACCATTGACCGTCACGGAAAAAAACGTTGCGCTCATGAGTGAAATAGATACTCGGCATCTCAATATTTTCCATATAGATATATTGCCACACGTCCATTTCTGTCCAATTACTAATAGGAAAAACGCGAAAATGTTCGCCTATATGTTTATGTCCGTTGTACAAGTTCCACAGTTCTGGTCTCTGGTTTCGTGGGTCCCATTGTCCGAACTCGTCTCGGTGTGAAAAAAATCTCTCTTTTGCGCGTGCCTTCTCTTCGTCTCGTCTTGCGCCGCCTATCGCTGCGTCAAATTTATTTTTTTCGATGGCATCTAAAAGCGTTGTTGTTTGTAACAAGTTACGGCTTGCATAATAACCCGTTTCTTCACGTACACGTCCTGAATCAATCGACTGTTGCACACAGCCAACAACCAAAGTGGCTCCAAGTCGTTCAACTAAATCGTCACGGTACTCAATAGTCTCGGTAAAATTATGCCCTGTATCAATATGAAACAGCGGAAACGGTATTTTGGCAGGATAAAAAGCCTTATATGCAAGGTGCGTTACTACTATACTATCCTTTCCTCCCGAAAAAAGTATCGCAGGACGATTAAATTGTGCCGCAACTTCACGAAGTACGTAGATTGCTTCGGCTTCTAATTCACGTAAGTGGGTCATTGTATAACTAACTTGTTTTGTTACCATTACCTTTCTTTTTATAAAACAAAATAATAAAATTTTTCGCCGCAAAAGTACTTGAAATTTTTTAAATTCCAAGCGTGAATGATGAAAATTTGAAAAATAATTCAAGAGAAGTTGAATGAGGGAATGAGGGAATGGGAACTCAAGAATATGCAAAATTTTACGGGGAAAACATTCCGTTAGGAATGAATCTTTCGGTAGAATAAGGAATTACACCATGACACCACGCATGCCGTTAGGTATGCGACCCTTATGGAAGATGTAGAGATGCATTCCTAACGGAATGCAGGTGCGTAGGGCAATTATTTTCTACCGAAAGATTCATTCCTAACGGAATGAAAATCTGCAAACTCCAGCAGCACACCGCAAGGTGTGCAACGTAGATAACCCCGTGTAAGCGTAGCGCAACACGGGGCATCCCCAAAACAGCACGTCATTGCGGGCTTGACCCGCAATCCCCAATGCAATATTGTAGGGGCGAGGCTTATTAAGGGTGCTCTTGAAAAATAAGGCTTTGCGTTACTCTTCGAACGCCTTCACAACAATCGCCTTAAAAGCGTCAGGGTGATTGACCGCTAAGTCAGCGAGTACTTTACGATTGATTTCGATATTTTTCTTTGCCATTGCGCCTAATAGTTGGCTGTAAGCCACGCCTTCTATGCGGGCGGCGGCGTTTATTCGGGCTATCCATAATGCTCTGAATGCGCCTTTTTTTCTTTTTCGGTCACGGTAGGCGTATTGTTGGCCTTTTTCCCACGTATTTTTGGCTACCGTCCATACGTTTTTGCGTCTTCCAAAGTATCCTTTGGTAAGTTTTAAAATTTTTTTTCTGCGTTCCCTTGAGGCAACTGCGTTTACTGATCTTGGCATTGTTTTAATTTTTAAGAATGCCCAGCGTTCCGATTTTTTTGGAAACTTTGCCGGCTGAACATTCAGTTAGACATTAATTTTATTAATTTAGAAACATTTTTATTTCATTGCAAGCATTAACTTTACGTTATTTTCGTCTGTTTTGTGGACTAGTCCGAAATAGGTAAGGTTTCTTTTACGCTTTGTCGATTTTTTTGTTAAAATATGACTTTTATAAGCATGTTTCCGTTTTATTTTTCCGCTTCCGGTAAGGGTGAACCTTTTTTTGGCACCGGATACAGTTTTCATCTTTGGCATTGTTCTATATATTAATTATTTTAAACAAATTATTTTTTCTTTTTTGGGGAAATAAACATTTGCATACGTTTTCCGTCAAGTCTGGGAAGTTGCTCCACTTTTCCGAACTCTTCCAAGTCCTGCGCAAATTTTAGCAGTAAAATTTCGCCCTTCTCTTTGAACAAAATACTACGACCTCTGAAAAACACGAAAGCTTTGACTTTGGAGCCTTCGGTGAGAAACTTTTCGGCATGTTTCAACTTAAAATTATAATCATGATCATCCGTATTAGGTCCGAAACGTATTTCTTTTATTACGGTCTGAACCTGTTTTGCACTTTGTTCCTTTTGTTTTTTCTTTTGTTGATAAAGAAACTTTTGATAATCAATTACTTTGCAAACCGGTGGATCTGCATTTGGTGAAATCTCTACAAGGTCTAAATCCAACTCGTCTGCTTTGCGTAGGGCGACAGCAATGGGACATACCCCAGGCCTCTCAATATTATCGCCTACCAAACGCACGTATGGTACTCTAATTTGATTGTTGACCCTGTGATGAAGGTGATCTTCGCGTCCGGGTACGTAACTCGGTCTTCTTTGTCTAATTATACTTTTGTCCTCCTATATTTTGTTAATACTATATTTTTATTTTATTCGACTTCCACTTTTATTGGTTGTACCCTCAATTCTCTACGTTGTTTAACTTCTCTGTTATAAGATAGTTCCGCGTCTCGAATAATTTCTTTTTTTTCTTGTTCGGTCAAATATCTACCTTTTTCTTTCCAAATTTTTTTAGACGCTTGAAAATAAGCACTTGTCATTCTGTCCTTTTTTTCTGTATTCCTTGCGTAAGGATTGGTTAGCAAATTTTGCATATCGTTTCTTTCTAAATCTAAAAAAAAATCTACTATGTTCATAAACGTATAATTTATTTATTTGTTAAAAAATTCAGGATAATATTGATTTACTAATTTTATTGAGGATTGTGTATTAATTTCCATTCGTTGTCCAAATAAAACTTTTGCTCCAAGTGTTGATTCATAATGGTTGATGAGTTTTGATTTTGATTCAAAAGCAACAAAACCGTCAAATCCATATTCGAACGACAATTTACATACAAAAGCAACTAAATTGCCCGCAACTCCAAGATACTTTTTGGTTTTGCCAAAATTATGCGGTGCGGTCTCTAATAGATGCATAAAAATATGGTCTGATTTTTTTTCAAAACAAATTAACCCTTGAATAGATTTTGGGTCTGTTTGTAAAACTAATTTGTAAACCTGTTTTTTTTGTGCTAAAAATTCAGTTTTCCAATTAAATTTCCATCCCGTTTTTTTTGAAAGTCCTATTAGTTCTGTTTTTTCGAGTAATAATATTACAGTTGAAAAAATTTCACCTGTTTCTGCATCTTCGAGAGAATGAGAAAGTTTATCTATTTCAAAATTTAATTGCATATCGTTCAAATTTTTTTGCAAAATTAGATAAAATTTTTCAGAATTCCAAGTACATAATA
>Ga0099364_10010754_pt1 | contig 12552 bp, 8 predicted proteins | sample TergutTh196P3_FD_73070 | JGI IMG/M metagenome (GOLD analysis project Ga0099364, IMG submission 73070) | Microcerotermes parvus P3 segment gut microbial communities from Pointe-Noire, Republic of the Congo - Th196 P3 | ecosystem: Host-associated > Arthropoda: Insects > Digestive system > Gut ... | reverse complement strand
TCGCCTTCGCCCTCGCCTTCGCCTTCGCCTTCGCCTTCGCCCTCGCCTTCGCCCTCGCCCTCGCCCTCGCCTTCGCCTTCGCCGCCGCCCTCGCCGCTTCCGCTTCCGCCCTCGCCGCCGCCGCTGCCGCCTCCACCGCCGCCGCCCTCTTCCGGCTCCTTTAAGAGTGTATCTACATCCAACGGATCGTGATTGCATCCGAACCATAATCCGCCGGTCCACGGAAAGTTATGATGCTCTGTGTCTGTACCCGCACGGGTTAAATCCCCATTTACATACAATCTCCCATTGGTATGGGCGGTAATGTATACCTCAACTCCTGGGGTAGGAGCTATAATCGATCCCATCACCTGAGACGTTCCCAGGATGTTTAGTTCTTCAGCGTCAACAAAGTTCCACAGGATAGCAGAAGCAGCATCCCTAAAAACCCTCTTACCGAGATCATCCACTCGATGATTGCTAATAACCGTAGTAAACCACTCATCACGTAGAATTTCGTCATAATCTTCGACAAAACTTATCAACGATTGATGCATGGTTACCTCTTTGCCTGTTACATTTATAACGATTGGGGTAAACCGACCATCGTCAAGCTCAGGCATGTTATTGAACACGAGACCTCCCGTTGATGGAATCTTAGCTAAATCGACGGCATCAATATTGAATACCTGCAATGGGGCATCACGTTCCGTGCTGGTAAATACTATATTGCCTTCATATTCATAAACTTTAACATCCCCGGGATTAACCTCAGATAAATCCGCGAGTTCGCCGGATTCACGCTGCAGTTCATCTGCAAAACCTGACCAATAAGAGACAGCCCGATCCTCCAGGTCATCATGAATATTGCAATCGTCATGATCATCATGCTCTTCACATAATGCCTTAACCTCTCCTTCTACTTTTCCCCCGATCAATGCTGCGGCTACTGCATCAACACGAGGAATAATTGAAGTAACCGAGGTTCCAACGAACACCTTGCTGCCAGGCGTAGTGGTTTTCACATCCCCGCCAACGGCGAGCATAACACTGCCAATTTCAGGGAAGATACCTGAACCGACTCCAACAACCCCAACATTTAATAGCTTATTATTTCGAACAATCATATCTCCTATAACCACTGTTAATCCCTCAGTCTCGGCGAAGTCGGGCTCAACAAAGAAATTACCCCCGACCCAAACTGCGGGGGAGTTGTCATCAGAAATAATCCATGGGTTGCTTAAGCCAATGGGAGTAGGGTCGAGTATATGACCCAGCAAACAATAGCATGGCAAGTCATCTGCATATGTATCTATTGACGTTAGAAAAATAAGCAACGTGAATAATACCAATGTTATCAGAGCGATTTTGCGTTTCATAGATACAGTTCCTCTCACGTCCCCCACGCGCGTGAAGATGGGCAACCGTAGACATAAATTTCGAGTTCGGAAAATAGGTTTCGGCAATAATATATCGACCAGTTTCTCACTACAAAAAGCGTAAAAGCCGCGTTTTCTGAGAAGCCGGTTCGATGAATAAGTAGATATTAACACTTTTTTTACACATTGTAAAGCAAAAATTTATATTTTAGCAACATCAGTATAAACCAATGTTGCCGGTCACAGGATAGGAAAACTACCAATGCCGGTGAGGATAGCTGTTTATGTGACCCGCAGAGCGCAACCAAGGACGGTGGAGCGTTCGTTTAGTGGCGACACGATGTCGCCTCTAAACGACAAGGGGCACAGAAATAGCTGTCCGAACGCAAGGCACGGTGTAAAATAATAATCCGTGACCAGAAACTGAATCAATGTTACCGGTCACAAGGTAATCCTCATTGCCGGCTAGGACTGTTTATATAAGCAAGTAAGCGGACATCCTCCGCACATCGGCTTCTTTTTGCAGTGTTCTTTCGCGTTTATAACGATTAGAGCATGGAATCTATTGTAAACGTCTGCGCTTTTCGGAAGGTTAGCCTCGAAAAACGCTTTGACAGCATCGTAGTTTTTCCCGGCATCAATCGGGTAACGCTCACAGAGCCGGTTGGTATAAGCATCCACTACGAACGTTGGAAGGTTGAAAGCGTAGAGCAGTATCGAATCGGCAGTCTCACGCCCGATACCCCTTGTTGATAGCAACTCCGAACGGAGTTTATCAAGCGGCTCCTGTTGGACGGCAGTAACATCGTAAGAATACCTTACAAACCAAGCTGTTACATTCTTCAAATAGTCCGCTTTCTGGTTGAAGAACCCTGCGGGACGGATGATGTCTATCAGCATATCAGTATCCATGTTAATAACGGTTTCAGGCATGAGCTCATCACCGAAGTTAGCGATCGCCTTCTCCACATTGCTCCACGCGCAGTTCTGGGTCAGAACCGCACCCACGATAACCTCATAAGGGGTCTTCGCAGGCCACCAGCGAGGCTCTCCGTAATGGGAAAGCAAGGTTTCATACAATCGCATCAGCGTTGGTTCTCCATGCTGTTGCATATTCATCCCCCTTCTTCCTGCGATACTTCTGCCCACGCGCGTTCGGTGTCTGCGGCAAGGTCATTTCAATTAACCCTGCATCCAGAGCCGGGCGTAGATAGTTTTTGCGGAACGTTGGTCGGTGCTTTAATCCAAGCAGCTCCATGAGTTCCATAGCCGAAAGCGGTTTGGTTCCGATAACGTTCAACAGCAGCTTTACTTGGTCGCTCACTTGGTCGGCATCTTGGTCGCTCACTGTGTATTTCTCCAATGTGTCCCATATTGAGTATTTCATCAGTAATAGCATACTTAGGTTTGCATGGAAGATCGCAAGTTTGATTGATCATATCTAACCGACCTTTCCTTGAGCTTTTTGCTTAGCCGCTTTCGTCCTGCCGTCCAGCGGTCTGGGCGTACCTTTGGGGATAATCCATGTCCTGCCCATCCTGATTGCGCCTTGTACTTTACCCATATCGCATAGAACCTGAACACGCCTCGGTGTTATTCCCCATAACTCTGAAGCATCTTTCGTTGTCATCAATTCCGACTCCAGCCCCATTGCATAACCCTCGTCTTTCTGAATAAGTTAAAATAATTATACATCCTTCAAGCGAAGAATACAAGGCGAAAAGAACGAAGAACTTTTTACGGTAGCATATCTGTCAACTAAAATACATCTGTCAGCAAAACCCTCTTGCTTTACACTCACATATCGGCTATACTGTAAGCGTACATAAATAATAGTCGAAAGGAAACTCAAATGTACATAAAACGTCATATTGAAAAAGTCCTGATGTCGGCAATAAACGAAAAGGGCGCGCTCTGCGTAACGGGCGCAAGGCAGGTCGGCAAATCGACCGTGCTGAAAACATTGTTTACCGGACATAAGGAATTAACACTGGACGATGGCAGATTGCTCAGGCTCGCTACTGAGCAGCCGGAGGAATTTTTCGAGCAGTTTGAACCCCCCGTTTTTATTGACGAGATACAGTACGCGCCCTCACTCTTCCCATACATAAAAATCCACATAGATAAAACCAGAGCAAAAGGTACGTTTGTGCTGTCCGGTTCGCAGCGATTCGAGATGATGGCCGGAGTGACTGAGAGCCTAGCCGGTAGGATCAACCTAATCGACCTTTATGGCCTTTCCCTTCGCGAAATCCAGGGCGATGAATTTTACGAGAGGTTTATACCAACACAAGAGTATCTAAAAAACCGCAACCCTAAAGCGCTTAAATACATTGAAGTATGGCATAACATCTGGCGCGGCTTCTTTCCCGAAATTGTAGGACATGGGACGGATTGGTCGCGTTTTTATTCAAGCTATATCAGGACATACCTCGACCGTGACGTGTCAAAGCTGGGGCAAGTCGGAGATTTAATGCAGTTTGAGAAGTTCATGGTCTCTATGGCTGCGCGGACCAGCCAGCTTCTCAACATTTCCGATGTCGCGAAGGATACCGGCATCAGCGTGCCGACTGCAGAGAAGTGGCTTTCGATTTTAGTTGCCTCAAATATCGTATATATACTGAAACCCTTCAGTAATAACGTATTGCAAAGGTTGATCAAGACACCCAAAACCTATTTTCTAGATACCGGGCTTGCATGTTATCTTATCGGCTGGGACAATGCGCAGGTTCTGCAAAACGGCGCGATGGCCGGGGCTATGTTTGAGACATTCGTCATAAGCGAGATTATAAAGTCTTGGGCGAACTTCAACGGCGTTACTCCCAATATGAATTTCTTCTACTTCCGCGACAAGGACGGCAACGAGATTGACCTGCTTATCAAGCGCAACGGTGCTTTGCATCCAATAGAAATCAAGAAACACATAAGCTGCGACAAGGGTGATATCACCGCATTCAAGCAGCTAGACAGAATCCCCGATATGAAGCGCGGCGAAGGCTGCGTCGTCTGCATGGCGGATGACGTGTTCCCAATAACACCGACCGACAAAGCGATAGGCGTGCGTTATTTGTAGGAGGGTATATGAATATATACATTAAACTAAAATCCGCAGGGAAGCGGCGGCCTGTTCTCGAGAATGTGCCCTATGATCTGCCCGACGGCATTCGGACATTGCGGCAGCTCATAGATGCGGTTGTACGGCAGGAGGTTGATACGTACAACAGCCGAGGGGTGGAAAACGCGCTGGTTCCTTTCCTGACCGAAACACAGATAGCCGAACAAAGCACGGTTGGCAAGGTCGGCTTCGGGCGTATTTACTCTGATAAAAAAGCAGACCCTGAAAAAGCATCCGAAGCCGCGCTGCAAGGATTTGAAGACGGCCTTTTCCGCGTGCTAATAAACGACACAGAGGTTTCTGAATTAGATGGAGCGGTTGAAATAAAAAATAATGACACGCTGACCTTCATCCGCCTCACATTTTTAGCGGGAAGACTGTGGTAACTTAGCGGCTTTGGTTACGGATGAAGTCATTAGGATTTCTTTCGCTAAGTTACCAAATTGAGAATTGAGAGAGGAGAATTGAGAATTAAGACGGAGTACGGAGAACGGTTATCAATGATGCATAGGCATTATTTCATTAATTTCTAGCAGATTATATTATGGCTTTTCCCTCGTAACCTAATTCTCAACTCTCAATTCTCAATTGCGGTCCGCAGACCGCCTACGGAGGGATATTATGAATACTCATACGCGTAACCCTAAGATTGTCGCAGATTTTGAGAGGCGGGCTGGGAAGTTTCGGCTTGGTAAAGCAGGCGGGTTTATCAAAGCCCTTTGGAACGCCTACTCATCCACATTGTCTGCAATGCAGTCCTACAGAAACGTTACGGATGATTACAATGCCTATAAAATGGCGTACCGCGAGCTTTGCGGGCATACGGCGCGGAGTTGCGGGAGCTTGGATGACTTTTTCTGCCCCAAGCTGACCTCGGCGTTAAGCGATTTTTTAGGCAAGGACGAGACTAAACGCATCCGCGAGGAATGCGCGCTCGCCATGGAATGCCCGTATGCGCACACAGCTTACCGGCCGTCTTACCGCTCAAAAACAGCCGGCGATTACGCTGATGTTTTTTACGCAATCATCGTTAACGCCATAGATTTCATATGCTGCGACACGGCTTTGGAGCAGTTATTAACATCAAACACAGTGAATGCATACATACCCGGAAACCGGATGCCGCACAGCAACCGGCTGGCGTTGGCTTTACGCAGCAAGGACGCAAACGCCATTTCTTTCGTAGAAGAAGCCATAACGGGCGACAACAGCCAAGCAGCAATGAGCCATGAAATCATCTCCGGCATCGTCAAGAGCGGCGACCAACATATGCTCGAGCAGTTAGGCAAGCTCCTCCTCGCCGCGAAGGGTCAGGAAGGCCTGCGGCAAGCCATACTCGAAACATGCGACAGCGGGACCATTGGCAGCCATGTTTATTTCATCAAACTGGTACTCGAGCATGGGCTGTGCAGGTTTTCCTCCGTCATCCGTGCGTTTGGCACATGGTCAGGGCTGGCTTACGGCGATCAGAAGCAAAAGGTAGTCGAGAAGTGCATGGCCCTTGCGCTAAACTACCTGACTGACGGAAGAGCCGCAGAGACAGGGCTTGACCTCGGGAACGCCGGAGGTGAGTCTGAATTATCGGATTCTGAAGCGGATTTAGAAGCGGACTCTTTGTCAGGTAAGGCAGATTTTCGCGGGTACACTGCTGATATTGCAAAAGAACATGGCAAAATTCTACCGGAAGACGGACGTTTGGGGCCTGTGCCCGACACTCCTGACGCCACCGAAATATATCTGGCGTTATGGGCTCTCTCCTGCCGCGACGTAAACAGCACAATCGACCGCGCCCGGGAGCTTTTAGGCAGCCCGGAGAAGTATAAACGGCTGGTAGGATGGTATTTTATCACGCATACAGCCAACGGCTCATACCGCCACGCCCTAGCGGTCGAGTATCTTGATATCCGCGACCCGGAGGAACTGGCTTGGGTCAGCGCGAACCTGCATATAAACCGCGAAGCCATTTACGTCGGACGTTACGGCTGGCATCTATCTGGCGAAAACACAAACGGTAACAAAAGAAAGCATACCTCGCGGAAAAAATATTATGACGAGCGTTACCCTGCTGATAAAAACGGTCGCACTGCCCTTTTCGAAGAACTAGCCGAGGCGGCGGGGTTCATCGGCAAAAAGAAGACAAAGTTCAGCGAAAGCGTTTTCCCCTGGTACACACTGGAGCTAAACTCCTCAGCCGTTTGCGGCGTTATGCTGGGGTTAGCGGCTTATGATCTGGACGAAGGCTTGACCCGGCGGCTTTTTGAGTTCATGCCGTTAATGGACAGCGACTACAGGATGGCGTACTATGCCCTGCTGCTCGACCCGGAGAATAAGCAGCAGCGGACGTTTCTTCTCAACGGTCTGTCCGATAAAAGCCAGGCCGTCCGAGAAATGACAGTGTCAAGATTAGGCGAGCATACCTTAACGCAGACTGACGTAGACCGGCTTGCCCAAACGCTGACGATAAAAAACACCGACTTGCGCAAAAGCATTGTCACCCTGCTCAAAAAACAGGACGAGGCGTTCATGCAGCCTGTGATTGAAATGCTCTTGCATTCTAAAGACGCAAATCAAAATAACGCGGGCACCGAGCTGAGCGAGATATTCGCAAAAACGGAAAAAGAGCTTAACATAGACAACGGGTTCGGGTTGTATGACCCATCATCCGATGATTTCGACTATGATGTCCGCGCAAAGCTGCGCCCGGTTGTGGCGACAATAGACAACGAGAAGCTGAAGTCGATGATTGTACCCGATGAGAAAGAAACACTTGCGTTGTATGAGCGCATCGCTGATGTTTTCGTAGAGTACAAAGACTATGAGTATGAAACCGAGAACTGGGATGGCTCACGGAGCATGGTTTTACTGATGACCGCAAGTGGCCAGCAGCTCATTTTATCAGGATGCCTACGCCGAGGCAGACTAAATAACCCGATAACAGATTATCCCTTAACGGATAGATGGCTGGCGGCATCGGGCGATTTTGCCAATGAAAAAGAGAAACTCGCTGCTCTGCTGAGTATTTGGTGCTTAAGCCACAGCTATAGCAAAACCCCAAACAAATGGTTCCGCAGGCTGTTCAAAGACTACCCTGTATGCATGGACGACAATAATCTGATAAGGAAAATAAAGAGTAAAACCAACGCTATTTCCGACAATCAGACATTGCAGATTTACAGAAACGCCGGTACCGATACGGCGAACCAGATATTGAGGGCTATCTTGAACACAGACGAACCCGATTTGTTCAGCTTCGCGTTTTCCGTATATGTCAACCTGGTTCGTTTAATTCCCGAAGACAAGCTGGGCGAGGAGTTCGAGGAGGACAAAGCCGATAACGCCCGGCATTACTACACCCCCCGTCCAAACCGGCGCGTCCTTTATTCGGAATACTTAAGCCATTGGCGGCATCTTGCATATATGCATATTCAGACCGATGAGCAGTTCACTGCCTATTTCAATGAAATGTGGTGGCAGTTCTTGCTTGCGGGGCAAAAGGCTTTTTACGGGATTAGCGATGAAGACATTTTCCGCGCACATCAACTGGGGCTGATTTCCGATGATGCAGTCTATGTCTATTTTACAGTCGGCGCGGACGCACCCGAGCATATTCGGAGTATGACGCAAACAAACGCTAACACTGCTAAGATTTTCCATAAATTCCCTGCGGCTAAAGAACTGCTTGCAAAAGCAATCGACACCATTGTCACCGTAGAGGAAAACCGAGGGGAACTGCCCTCCGGGTTGACAACCACTGCCTCGAACATTCAATGTTTTGACGGCGGGGCGCGGCGTTTCGTCAATCTGCTGTCTGCTTTGGGCGATATGGCGTTTTTACGGCTGCACTCATACGCGCGGGGCGACTTGAATAAGCAAGAGAGCCTGAGTAAGCTGCTCAGGTGCTGCCGCCCTGTGCCTGACGATACGCCTGAGATACTGCGGGAAGCATTAACCAAGGCGAAGATTTCGGAAAAACGCGTTATTCCGGCAGCTTTGTTCGCGCCGCAGTGGGCTGGTTTGCTGGAAGAAGCTATGGATATACCCGGCCTGAAATGCGCGGTATGGTTCTTCCACGCCCATATTAACGAAAGATTTTCCGCAGAGAAAGAAACCGAAGTCGCCATATTCTCCGCCATCTCCCCGCAGCAGTTCAATGACGGCGCGTTTGATAAGGACTGGTTCCTTGAAGCGCACCAAACGCTTGGGGAGAAACGCTTTAAGGAACTATACAAAAACGCGAAATACATGACCAGCTCCAGCAGCACCCACAGGCGTTCGCAGCTTTACGCGGATGCCGTGCTGGGGCGGCTGGAAAAAGATGCGGCCAAAGCCGAAATAATTAATAAGCGCAATCAGGAAAAGCTGCGCGCTTACGCCTTGATCCCGCTCGATGATAAAAACCCGGGAGACGCGCTGGAGCGGTATGAGTTTATACAGCGGTATAAAAAAGAAAGCCGCCAGTTTGGCGCGGCGCGGCAGGCCAGTGAGGGCAAGGCTTGCCAGGTTGCGCTGGACAACCTGGCGATTACAACAGGCTACGGCAACGCAGATCGCATGATCTGGGCTCTGGAGGGAGCGAAAATCGAGCTTCTCCGCCCGCTTATGAAGCCGTGCGCTGTCGGTGATGCGGAGATATGGCTGGATATCGCGGAAGACGGAACGCCCGACTTGTCCATACGGAAAAAAGGCAAGGCCTTGAAAAGCCTTCCGAAAGAGCTTGCAAAAAACGAAACTGCGCTGGAAATAAAAGAAGCCGTAAAGCAACTCCGCGACCAAAAACGCCGGGCGCGGCAGAGTTTCGAATCGGCTATGATTGCGCGTTCGGAGTTCCCTGCGGGTGAAATAACAGGACTACTGGAACACCCGATACTCCGTACAATGGTTTCATCACTCGTGTTCAAGGCGGGTGAACACATGGGCTTCCCTGTTCTGCGCGACGGCCGCCTGGAGCTGACGGATGCCGACGGCAAGAGCAACCCCGTGACCGGCAGCGTGATAATCGCCCACCCGCACGACTTTATACAGCACGGAAACTGGAGCCGGTACCAGCAGCATATTTTCCGTAATCAAATCATCCAGCCATTCAAGCAGGTCTTCCGCGAGTTCTACCCCGTCATGCAAGATGAGCTGGATGCCGTGAACAAAACCCGCCGTTACGCAGGGCATCAGGTGCAGCCCAAAAAGACGGTTGCGCTGCTAAAAACGCGCGGCTGGACCGCCGATTACGAAGAAGGCCTGCAGCGTGTATGGCATAAGGAGAATCTGATTGTGCGCATGTATGCCCTGGCTGACTGGTTCTCCCCTGCCGAGATCGAAGCACCTACGCTGGAAGAAATCCGCTTCTTCAGCCGCGATAAGCTCGAACCGGTACCCTTTGCTGATATCCCGCCGGTGATTTTTTCCGAGACTATGCGGGATATTGACCTGGTCGTCAGCGTAGCCCATGTAGGCAGGGTTGACCCCGAAGCCAGCCATTCCACAATCGAAATGCGCACAGCCATCGCCGGCGAGCTGATAGCCCTGCTGTCAGTCGGCAACGTTTCCTTCCAAACCGCCCACGCCATCATCAAAGGCAGTTTGGGCGAATACTCCGTGCATATGGGTTCGGGCATAACGCACAAAGCCGGCAAAGGGATGATTGCCGTTCTGCCGGTTCATTCGCAATCCAGAGGCCGCATTTTCCTCCCATTCGCCGACGACGACCCAAAAACCGCCGAAATACTATCAAAAATACTACTCTTCGCAGACGACAAAAGCATAAAAGACCCCGGTATTTTATGGCAGATAAAGTAAATGTGCTGCCGGTTTGCCATTAATTAATTCAACAGACAATCCGCTAATTAAAAAGGAGTATTGATGAAGCAGAGATGACCTCGATATACCATACGCGCTTTGCTGATTCCGTGACATTATGATTATTACAGTTACATTGAACCCTGCCAATGACAGAACCTACGAACTGGATGGGTTTATCGACGGAGGGACAAACAGGGCACAGTCCGTTTCAAGCAGACCCGGTGGCAAGGGAATAAATGTATCGCGCGCGCTGACGGGGCTCGGGGTAAGAAACCTTGCCATGGGCATTGCCGATTCCGCCTTTGCTGAGTGGCTGCGTTCCGAGGGGATTGACAGCGATTTTGTGATTACCGATTCACGAATGCGTACTAATATAAAGATAGTTGATACGAATCGGGGGATTACGACAGAAATCAACGAGCGCGGACCGCACGTCGATGACAGAACCCTTGGTTTGGTCCAAGAGAAGCTCGAAAAACGTCTGTCCGGAGGCGATATTGTAGTGTTTTCCGGCAGCCTGCCGCCGGGCGCGCCTAAGGACATCTATAGGTCATGGATCAGCCTGTGCCGCTCTAAGGGGGCTGTTTCCATTCTGGATAGCTCCGGTATCGCTTTGCGCGAGGGGCTCAATGCTGTACCATATCTTGTCAAGCCGAACTTAGCAGAACTGGAATATCTGGAGGGGAGGCAACTGGCGGATGCGACTCAGATGTGCGAGGCTGCGGCTAACATCCTTTCCGCAGGCGTTGAAAAGGTTATCGTATCGCTGGGCGTTGGCGGAGCTGTGCTTCTATCGCGAAATGGCGTGTATTTTGGGTCAGCCCCGAATGTGCCGGCAAAAAGCTCAGTCGGCGCAGGGGATGCCATGGTTGCGGCTTGCATCATGGGTATGGGGATGTCCTTGCAGGATAAAAACCTTCTTGCTTTAGCCATAGCTGCGGGCGCTTCTTCGACGATGAACGGCGGTGTCGTTGACATATCGCAGGTAAAGAAGCTAGGCGCGGAGATCGAGGTCATGGATATGGGTGAACAGCCATTAATTACATGAAAGGCAGGTTATTATAATGACCGGAAAAATGAAAGGCGCTATACTGCCAGGCGACAGCACAGTGGAGCTGCGTGATTTCGACATCCCTGTGCCGGGGCATGGCGAGGTACTTGTGCGTACCAAGGCGACCACAATTTGCGGCAGCGATATCCGCTGTATTTACCGTGAGCATCTGGGAAAGGGTCCGGAGGGGTACATACCCGGGACGATCTGCGGGCATGAACCATGCGGCATCATCGAGGAAACGGGAGCGGGTATGCGCCGTTTCAAGAAAGGCGACAGGGTAATCCTCTACCATATCTCCGGCTGCGGATTATGCTATGACTGCCGCAGAGGGTATATGATCTCCTGCAGGTCGCATTTAAGGCGGGCTTATGGCTGGCAGCGTAACGGAGGTATGGCTCCGTATATACTCGCGGAGGAAAAGGACCTGATTTTTCTGCCTGACGAGCTGAGTTACATGGATGGCGCACAGATTGCCTGCGGGTTCGGCACATGCTATGAAGCGCTGGATAAAATCGGAATGAGCGGTAATGATGCTGTCTTGGTCGTCGGGCTGGGTCCCGTCGGGCTGGCGACTCTACAGCTATCCCGCGCTATGGGTGCCGGCAAGCTCATTGGGGTTGAGACGGAGCCGGCGCGCATTGATCTGGCGAAGAAATGCGGGCTTGTTGATGTGGCGATTGCTGCTGGGGATGCTGCGCTGGAGCAGGTGCTTGCGGCAACAGGCGGCATGGGTGTTGAGAAAGCAATTGACACATCCGCCGCCAACTCCGGCAGACAGCTTGCGATACGGGCTGCACGCGACTGGGGCAAAATTGCTTTTGTCGGAGAAGGCGGCGTATGCGATTTTATGCCCAGCCCGGATATAATCCATGGGCAGAAAACAATTTACGGCTCTTGGGTCACAAGTACATGGAAAATGGAGGAGCTTGTCGAGCGGATAGTACGCTGGGGCATTCATCCGGACAAGCTGGTAACAGATACATTCTCCCTTGAAGATGCGGATAAAGCCTTCGCGCTGATGGCAGACGGAAAAAGCGGAAAGGTGGCGGTTGTGTTTGATTGACAGCATTGCACAATTACGGGTATTATATATTAAATAATGAGTAAGCATTCCTGTAATAAATGAAAAAGGAGTTTGCGCAAAAGAAAATCCCCTGCTAAGATAAATGTGTGCCAAGCAAACGCACAAAAATCTTTAAAAGCAAGGGAGATTCACAAAATGAACAGTAGGA
>Ga0099364_10010753_pt1 | contig 12552 bp, 10 predicted proteins | sample TergutTh196P3_FD_73070 | JGI IMG/M metagenome (GOLD analysis project Ga0099364, IMG submission 73070) | Microcerotermes parvus P3 segment gut microbial communities from Pointe-Noire, Republic of the Congo - Th196 P3 | ecosystem: Host-associated > Arthropoda: Insects > Digestive system > Gut ... | reverse complement strand
TTGTCGGCATTTTCGACAAACTGGAAAAGGCTCTGGCTTTCGACAGCGACGAAGTCAACGCCATAGTAAAAGACCTGGATATATTGAAGCAGCTTTTCAAAAGCAAGATGACGGACAAGGCTCCGCAATATCTTGCGCTTATAACGCGCAATTTCAACGACAAGGACGTGGACGGCTTGATCGAACACTTCCGCGACAAGGAACGGCGCAAGGAGTTTTTCAAGGAATACAAGGAACTTGAGATGCTGTACGAAATTATCTCGCCCGATCTATTCCTGCGCCCATTCATCGAAAACTACGCCACGCTGTCATCAATTTACGCTGTCGCGCAGAACGCTTATGCGAAAAAAGTCTACGTAGACAAGGCGTTGCAGAAAAAAACAAACGCGCTCGTGCAAAAACATATCGGCGCGGATGGGTTAAAAAGCGTCACCGAGTTCGTGGAAATTAACAGCGATACCATCGAATTGATCAAAAAACGCGGAGGCGGCGAAGGCGCAAAGGTCATCAATCTCGTCAAAAGCATTGAAAAACACGCGGAAGAAAACAGCGACGATCCGTTTCTGGTTACGCTTGCCGAGCGCGCCCGGTCAGTGCAGGAAAATTACGAAGACCGGCAAACGAGCACGGAAGAAGCCATGACCGAGTTGATAAAAGAAATAGAAAATAACGAGCGGCGAAAACAGGAACAGGCCGCCAGAGGACTTGATAGCCTTACATTTTTTACGCTCTGCAAGCTGACCGACGACGGCATAGCCAATGCGGAGCGCGCAAGCAATAAGGCGGGCGAAGCGTTTGCGAAATTCCCCAACTGGCAACGTAGCGAAGCGGAACTGCGCGAATTGCGGAAAGCGATCACCTTCGCTATTGCCGCAGAGGAAGACGACACGCAAAAAGTTGCCACTACAGTAGAAGCGTTGTTTGTGCTTCTGGAAAAAAGTTTCCGGCCATGAGCGCATGGATTGACAAGAAGGAATTCAAGGCGCGGACGCTGGAATGGGCGGACAGGCTCGGCGTAAAGGCGCGTTCAATTTCGATGCGTCCGATGCGGCGCAAATGGGCGTCGTGCTCAACGGCAGGCAACTTTGTTTTCAACAGCGAACTGCTCGAACTTGATCGTGAAGTGGGCGATTACGTGATCGTCCACGAATTGCTGCATTTTTTCGTCCCCAATCACGGCAAGCTGTGGAAGTGCCTGATGCGCGCGCACCTTGGGGATTACGAGGCTTTGTCCGGGAGGCTGCCGACAGCGCCGCGCAATACGCAGTGTGGCATACCTCTGCCGCCCTGAAAAAACGGAAGGGGGTATAACCCCCTTCCTGTTATGCCAAAAATGCTTGTTTCTCGGCGGATTGCTACATATTCGGATAGTTCGGGCCGCCGCCGCCTTCCGGGACTGTCCATTTGATATTCTGGGTCGGGTCTTTGATGTCGCAGGTCTTGCAGTGCAGACAGTTTTGCCCGTTGATCTGCAAGTACGGCTTCCCCTCCTCCTCGCCCAGAATCTCATACACCCCCGCCGGGCAGTAACGCGCCTCCGGCGAAGCATATAGATTGTAATTGACGCCTATCGCCTTCGCCTCATCCCGCAAGCGCAAGTGACAAAGCTGATTTTCCTCATGATTGACGTTGGCGAGGACAAGCGAAGAAAGACGATCAAAAGTAATCACTCCATCCGGTTTGGGATAATCAATCTTAGGATAGGCGTTTTTGTCTTTCAGCGCCTCATGATCGGCATGAATGCGTAAAGTCCAGGGCGTGTGTCCGAAGAGCGCGGTCTCCAATCCTGAAATCATAAGCCCCGCCCACATCCCCCAATGAAAAGCGGGACGGATGTTGCGCGCTTTGTAAAGGTCTTTCCAAATCCAGCTTGCCTTGATTTTGTCCGTATAGGCGGTTACTTCCTTCTCGGTTTTTTCAGCGACAAAATGCTCAAAGATGGCTTCTGCCGCAAGCGCCCCGGATTTCATCGCGTTATGCCCGCCCTTGATTTTGGGCACGTCAAGAAAACCTGCCGTATCACCGATGAGAAGACCGCCTGGAAAGGTTAGCCTGGGGATAGCCTGATAACCGCCTTCCGATAGAGAGCGCGCGCCATAGGCAAGACGCCGCCCACCTTCAAGCAGCGGACGAATGGACGGATGCGTCTTGAAACGCTGGAACTCCTCAAAGGGCGACAACCACGGATTTTTGTAGTCCAGCCCCACCACAAACATGATGGCGACCTGGTTGTTTTCCATATGATAGATCGCGGAACCCCCGTATGTTTCAGTATCCAGCGGCCAACCGATGCTGTGAATGAGTTTGCCCGGCTTGTGTTTGGCGGGTTCCACTTCCCAGATTTCCTTAACGCCTATACCATAGGTTTGCGGATCAACGCCCTTTCGCAAATCGAAACGCTCGAAAAGTTCCTGGGTCAGCGACCCGCGACAACCTTCGGCAAAAATGGTCTGCCTGGCCAGAAGCTCCATGCCGGGCTGATAGTTGGCGGTTTGTTGCCCGTCCCTGCCGATACCCATGTCGCCGGTAGCGACGCCCCGCACACTGCCATCCGCGTCATAAAGAATTTCAGCGGCGGCAAAGCCAGGGTATATCTCCACGCCAACCGCTTCGGCCTGCTCGCCCAACCACCGGGTCAGACTTGCCATGCTGATGATATAGTTGCCTTCATTGTGCATCTGCGGCGGGGTAGGCAGTTTGAAGGCTCGTTTTTCGGTAAAGAAAATAAAATTATCGTCAGCGACAGGAATATTCAGCGGCGCGCCTTTTTCTTTCCAGTCCGGGATCAGTTCAGTAAGCGCCGTCGGCTCAAAGCAGGCGCCGGACAGAACGTGCGCGCCTACCTCCGAACCTTTTTCCAGAACGCAGACCGATATTTCCCCGCCAGCCGCTTCAGCCACCTGCTTCAGACGAATCGCGGCGGAAAGCCCGGCAAGACCAGCGCCAACAATAACAACGTCGTATTCCATGGACTCACGCTCGGTACTCATGGTCTCCTCCATATGTTTGTTTTTCCAGAATCGTGTTCCTGGCGCGCTCCAAAACCTGAATCGCGCTTGTTTGTTGAGTTCCCCCGGCCTTAATGCTCAATGACCGGGGATACCTCAAGACAAATGCCTTACACCTCTATTCCCTTCCGGGCCACAGTGACCCGGAAGGGAAAACTCTTAAAACAACGGCTCATCCAGACCCAGAACAGACGGGCCGCCCTCCATGATTTCACGGGCTACGGCATCAGCCTGCACCAGCCAATGCTTGGCATAGTAGCGGGTTGTGGCAATCTTGCCTTTGTAGTAACCATCCGCCTCGCCAGCGTCAATCTTCTGCTGGGCAATCTTCGCAGACTTCGCCATCAGCCAGCCGCCAATTACGATGCCGCCCAGTTTCAGATAAGGCACCGATCCGGCGGAAGCTACCTGCGGTTCAGGGCCATAGGTCTTGATCGCCCATTCGGTAGCGTCAATCAACGCCCTGGCGCCTTCCTGCAAGCTCCTGCCGATGTCGCCAAGTTTGGCGTCTTTAGCCAGATCGTCCGCAAAGGCGGCAATGTCCTTGTACAGAGCGCGCGCCGTAAAGCCAACTTCGCCGGTTTCCTTGTTGACTTCCCGCGCAGTCTTGCGCCCGATGTAGTCGTTTGCCTGAATGGCAGTCGTGCCTTCATAGATCGAAGTAATGCGGGAGTCGCGCATGTACTGCGCCGCGCCGGTCTCCTCGATGAAGCCGGTGCCGCCATGCACCTGGATGCCTTCGGAAGTAATTTCAACCGCGCTATCCGTGCTCCAGCCCTTGACAACAGGCGTTAAAAGCTCGACATAGGCTTGCGCTTTTTTCTGGACGGCGGGATCGTTCGAGAATTTGGCCAGATCCATGTTGCCCGCCGCAAAATAGCCAATCGCGCGTAGCGCCTCGACACGAGCCTTCATGTCCATCAAAAGACGGCGCACATCCGGGTGGAACAGAATGGGCTTGGGCGTTTTTTTGCTCTCCTCATCGCCGATAATCGCGCCCTGAATGCGCTCACGCGCATAGGTCAAAGCGTGCTGGTAAGCGCGTTCGGCAACCGAAATGCCCTCCAGACCGACGTGGATGCGGGCATGGTTCATCATGGTAAACATGTAGGCCACGCCGCCGCCAGCCTTGCCGACCAGCCAGCCCTTGGCGCCAACCTTGTCGCCATAGGACATAACCGAGGTGACGCTGCCCTTGATGCCCAGCTTGTGCTCAATAGCCGAACAAATAAGGTCGTTCCTCTCACCCAGACTGCCGTCGTCATTCACCAGGAATTTGGGAACCACAAAGAGGGAAATGCCCTTCAGGCCGGGATCGGAATCCGGCAGACGGGCAAGCACAAGGTGGATAATGTTTTCCGCCATGTCATGCTCGCCCCAGGTGATGAAAATCTTGGTTCCCGTAATGCGATAGGTTCCGTCGCCGCTTGGGTCAGGCACTGCCTTGGTGCGGATTGCGGTAAGGTCGGAACCGGCTTGCGGCTCGGTAAGATTCATGGTTCCGCCCCAGGTTCCATCCACCATTTTGGGCAGGTATTTCTGCTTGATTTCGTCGGAAGCGTGATGCTCGATGGAATGTACCGCGCCCATTGTCAGCATCGGGCACAGCGCAAAGGCAATGCTGGCGGAACGCCACATTTCATTGACCGCAAAATTGACCAGATTGGGCAAACCCTGACCGCCATATTTCGGGTCGCCCGGCATGGCATGCCAGCCGTTTTCGCAGAACTGCTTGTATACACTCTTGTATTCCGGGCTGACTGTGACCACGCCGTTATCCCATTTGGGCGAATTTTGCCGGTCGCCAATCACATTGATCGGGTCAATCTGCTCGGTTGCAAACTTGGCAGCCTCGTCCAGAATGGAATCCACCGTATCGGCATCAATTTCAGCAAAGGCCGGAAGGTTCAGGATTTCTTTAAGGCCGGCAATTTCACTCATGAGGAATCGCATGTCTTTGAGGGGTGCGGCATAGGTACTCATTGTTATCTCCTTTTTTGGATTGGGTCGAAAAAAACTTGCCGCCTTCGAGAGAGCGACGGCGTAAATCACATGTCTTACAGTTTGGCGGTCAACTCCGGCACGGCATCGTTCAGATCAGCCACCAGACCGTAATCCGCTATCTGGAAAATCGGCTCGTCGGGATTCTTGTTGATGGCGACAATGACTTTGGAATCTTTCATGCCCGCAAGATGCTGAATGGCTCCGGAAATGCCGACCGCGATGTAAAGCTCTGGCGCGACAATCTTGCCGGTTTGCCCTACCTGAAAATCGTTGGGGACAAAACCCGCGTCCACTGCGGCGCGGGAAGCGCCCAGCGCGGCGTTCAGCTTGTCGGCCAGCGGTTCCAGCAGTTTGCGGTAATTTTCCCCGCTGCCCATGCCGCGCCCGCCAGCAATGATTACCTTCGCCGCGCCCAGTTCAGGACGCTCCGATTTGGTCAATTCCTGCCCAACCTGTCTGGAAAGCCCGGTATCCGGCAGGGGCGCGAGATTTTCCACCGGCGCGTTGCCGCCGTCTTCCACTGCGGCAAAAGCGGTTGCCCGCACGGTGATGACCTTGATCTTGTCCGCGCTCTCTACAGTTGCCAGGGCATTGCCCGCATACACGGGGCGCACGAAAATATTTTCGGACTGCACTGCAATAACGTCGGAAATTTGCGCCACATCCAGAAGCGCCGCAATGCGGGGCATAAAATTTTTGCCGAAGGTAGAGGCCGGCGCGAAGATATGCGAGTAATTGCCCGCAATGGACACTACCAGCGCCGCCAGATTTTCGGCGGATAGCGCGGCGTACTGCGGCGCGTCCGCCAAAAGCACCCTGGCGACGCCGGCGCAGGCCGCGCCTTGGTTAGCCGCCCCGGCAGCGTTGTTGCCCGCCACCAGAAGATGAATGTCGCCGCCTGCCTTTGCGGCTGCCGTCAGCGCGTTTCTGGTCGCCGCCTTCAGACTGGCGTGGTCGTGTTCAGCAATAACGAGAATAGCCATTTCAGATCACCTTTGCTTCATTTTTCAGTTTATTGACCAAATCGGCCACATCGGCCACCTTGCCGCCGCCCTGACGCCTGGGCGGCTCGCTGACCTTCAGGGTTTTCAGACGCGGAGTGATGTCGACGCCCAAATCAGCCGGAGTCCTGGTATCCAGCGGTTTTTTCTTCGCCTTCATAACATCCGGCAATTTGGCGTAGCGCGGCTCGTTCAGGCGCAAGTCCGCCGTAACCACGGCAGGCAGCGGTACTTCCAGAATTTCCAGACCGCCGTCGACCTCTCGCGTCACTTTCGCGCTATTGCCCGCAATTTCCACCCTGGAAGCGAACGTCGCCTGCGACCAGCCCTGGAGAGCGGCAAGCATCTGTCCCACCTGATTGGCGTCGTCGTCAATGGCCTGTTTGCCCGCAATCACCAATTGCGGCTGTTCAGCGGCGCATACGGCCTTCAGGAGCTTTGCCACCGCCAATGGCTGCAACTCGGTATCGCCGCAATCCACCAGAATCGCCCGATCCGCTCCTACTGAAAGCGCGGTGCGCAAGGTTTCCTGACTGGCTGGAGAGCCGCAACTTACCACCACGATCTCGGTCGCAACGCCCTTTTCTTTCAGGCGCACAGCCTCTTCCACAGCGATTTCGTCAAAAGGGTTCATCGCCATCTTGAGGTTTGCCAAATCCACACCGGTTTCATCCGCCCTGGGACGGACTTTGACGTTGGCATCCACAACCCGTTTAACGGGAACCAGTATTTTCATCTTCTTCCTCCGGTTACTTGGTCACTTACAACAAAACATAATGTCGGCAAAGACCGACGCAAAACGCCGCGCAGCAAACACTGGCAGGCAACAACAGCGGCAGGAAACGAAAGACAGAAAACCGGCACATTCATTTTATGGGGGAAGGCCGGGAGGAAGGGAACGCAAAGCGCCGCTAAAGCCATGACGCCAGAAGGGAAAATATCCCGTGCCGTGCCATTAAAAACGCTGCTTCCCCTGTTTTCCTGCGCTTGATTGTTCCGAAATGTACTTGATTACACTGGCAAAAACAATAACATAAGACATTCTTTTCGTGCTGCAACGCAGCAGCAACAGGCTCTTTTCGTGCTGCAACGCAGCAGCAACAGGCATTTGGGCACAATATTCAGCATATGTGATCGAGATGAACGCGCAAATTCTTATAGCGCCAAAATCCAAATGGCGCGTAGCGAGGAATCAGTAAACGCAAGGTTAGCGCGGTTAGGCAGACGCCTGAAAGCGCCTTCCGGCAATGAATTTTGATGGACGATTATTTTTTCAGCATGTCTTCGCCATGCTGTTGCAGGCGCTCGCCCCAGGCGCGTCGCGCTAAGCGAGCAACGGCAAAACGCTCTTCCAGCGCCGCCCCGTCACGATTTTGCAGCGCAACTTTAAATTCTTCCACCTGTTTCTGGTAAGTATTGATTTCTTCCAGGAGAGCGTCACGATTGGCAAGGCAAATGTCGCGCCACATTTCCGGGTGACTGGCGGCGATTCTGGTGAAATCACGAAAGCCGGAAGCGGCGAAGTCGAAAAAAACGTCGGCGTCCGCCCGGCATGCCAGGTCGCGCACCAGCGCAAAGGCCAAAAAATGCGGCAAATGGCTGACTGCGGCAAACACGCGATCATGCTGTTCGGCTTTCAGGATATGGATTTTCGCGCCGCATTGCCGCCATGCCTGTTCAACCCGCTGCCGCGCCTCCTCGCCATTTTCCGGCAGTGGCGTTATCACTACCTTGCGCCCCACAAACAGATCGTTACGCGCTGCCGCCGCGCCGCTATTTTCCGCGCCCGCAATTGGATGCGCCGGAACAAAGCAGGCGATTTTTTTGCCCAGGGCGGCACGCGCGGCGGCAATAACATCGTTCTTGGTGCTGCCGCCATCGGTGACAACCGTCTTTGCGCCCAGATGGGGCGCGATTCGGGCAAAAATTTCCGCCATTTGTCCCACCGGAGAGGCGACCAGCACGAGATCGGCGTCTACTACTTCCTCCGCTTCTGTAGCGGCGCGGTCAATTACGCCCAGCCGCAACGCTTCCTGCAACGACTGCGAACTGCGCCCCAGACCGACAATTTCCCGCGCCGCGCCCGCAGCCTTTAGAGCCAGGGCAAACGACCCGCCAATCAGGCCGACGCCAAAGATCACGATTTTGTTGAAGTCAGACATGTTTTTTTCGCCTATCACAATTCTTGTAATTAAAAAATCATGCGCTACCCGCAAACTCGCCGACAGGAAAATCACCATTCGCCCCTGCCCTCCAATTTTGGCAATGCGCGCGGATTGAGCGTAAAGAGGCATGTATGCGCTTATATCTCATGCAGTTATCTTACCCTCAAACTGTTGGAGAAGCACAAATTCGCCCCGGCGACGCCATCTTTTCACGGCAGAAAAACTCTCACGCGCTGCCAGCAGAGGGATATTTGATTCCGCTCACGCGCTTATTTATGCGCGGCCAGGCGCTTTGAGTGGGGCATGGCGGCGCTGGTTGGCATACAATGAGAGCCTGTTTCCTGAAAGGTTTTTTTTCGATGAAGCGAGCCGTTTTTTTTGTTTCCGACAGCACCGGGATTACTGTGGAAGCCTTTGGGCACAGCCTGCTTTCACAGTTTGAGGGGGTCGAATTCGACATCGTGCGCCGTCCTTTTATCGCGGATGAGGAAGAAGCGCGGGAGGTAGTAACGCGGATCACGGAAAGCGGCAAGACAACCGGCGCTCGTCCGCTGGTTTTTACGACCCTGATAGACCCGCATCTGGCGGAGATCGTCCAGACGGCGGACGCTTTCTGCATTTCTTATATGGAGAGATTTCTTGCGCCGCTGGAGGAGGAACTGGGCATGAAAGCCAGCCATACTGTCGGGAACACGCACGGCAGCACAAACAGCGTTAATTACAACAAGAGGATTGACGCCATCAATTACACTTTGGCGCATGATGACGGCGTGACAGACCGTGATCTGAATGAAGCGGATGTGGTGCTGATAGGCGTTTCCCGCTGCGGTAAAACGCCGACTTCGCTTTATCTGGCGATGCAGTTCGGGTTGAAGGCGGCAAATTTTCCGTTGATCCCCGAGGATTTCGAGCGGGGACGATTGCCGGAATGCCTGCGCCTGAACCGGGACAAGCTCTTTGGTTTGACCATTGAGCCGGAGCGGCTTGCCCAGATTCGTGCCGAGCGGCGTCCGAACAGCCAGTACGCCAGCCTTGTCAATTGTCGCCAGGAGGTAGCAAAGGCGGAACAGATGATGAAGAGCGAAGGCATACGTTGGCTTGATTCTTCGCGCAAGTCTATTGAGGAAATCGCCGCTACGATTTTGCGGGAATTACAGTTGCAGACATAATTTTTCATAGTGGGCGGTCATCATGGTTTTTCCTGCACATGCCATTCGTCATCCGCGCACCATTGCGCTGATCGGCAAATACCAAAGCCGCAAGATAGGCGATGCGTTGATTGCGCTCGCTGCCTATTTGCAGGATCGGGGCGTTTCCGTGTTCATTGAGCGGGAAACCGCCGAACGCATGGCGCGTCCCGACGAGCTTTCCCGCTGGATGGTCTGCGGCTTCGTGGACATCGGCGCCCATGCTGATATTGCCATTGTGCTGGGCGGCGACGGCACAATGCTGAATGCGGCTCGCAAACTGGCGCGATACAAGGTGCCGCTGGTGGGCGTCAATCAGGGGCGATTGGGTTTCATGACCGATATTTCCCGCAAAGACATGCTTTCGGTGATGGACGATTTGCTGGACGGCAACTTCCAGCCGGAAACGCGGATGATGCTGGACGCTGAGGTAATTTATACCAAACGCGAAAACGCGAGCAATATTGCCCTGAACGACATCGTGATTGACAAGGGCGCAATCGGGCGGATGATCGAATACAACCTTTCCATTGACGGCGAATTCGTCAGCACCCAGCGAGCGGACGGCCTGATTATCTCCACCCCTACAGGCTCCACTGCCTATGCCCTTTCCGCCAATGGCCCCATTTTGCATCCTGCCTTGACCGGCATTGCGCTGGTGCCGCTCTGCCCTCATGCCCTGACCAACCGCCCGGTGTTGATTGATGATCGCTCGGAGATTGAAGTTGTCGTGACTCATGCGGATGACGCCCGCGTTTACTTTGATGGGCAGGTGACGTTGGATTTGCGCTGTGGCGATGCTATTCGCATTCATCGTTCCGAGCATTCCATTTGCTTGTTGCATCCTCCCGGTTATCAATATTTTTCCATGTTGCGCCAGAAGCTCCATTGGGGCGAGCATCCGGCAGGCGAGTCAGAGGGGTGAGGGGAATTCATGCTGCTGCGTTTAACGGTTCGTGATTTTGTTGTAGTTGATCGGCTTGAGCTGGAGTTTGCTTCCGGGTTTACCGCCCTTACCGGGGAGACCGGCGCGGGCAAATCCATTCTTGTTGACGCGCTGGCGCTGGCGTTGGGGGAACGCGCCGATCCAGGTTTGGTGCGCAGCGGCAGGGAACGCGCCGAGATAGCGGCGGTCTTTGCTCTGACCCCTTCGGTAGAGGCATGGTTGCGGGAACAGGATTTTCCGGCAGATGATGAAGAATTGCTTTTGCGCCGGGTAGTGGAGGCGGGGGGGCGTTCCCGCGCCTATATCAATGGCAGTCCTGCCAGTGCGCAGCAATTGAAAGGCGTGTGCGAGATGCTGGTCGACATTCATGGGCAACACGCGCATCAGTCTTTATTGCGTGTTGAGGCGCAGCGCGAATTGCTGGACGCGCACGGCAATCTGAGCGCGTTGGCGCGGGAAGTCGGGATTGCCTGGAAAAACTGGCGCGAATTGGCAGAGCGCCTGGAAGTCGCGCGTAGCGGGATGAAGGCAGGCAGAGAAGAACGCGACATGCTTGCCTGGCAGATTGAGGAACTGGAAAAGGCAGTGCCGCATCCAGGCGAATGGTCGGAACTGGAAGCGGAACAGCGTCGGCTGGCGCATGCCGCCAATCTTATCGAGGGCGCGCAATACGCGCTTTCCGTCTTATCGGAAGGCGAAAACGCTTGTGACAGTATGCTGGCGGCGGTTGCCGGACGGGTGGCTGCTATGGCCGAGCTGGATGCAGAGCTTGTGGAAAGCAGCGATATTCTGCAATCGGTGGACGCGGAAATTTCTGAAATCGTGAGTCGTCTGCGGCGCTATGCCGGGCGGACAGAACTGGATCCGGCAAGGCTTGCCGAGGTCGAGGCGCGACAGGAAAATTTGCTGGCTCTGGCGCGTAAGCACCGGGCAGAGGTTGAGCGCTTGCCGGAAGTGTTGGCGGGCTTCAAGGAGCGGTTTGCAAGCCTGTCTGAAGCCGCAGATATTGAGGTGTTACTTGCGAAGGCTGAACATGCCGGAGAGTGTTACCGGGAATTGGCCGGACGTTTGAGTGAGAAGCGGCAGGAGACGGCTCTTCAGCTTGCGGAGGCTGTGAGCATGCAAATGCGGCAACTGGCGCTTGGCAGCGGACGGTTTGAAGTGGCGTTACCTGTTCGGGAGGGCGGTTCCGTCAATGGCAATGAACAGGTGGAATTTCGCGTTGCCGGTTTGGCGGATGATGAGGCGAGGGCGCTTGCCAGGGTTGCTTCCGGCGGCGAATTGTCACGGATCAGCCTTGCCTTGCAGGTGGTTGCTTCCCGGAATGCAGCCGTGCCGACCCTGATTTTTGACGAGGTGGATGTCGGTATCGGCGGCGGCGTCGCTGAGATTGTCGGGCGTCTGCTTGCCAAACTTGGCGAGGAGCGGCAGGTATTATGCGTTACCCACCTGCCGCAGGTTGCAGCTCGTGCTGGTACGCATTGGCAGGTCAGCAAGTCTGTTCATGACGGTAAGGTTACGAGTAATATGGCTCTGTTGGATGGCGCTGCAAGGATTGAAGAGATTGCCCGTATGCTGGGCGGCGTGGAGATGACTTCCACGACCCGTCAACATGCCAAAGAAATGCTGAGCATGGAGTGAATAGGGGATGTGGAGAAAGTTATTTGAAAGAACAAAACGTTTTATCCAGCGTTGGTATGTGCGCCTCATTCGTATCAAGGCGACGCCGCATAATATTGCCATTGGCGTTGCGGCTGGCGTGTTCGCGGGGCTGCTTCCGGTTTTGCCCTTCCAGACGGTTCTTGCCATTGCCCTTGCTTTTGTCGTGCGGGGCAGCAAGATTGCGGCGGCGCTCGGAACATGGGTGACGAATCCTTTGAACTGGGTTCCTTTTTATATGCTGTGTTATTATGTCGGTCGGATTGTAGTACCTTTTGACGTGCCGCCGTTCAACCCTTCCCGGATTGAGATGGCGGAAATGATTGAAATGGGATGGAAATTTTTTGCTGTGATGATGACCGGCGGCCTGGTTATTGCGATTCCCTCGGCGGTAGTGTCCTATTTTGTCTTCCGCAAAATCGTCGGGAAGTATCAGGCGCGGCGCAAGGCCAAACTATTCACCCGGCCATTAAGTATTGAATATTATGCGGCATATTTGGTTTTAGGATCATTGAAATAAGATTGGACGCGATCAGGGTGTTGGGTGAGCATGTTCATGTGGTTTTCGGTAGCGAGTTTGAG
>Ga0099364_10010752_pt1 | contig 12553 bp, 8 predicted proteins | sample TergutTh196P3_FD_73070 | JGI IMG/M metagenome (GOLD analysis project Ga0099364, IMG submission 73070) | Microcerotermes parvus P3 segment gut microbial communities from Pointe-Noire, Republic of the Congo - Th196 P3 | ecosystem: Host-associated > Arthropoda: Insects > Digestive system > Gut ... | reverse complement strand
TTCTCGAACCCGCAAACTTGGGCTATCTTCGGAGACGCTCGGATAGAAGAATGGGAGTAAATTCGGTAAATTCGCTATATTCCTCAAACAATCGCCGGGTTTTCATAGAAGGTCTAATATCGGAATACGCCAATCCCTCTGGAGAGGGAGTGATTCCATGACCATCCTCGTCGATCACCAGCAGCGTCGCAATATGATTCTCGAACGGGCCTTTGCGCTCTTTGCCGCAGAGGGCTACGGCGGTGTTACGTACCAAAAAATCGCCGACCGGTGCGAAATTTCCCGAACGGCAATCTATAAATACTTCAAAAACAAGGAAGAAATCTTTACCTATGCCATTATCCTGGCGACCGGCACGCTCAACACGATGGTCGAAAAGGTAATAGGCCGCAAGGACTGGACCGAAGCGGAAAAAATCAAGCGGATTCTCCATATCACGATCCGGATGTTGGCCGACAATCGTGTCTTCTTGACCGTTGTACTGGACTACGTTCTGACGCAGAAGCAGGCCGGTGCGGATGTCAAGCGAAAAGTCCGGCGGCACACTTTTGGAATGAAATTTCTCCTGACGAAACTCCTCCGTGAAGCGACGCAGAAAAAGGAGCTCAACGTACGCAATCCGGAAACCTCGGCCAGTCATCTGTACGGAATTCTCGAATCCTTCGTCTTCAACGTTACTGTAACGGATATTCTCGATGCCAAAGACTGCACCGAACTCGTCGACGCCTATCTGGAAAACCTGCGATAAACGGAATGTTCCCCTTCTCCCTTCGCAATTATCCCACGGCGTTTTGCTCGCCGTTTCCGGCGGCGTTGACAGCACGGCGATGTTCCACGGTTGCGTTCAAACGGCGGGAAACCGAACCGACTCGCTGGCCGTCGGACACGTCAACCACGGCCTGCGCGGCGAAGAATCCGACGCCGACGCCGTTTTTGTGCGAAAACTGGCGGAGCGGTATCGAATCCTGTACGTCGAACATTGTATTCAGCCGGAAGAATGGACGCTCGACAAAAGCGGAAGCGTCGAAGCCGCCGCAAGACGAATTCGGTACGATTTTCTGACAAACACGGCGGAAAAACTCGGTTTTCGTTACGTTGCCGTTGCACACACGGCGGACGACCAGGCGGAAACCGTCTTGCACCGAATCCTACGCGGCACCGGCCTCGACGGCCTCGCCGGAATGCCGTCTGCCCGTCCGTTGAACGATGCCGTTACGCTTATTCGACCGCTGCTCAATGTTTTTCGTAGCGAATTGATCGAATTTCTGCAACAGATTGGGGAATCTTATCGAACGGACTCCACGAACGCCGCCGACACGTTCACACGCAACAAAATTCGTAACAGATTGCTGCCGCTGCTCCGTGCGGAGTTCAATCCTAATGTCGACGATGCCTTGCTTCGCCTTGCCCGGCTTGCGAAGGAGTCCGACGAAACGCTGGACGCCGTTCTCGACTCGGTGTTACCGCTGCCGGACGATCCGGCGAACATTGATGCTTCCGTATTATTGCAACCGAAACCGTTGGTCCGGGCGTTCTTCCGCCGTCTTTGGAAGGAACGCGGCTTGCCTTTGCGCAAAATGGGATTCGACCAATGGAACGAACTGGTCGAATTCCTGTTACAGGGCGACGGACGACGCCTCTTTCCCGGCGGCGTTCTTGTCGAACAAAACGGTGAACGCATTAGCGTACACATTTCGTGACCACAAGTCACGGCTCCCAGCGGTACATCACGACCTTCGCTTTGTAATCGTCTTCGAGAAAAATCACGTACTCGCCGCTCTTGAGTCGATGAGCGGAAATACATTCACGCATGTCTTGTAAACCAATCTCGCCGACCGTCTTCGGACCAGGTTCCATCCAACCCACTGCGGAAGCATCCTCTGTACGCAACACTTCCACGTGGCCCGTCTTGAAACCGGATTCTTTTGATGATCCGGTATACGGTACAAAAATATAGTCTCCGGCAATGTCGAATCCCATCGGTTCGCAGGATTCATGGCCTTTCGAACCGATGACATACGGTAATACGGTTATCCAGCGTGGGGGGGCGGGGGCTTTGAGAAAATTATCGTAACGGGCAATGACGGGGCCCATTGGCTTCCAGTGTTGATTCTTGTGTTCTCTGCCGTCGACCGTTGCACAGCCGCCGAGATACAGCGTGTCCGTCTCCGAAATGTAACGAATACGCTTCACTTGATTAAACTCTTTCGGATGCGGAAACGTGTCCATATTCTCAAAATTCCAGATCGGATTGCCGATCTTGTCGAGGCCCTGATAGCGGAATCGCCGCAGTCCCTGATTGAGCGTCGTCTGCCAAATGTCGCCATTCGCTTCGATGCACCAACCCTCAATGCCGCGAACCTCCGGTTCACGTGACGAAAATTCCTTGGCATCCATGAAGATTTGTCTGCCGTGCGACAGCGAGTTGGTCCAAATCCATTCGCCTTTCTCCGGTTGACCGGGAATCCAATCGACCGGTCCGCTTCGGTCTCGCTTTTTGAATTGCTCCGGCGAAAAGAGAACTGCCGCACGCACCGGGCTTCGTTCGTTGGTAAAATCCAGTTCATAGACTTGAAGTCTTACGGAATTCATATCGCCGACGAAGAGGAATTTTTTACCGTCGAGATTTCGTACCCAAACGGGGCCGGAGTCACCGATATTCAAACGCGGGTCACGGAAATACTCCTTCCAATCGTTCGGCGGCGTGTCGGTCTTGAAATTCGGATGGAGGCGAAATGCTCCCGTGCTGCCGAGGAACGACCATTCTTTGCCGGGTTCCTTCGACCAGTCAATTTTGTAACGCTCTTCCTTTGTGTATACAATCGTTTCGTCGCCGGGATCAAGCGTTGCGCAATCAATGAAACACAGGCCGTAGAGCCGCCAGTTCAGTTTCCAATGGTGTTGGTGAGGTTTGGGGAGGATATTACTCAAAAACGGCGGTTGTACGGGAATCGGTTCGGTTGTCGGAGCGTAGGATTCGAGGATCGCTCCGCCGCCGGTTGATGCCCAGTCCGAAGCGATGTAAACGTTTCCTTGAGCATCGCAACCGATTCCGGATATGTTACGAAAAATAAAATCGTCGTGAATTCCCTGCCGCAGTGTGATCAGCGGCCAACCGATCAGCGACTCGACATTTCTCGGTTCCCACGGCACGTAATTTCCGTTTTTCTTTTCAAAAATAAAAATCACCTGCCACATTCCCCCTGAATCCGCAACGAGCAGGCGGCCCTTGTTATCGAAACAAAAAGCCGACGGATGAAAATTGTGCGGAAAATTTTCTTCGAGACCTTCCGGAATTTCAATCGGACAGTATTGTACGTCGCCGCTGAACCGATTCTGTTTCGTATTTCGTTGCGCAAGCGGTATGCCTTTCGAATCGAGAACGACGAACCGTTCGGCAAGGAGCGATTCGCGGGGTCTTTGTACGAGAATCCAGAGGTTGCCGTCCGGGTCCATTGCAATTGGTCCCGCTTTGCCTTGGAACTCTTCGGGCAAATCCCATTCTTCGATTTTTTGCATTGTTTCCGCGTCGTAGATTTCGATGCGGTTACCGAGCGGATTGGCGACGTAGAGTCGTTCGTTGTCGGCCCAGAGACCGGAAATGGCACCGGGACCATCGATGGCGTTTCTTCCCTGTTCATTGGAAACCTCATTGACGACGAGGAAACTTTTCGGCAGTGTGTCGCCCTTGCCGCCTTTGCCATGTTCAAAGGGAGCGCCCTTGGTAAAATCGCTTCGCAAGCGTCGGGAAACGCCGTACCAGTCAAAACCCTTCGGCGGCCACGTTTCGGGATCATTGAGTCCTCCGCCTTCGTTGTTGCCCATCAGAGCGATGAAGACGTATTTGTCGTTCACAGCAACGGCTTTTCCGCCGTTGAACCCCCATCCGTGGGTGTATCGGGAATGTCCGATCATTTTTCCGTCCTTGTACATAGAGCAGTTACCGCCGGCTTCCTCCCAGGGGACGTTGGTATAGACCGTACCGTCCGGCGTGACGCAGATGGCGGCAATGTCTTGCTGCACCCATTGTCCTTTGCCGGTCTCCGGATCGAGTCCGCCGTAAGTGTTGCCGATCCAAGACGTTCGGTAATCCAAACGCTGCGAACCATTCGGTGCAACAAACTCGCCGAAAAGAGCCGCTGCTGCAAAAAAAGAAAGAATGGCGGTGAAGAAAATCGTTCTCATGTTGGTTGGAGAGAAGTGAGAGGTTGAAGGAACACCGACCAGTGTAGCATTTTTTTTCGGCGTCGCCTACTGCGTCGTCAAGGTTTGACTCGTTCGGAAACTCCAAAATTGCCATTCCCGCGAAGGCGGGAATCTAGACCATCGACGTAGTTGAGTTTGTTTCATCGCCATAAACGTTTGCAGCTAAAGAAGAAGTGGCCAACTGTTCTCTAGGCCCCCGCCTCCGCGGGGGTGACGGTGGTTTATTTTTTTCTATGAGGGCCAATTCGACGACTATGTGGTAGGTAGCCGACCACCGGGCGGCTGCTATCTAGCCGGTACTCCGACTGTGTTTGTGGGGGCCACCGCACGTTGCCGTCCAACCTGATTGGGGGAGTACCGCACGTTGTCTTGACAGCCCCGTTTCGGATGGCATAATGGACCTGCTGTCTTTTGACATCCCCTTAATCATATCAGGCAAGCGAGCTCTATCGGCATCTGTCGGGCCTGAGTCGAGTTCCTGCTTTCCGTTCATCCCCTTATCGCGTTGCATGGCAGCGCGGCTAAATATGCGAATCGGAGTCCTTTGCAGCGGCGGCGACGCCCCCGGAATGAACGCAGCACTGCGTTCCATCGTTCGAACTGCGGTGGTCGCAGGCATTGAAGTCTACGGTGTTCGGCACGGATACGAAGGACTCCTGAATGAGGAATTTTATCTCGACGCCGCCGGATTGCCAGCTATGGGCTTGCGCTCTGTGTCCGGTTTGTCCCGGCTCGGCGGCACCATTCTCCACAGTAGCCGTTGCAAACGCTTTGAAACGCCCGAAGGAATCCAACTGGCCGTCGAGATTCTCAAAAAACACAAAATCGATGCCCTGATTCCCATCGGCGGCAACGGAACATTGGCCGGTGCCATGGCCCTCTCGAAGGTTTGGGATGGCCAAATCATCGGTTTGCCGGGAACCATCGACAACGATTTGCGGGGAACCAACGTAACGATCGGCTTTGCAACCGCCGTAGACACCGCCGTCGATGCGGTCGACAAATTACGGGACACGGCAGGAAGTCACGATTTAATGTTTTTCGTCGAAGTGATGGGCAGGCATTGCGGCGACATTGCCATTGAAACGGCCATTGCGTCCGGAGCGGAACTCGTATTCATTCCGGAAATCGACGAACCGGTGGACAAGGTCGTCAAGCGGCTTCACAAGATCAAGGCGTCCGGCAAAACCTCCGTCATGGCGATTGTCGCCGAGGGAGACGGGAGCGGCGGAGCGTTTCCCTTGCAACAGAAATTGAAGGAAGCCGGCAATCCGTTTGAAAGCCGTTGTGTCGTCCTCGGACATGTCCAGCGCGGCGGCTCGCCGGTCGCTCCGGACCGGATTCTTGCAACGGGTCTTGGCAACTACGCTGTATCGATGCTGATTCAAGACGAAACTGGTAAAATGGCCGGGTTCATCAAAGGTGAACCGGTGCTTACGCCGTTTGAAGAGTGCATCGCCGAACACCAGCAAGCCGACGCCGTGCGCCTGCGGTTGCTCCGTGTTCTCGGTGCGTGACTCTGCTGTCCCTCTCCAACCCGGCTCCTTGTGATTCGTGAGAGAAATTTGATGGAAGAATACGTCCTTGTCGTTCCGACGGCACTGTTTCATGAACTCGGACATTTTCAAGGTTTTTGCCGCGACGTGGAGCGGTATCGGGCAACGCTCCTTGCACCGGAGAACGTTTCGTTTCGACCACGGAGCGAAGTCGAAAAGGATCCGTCGTTCAAACAGTTGATTCCGTATATGATTTTTTCGCACACCGCGACAGGCGGCACTGTGCGGTTGTTTCGGTACGTTCGCGGCAAGGGAACCGGCGAAAGCCGACTTCGTGCCAAGAGGAGCATCGGCGTCGGCGGACATCTCTCCGCCGAGGATGTTACGAAAAACTCGAACGATTTCTACCGTGAGGGAATGCTGCGGGAACTCCGTGAGGAAGTCGTCCTTGATTCCGCGTTCACCGAAGAATGCGTCGGAATGATTAACGACGACACCACCGAAGTCGGCAAAGTTCATCTCGGCATCGTGCATCGTTTTGAACTCGCAGAGCCGAAGTTGCAATCCAACGAACCCGATCTGATCGAATCCGGTTTCGTACCCGTTGACGAAATGCTCCGAGACCTCTCCGGCTTCGAATCCTGGTCCGCAATCTGTCTCGAAGCCCTTTGGAGTGGAGAATGTAGAGTGTAGAGTGAAAGAGTGTGGACCAAAAAGCATTCTTTCACTCTCCACATTCGAACCCGTTTGGGTTTTCTTGCGTAGTAGACGGTATTACAGGACAATCCGAAACAATCGGGGCGTGCCGGTCGACATGCGAAGGTTGTGACGATTATCCACGCTTCCTTTTTGCGGATTTTTTTTGCCAAAAGCCGTTTTGTGGGCTATATTGCAACGGCTGAAATTTTCGAGTATCGTCGTTCCCTCCCCCCTCTCGAACTCACGGTTTTCCGAACCGTCACTCCGGCTCGTTTCGGAGACCGTGGGTTCATCCAACTTGTGCCGCCTGCCATGAGACGAATTTCCTGCCAACCGGAAATCATCCGTTCGAGACGTTTATCACTTCTCGCAGTGATCGTCTTATTCGGCTTCGGTCTGTCGTCTTTCGGTTTCGGTCAGTCCCCTGTTCGCTTTACACCGCCGGTTCTTTCGCCGTCGGGAGTCCAACGGACCGAACAACGGGGACCACAGATTCAACCGGACGGTCGAGTGATTTCGACGCCGACGACCCTCTCGCCGCTTCGGATTCCGTCGTCGGAAACGCTCGAAGCTCCCGTCGGAACCTCCCCGCTACGTCAACTGGTTCCACGTCAGAATCCGACGCCGACGCTGAATTTCGAACCCGGTGTACCGATTCGATTGGACAACCGGCAAAGTCGGTCGATTCCATTACCACTACCGGTCGACACAGAGGCGTTGCAGGCAGTCCTGCGGCAAGGAAGCGAATTGGAGAAAGAAGGTCACTGGGCCGATGCGCTCACCCATTACGAAGCCGCACTGCGTCATTTTCCCGGCGAATCGATCTTGTTGGAGCGTTTTCGGTTCGCACGATTCCATTACGACATCGGGCGGCGCATACACGACGCCAGTTATCTTAAGATATTCCAGTCGTCGAGTTTCGTCGATGTGTTGACACTGTATGAGGAAATCATCTCGCACATCCAAACGGGATACGTCGACTTGCCGCACTGGAACGAGCTGTTTCGATACGGTGTCCAAGATTTGGAGATTGCGCTTTCCGATCCGGCATTTCGTGTTCTGACCGGCTTGCACACGTCGAGCGAAAAGGTCGACACCTACCTTGCCACGATGCGTCAGACGGCTGCCGGTTGGGAAATTCGCAATCGGGAAGACCTCCGAAACGGCATCCTTCGCCTCGCGGAAATCGGACAACAGCAAATCGGTCTGAATCCGTCGGTCGCACTGCTCGAATTCACCTGCGGCATCACCAATTCGCTGGACCAGTACACGACCTATTTGACGCCGAACCAGCTGAATGATTCGTCATCGATGATTTCCGGCAACTTCGTCGGTCTCGGCGTCGAATTGAAGTCGGATCGTGAATCGCTCTTCATTGTCCGTGTAATTCCGGGAAGTCCCGCGAAGGAAGCCGGGCTCTTGGAAGGCGACCGGATCATTTCGGTCGACGGCGTTCCGACGAAAGGCCAAGACACAAACCGAGCCGCCGATATGTTGCAAGGCGAGGAAAACAGTGCCGTTAAGATCGTCGTCCAATCGCAGGGAAAAGCACCGCGAGAACTTCGGATTGTTCGACGTCGGGTTGAAATTGCGAGCGTCGAGGACGTCCGCATCCTCGAACCGGGCGTCGGATACCTTCGGCTGACGGGCTTTCAGACCAAGACCTGCCTCGAAATGCAGAAGGCTCTTCGGGACTTGGATCGACAGGGAATGCAGACGCTGATTCTCGACATACGTCACAATCCGGGTGGTTTGTTGCAAGCCGGTGTCGAGGTTGCGAATTTGTTTATTGATTCGGGAACACTTCTACGGACACGCAAACGGAGTGGTGATTGGTTGCACGGCGAGGTGGAAACACCTTTTAATGCCAGTGCCGAGGGCACCTGGAAAACACTGCGGTTGATCGTTCTGATCGACGAGGAAAGTGCCAGCGCATCGGAGATCGTCGCCGGAGCTTTGCGTGATCACCATCGAGCCGTACTGGTCGGTAAACGAACATTTGGAAAGGGAACGATCCAAGCGATTATTACGGTGCCCAAAAGGGGACCGGTAACCGGCGGACTCCGTTTAACGACGGAAAAATTCTATTCGCCGAACGGTCTGCCGTTCAGCGACGTCGGCGTCACGCCACACGTTTTGGTCGAAACAGAAGAAAGGGTTGCCGCGCGTCCGACCGACGGTCGACTACCGGTCATGACTCGAAGTATTACCAGTTCGCCGAACGATCCATTCATCCACCGCGCTCTCAGTGTGGCCAAGGATTTGAAACTCGCCAATTAGAGTGTATTAAAAATTGCTCTGGACTTTTTATCGTCCCCCCCGCGCAGGCGGGGGCCTAGAGGAAGGATGTTATATCCCCTCCTCTAGATTCCCGCCTTCGCGGGAATGACGAAGTTTTGGGGTTATGGTCTTCCAGCAAGCGGTGTTTGACGACGCTTGACAAAGTCGACGAATTGGCGTAGATTCTTATTGATGTGTGTTCTGCAAATTTTCACTTATCGTATCAAAACGTTTCTAAAAACTTGTAATACTCGTGGGCTTTTTCGCTAAAATCAAACAAGGACTGGCCCGGACTGTCAGGATTCTCAATACCGACATTCGGGACCTCTTCAAAAAAGCCGGGCGTTTGGTCGACGACGCCTTTTTGGAGGAACTTTTCGAACGTTTGGTAAAAACCGATATGGGTGTCGCGGCAACGACGGAAACCGTCGACGAAGTCCGCACCCAATATCGGGGTCGAGTCGTCGAAATGCATGACGTCCTCGAAGTTATCAAGGCAAAGCTCAAGGACCTGATGAAACAGCCTGCGGCTCCGCTCGTCTTTGCGGAGACGGGACCAACCGTCATTATGGTTTGCGGCGTCAACGGTAGCGGTAAAACGACAACCATTGCGAAACTCGGTTCAATGTTCGTTGCCGAAGGAAAAAAAGTCGTTCTCGGTGCTGCCGACACGTTTCGAGCGGCAGCGGTCGAACAACTGACGATTTGGGCCAATCGTCTCGGCGTTGAAATCGTTACAGGGCCGCCGGGAAGCGATCCGGCAAGTGTCGCCCACAAATGCGTTGCCAGTGGCATCGAACAGAACGCTGATGTGTGCATTGTGGATACGGCAGGGCGGCTCCAAACGCAGAAAAATCTGATGCTGGAACTCGAAAAAATCCGCCGCGTTATTAGCAGGTTGATTCCGGAGGCTCCACACGAAACGATCTTGATTATCGACGCAACGACCGGTCAAAACGGTATCAGCCAAGCGAAGCATTTTACCGAATCCGTTCGGTGTAGCGGCATTGTCTTGGCGAAACTCGACGGCACCGCTAAGGGCGGAGTTGTCGTGGCAATCCGCAAGCAGATTGGATTGCCGGTTAAATTCATCGGTGTCGGCGAAACAGCTGCCGATCTCGCCGTTTTCGAACCGAACGAATTCGTCGACGCCCTCTTCGACGAAACCGTCGCAGGTCCCGACGCGTAAGTTTGCTCGGCGTCATCGCAAATGATACCGACGCCGGAGCGTCCACTCGGCGGTTAGGAGCCCGACGAACATCACCCAGAACATAAACGGCGGGGCAAGCGAAATTTGTACGATTTCCTTTCGCTTCATCACGTCGCGGTTGAGTTGGTCGATCAGGAAGTCCGCCGTCGTAATGTGGGCGTACCGCCCCCCGGAAGCGTTCGCAATTTGCATCATCAAGTCCTCGTCCAAATCCAAACGGTCGAACTCCATGTTCGGACGGCCTACGTCGATAATCATTTTTTCTGGAGCGTTGAGTGGTGGCAAGCCATCGACCTTGGCTTCGACCTTGACTTCCTGTTGTCCGATCATTCGCGGTTCGTAAGTTCCCACGTATTTGCCGATCGCGCCATGAATCGGTTCCAGTTTGACTTCATCCGTTTGACCGTCCGGAAGAAAAACGGTTGCGGTAACGGTTGCGTTTTCTTCACCTTCGCCACTGTCGTTTTTAACGGTTGCTGTTATGGTAACGGTGTCCTGTGGTTCGTAATACGCCTTGTCGACCGCCGCCGAACAACTTGGTTCTGGAACCACCGCACCTTCACGTCCAGCCAGGTAACGGACCATCTGCCCCCAAAACTGCATGAACGGCGAGTCCTGATTCAATGCACGAAGTTGTTGGTCCCACTGTCTCGTCGTGTCACCGGTGAAGACGACGGTTCGACCTTTGTCGACCAGCTGGATGGCAAGAACCGGCATCTCGACTTCGCCGCCTCCGGGACTCGGAACCATCACGGCGGGACAGGTCGCTAAAACCCTTGCCGCCGGGCGAGGCATCTGCACTTGGGTGCAGCCGCCAAGTGCGGGAAGACCGGCTCGCCTACTTGTTCCAATCTCCGTCGGAAAAAAATCGGCAATATTCGCAAAAATATGACTGTTGACCCCTTCCGGCGTCAATTTCGGCAAAAACGGCTCCGTATGTTGTCCAATCTCGCGGTCACCAAGCATCACCGGCAGAATATCGCCGATCGGCGTTCCCGCATACCCGCCGGGACCGAGAGAATGGTAACCGCCAAGCATCAACAATCCGGCACCGTTTTCAACACGGTTGACGATCATTTGCTGTAATTCCGGGCTTAAGTATGAGCTGTCAACATCACCGAGAATAAACACGTCGAACATGTCGACCGTTTCCTGGTCGGGCGGCAGACCATTGAGGTCGAAACCGTCGATGTTCGTCCGTTTTTGAAACATGTTCGATTGCGTGCGAACCATGGCGTGGAATTGCAGGTCGGGATCTTTCGACAGAAACCGCTGGGTGATTGCTCCATATTCGGGACGCAAGGTGCCTTCGATGTAGAAAACGCGCATGCCGGGTTCGACGACAAGTGCCGCCGTTTGGCGTTCGTTGTTTTCCTTGATCGCTTCGTCGGAAAGCGGTTCGACGCGACCAATGTACAGCGTTCGTCCGACTTTACTCGGTGTGAACTCGAATTCGACATCTTGTGGTCCTTCGAAAGCGTCGAGAACCAATTCCTTCTCTTCGATGATCTGGCGGGACGCCGGGGCCCCGGACATCAACTCCGTTACGTCGTCATCTCTCATCGCTCCCCGAGTCGGTTCCGTTGCCATAGACGTGTCCTCTTCGAGAATAACCTTGACGGTATGGCCTTCGAGTCCAACGGCTTCGACTCCCACCGTGATGATCGTCTTGTTGTTCACCGTGATGCATTCGGGAACCTGAATATCGGTAACGAGAACATCCTTGAACGACGAACTGCTTTTGAGACTAGTACCGACGCCGATGGCGTTAATGCTTATCAGCGATTTGAGTTGAGTGGACACTTCCGGATCGGCAACGGAACGGGCGACCGTGTTCGGTGATTTGCGCTCAGCGAGTTTCTTTGCTGTGTCAATGGGATTGCCGACCGTGTTGTGTTGTCCGTCGGAGAAAAAGAATATCGCTTCGATCTCTTCGGAAGCAATTTTTTTGCTATCCATAACGGCCGCGATTCCATTGAGTCCCTCCGACAACGACGTGGACGTTCCGTCGGGTTTGAGCCCGATGTATTCGTTCATATTCTGATGACTCGTTGCCTTGTCAGAAAAGTCCACGACGTGGAGGAGGAAGTCCTGTTCGAGTTGCTCGCTCCACATGGCGATTTTTTCCTTGACTTGTTCAAGACGCACCTTCTTTGTCACGATGCCGCCGCCCTCTTGATTTTCGGTTCCGGCGGCGATACCGGCACCGTCTTCGATGCTCATCGATGCGGATGTATCGACGACAAAGACGACGGACTTGCGTTGAATCTGTTCTTTTGTGTACTGGAGCATCGGTCGAAACAGCACCAGTACGATAACGGTAATCGTCAGACAGCGTAACAGTAGCAACAGCGCAAAGCGGCGGCGTGAAAGCGTACTGAACGTCCTCCAATAGAAGAACGCCGTGATTCCCATCGCAACGAAGAGAACCACGAAAAGAAATGAAAAACTATAACCTTGAGCGAGGACGAGTTCAGTCACGAATAAGTGAAAAGTAAAAAGTGAGCAGTGAAAAGAGCCGGGGGTGTCAACCCTCGGTTGGACGCGGCTTTCTCCATTGCCATATCATCATGAAAATCATCAGACAAACGAACACTGCGACACCGACTGCCGCTAATTGAGTAATAAAAATTTGGCGGGCTTCTACTCTTTCCCAATCGGC
>Ga0099364_10010751_pt1 | contig 12554 bp, 9 predicted proteins | sample TergutTh196P3_FD_73070 | JGI IMG/M metagenome (GOLD analysis project Ga0099364, IMG submission 73070) | Microcerotermes parvus P3 segment gut microbial communities from Pointe-Noire, Republic of the Congo - Th196 P3 | ecosystem: Host-associated > Arthropoda: Insects > Digestive system > Gut ... | reverse complement strand
ACGAAATGGCCTCGGGAGCGGATCAGATAAATGTAGCGGTAAATGCTGTAAATGACTTAACCAGAAAAACCCGGGAGAATATTGATCTTCTGGTAAAGGAAGTTTCGCGCTTTAAAGTTGAGTGATTATCATGTACAATTTCCATAGGAGATGATCATGGTAGCCGTTTTAAAGCCGGGTGCAACAAAAGAACAGATTGATAATCTTACAGCTTGGCTTGAAGGCCGCGGGCTGAAAGTTCATATTTCGCAGGGCGAGTTTCACACAATTATCGGTTTGATTGGCGATACCAGCACAATTGATACAGAATTGCTGGAAAGCCTTGAGATGATCGAATCGGTCAAGCGTATATCCGAGCCCTTTAAAAGCTCAAACCGTAAGTTCCACCCGGACGACAGTACAATAGAAGTAAATGGCTTAAAAATAGGCGGTTCCCATTTTCAAATGATTGCCGGCCCCTGTTCGGTCGAATCTGCCGAACAGATACTTGCCATTGCGCAAAGTGTTAAGGCCTCCGGCGCAAGCATACTGCGGGGCGGCGCTTTTAAACCCCGAACTTCGCCATATGATTTCCAGGGGCTGCATGCAGACGGCATTGAATTGCTGCTGGAAGCAAAAAAGCAAACCGGCATGCCCATTGTAACGGAGATTATGAATGCAAATCATCTTCCCATGTTTGAACATGTAGACATAATCCAGGTGGGTGCGCGCAATATGCAGAACTTTGAATTGCTTAAGACATTGGGATCAACACAGAAGCCTATCCTACTTAAACGGGGGCTTGCCAATAATTTACAGGAACTTTTAATGAGTGCAGAATATATCATGGCAGGGGGCAATCATAATGTCATACTCTGTGAGCGCGGCATAAGAACATTTGAAACCTATACCCGTAATACCCTGGATCTTTCTGCAGTGCCCATGCTGCGCGAATTATCTCATCTTCCTGTTGTTGTTGATCCAAGCCATGCATCGGGAGTGGCCCGCCTGGTAAAACCCATGGCGCTGGCAGCAGCGGCAGCGGGAGCTCATGGCATTATGATCGAGGTACATAATGATCCGGTTAATGCGCTCTGCGACGGAGCTCAATCGCTAACGCCGGAACAATTTGCCGATGTGGCAGACAAGGTATCTAAAATACGCGGGATAATTTTATCATGACCGTAGGGATTGCCGGCATGGGCTTGATCGGCGGCTCCCTGGCAAAAGCTTATTCCGGCGAAGGCCATACAGTGTATGCCTACGACAAAGACGAAGCGATCCTGGGATTCGCCCAGCTTTCCGGTGCAGCAGCCGGAGCTCTTGATAAAAAAACCATCGCCCTTTGCGATGCGCTGTTTATTGCCATTAATCCCGGCGATGCTGTAGCCTATCTGGAAAGCGCTGCTCCCGATATTGCCAAAAATACCATTGTGTTCGACTGCTGCGGTGTTAAGCGTAATGTATGCAGCCAATGTTTTAAACTGGCAGAGGAATATGGCTTTACCTTTGTCGGCGGACATCCCATGGCAGGAAACCACAATGCCGGTTTTAAAAACAGCCGGGCAAATCTATTCCGCGGTGTTTATATGATCCTTGTGCCTCCGGTCTATGATAACCCTGCCCTGCTGGGACGTATCGAAGAATTGCTTAAACCTCTTGGTTTTGGACATCTTACTGTTACAACTGCAGAAAAGCATGATGAAATGATAGCCTTTAGTTCACAAATGGCTCATGTTGTATCCAATGCCTATATTAAGAGTCCTTCTGCACGCGGACATAAAGGTTTTTCTGCCGGATCGTATAAAGACCTAACCCGTGTAGCGCGCTTGAATGCCCAAATGTGGGCAGAGCTGTGCATGGACAATAATGATTTTTTAATAAAGGAACTGGATGTTTTTATCGGCGCTCTTACTCATTACAGGGATGCCCTTGCAGAGCATGACCAGGAAAAATTAAAAGCATTGCTGGAAGAAGGCAGTAAATTAAAAGAACAACTGGATAGCTAATATGAAAACCATTACTGTTAATGCTTCCAAGACATACGAAGTGATCATAGGGACAGGCATTCTGGATAATGCCGGAGAAGTAATACAAAAAACCGTAGGCGGACAGGCGGCAGCCATTGTTACAGATGACAATGTTGCAAAGCTTTACAGCAAACAACTCTTTGATTCCCTAACACAAAATGCATACCGTACCGTACAATATGTCTTCCCTCACGGTGAATCTTCCAAGAATGCAGAAAACTATCTGGCCCTCCTTAACTTTCTTGCAAAAGAAAAGTTCAGCCGCAGCGATGTGATCATTGCCCTGGGAGGAGGTGTTACCGGCGATTTGGCAGGTTTTGCAGCGGCAACATATATGCGGGGTATAAGCTTTGTGCAGATCCCTACAACCCTGCTTGCCGCAGTAGATTCTTCTGTGGGCGGAAAAACTGCCATAGACCTGGCTGCCGGAAAAAACCTTGCCGGTGCATTTTATCAGCCGGACCTTGTACTATGCGATGTCTCAACCCTTTCTACACTTACGCCGGAAGTGTTCCGGGACGGCTGTGCCGAAGTAATTAAACACGGCATGATAGCCGATGCTGCTCTTTTTAAATCCCTTAAAATTCCCATTGATACACAGTTGGAAGAAATCATAACACGCAATGTAGAAATAAAATCCAGCATTGTTATAGAGGATGAGTTTGAAAAAGGCAAGCGCAAGCTCTTAAACTTTGGTCATACTGCCGGTCATGCCATTGAACTTTTAAGCAATTTCAGTATCTCCCACGGTCATGCCATTGCTGCCGGTATGGCAATAGACACCCGCGCTGCTGTTCGAATGGGCTTATGCAAAGAACAATGTCTAATTGATCTTTTAGAAATGCTTAAACAATATGAATTACCGCTTAATACATCATTCAAAATAGATGAACTAATATGCGTCTGCCTCTCTGACAAAAAGCGTGAGGGAGAAACCCTTACAATGATTTTTCCTGTGGAAATTGGAAACTGCATATTAAAAGAAATTCCCATAAACGAGCTGGAGAAGATTTTGCAGATGGGAATTTTACTATGATAGTCAGAATTACAAGACCAATACAGGGAGGAACAATACCTGCAATTGCATCCAAGTCCGAGGCACACCGGCTCTTAATTTGCGCAGCCTTGGCAGACAAGGAAACCTTCATAAGCTGCGCTGAACGTTCCGAAGATATTGATGCAACAGTGCGCTGCCTAACAGCATTGGGAGCAAAGTTACGCTATGAAAACAAAGGCTTTTATGTAAGACCCATTGACCGGACGCTGATTCACTCTGATCGAGTGGACGAAGCTTATGTTCTTGACTGCGGAGAAAGTGGCGCAAGCTTGCGTTTTTTGCTGCCAATTTGCGGCGCACTTGGCCTGCCTATATCGTTTGCCATGAAAGGCCGCTTGAGCGAACGTCCCCTTTCTGCATTACGGGATGAAATGATTTCCCACGGCTGCACCGTCCAGCAAAACTGTACCTGTTCTGAACAAGGCTTATCTCCTTTAAGCTGTAAAGGCAGACTTAAAAGCGGAACCTATACCCTGCCGGGAAATATCTCGTCCCAGTTTGTAAGCGGTTTATTGTTCGCACTTCCCTTGCTCGAAGGAGACAGCATCGTTAATGTAACAGGGACTTTGGAATCGCGTCCCTATGTGGATATGACTTTGGATGCGCTGCAAATGTTTAGCATAAGGGTTAATGAAGAAGCACAGGTTTTTCATATACCCGGCGGACAAACAGGAATATCACCCAGGAACATTAAGGTTAATGGAGATTGGTCTAATGCAGCATTCTGGTTATCGGCAGGCGCTATTGGAAAAAACGCTGTTTCCTGCACCGGCCTTGATATGAATTCCTGGCAGGGCGATCGCGCCATTGTTACATTGCTTGAACGTTTTGGTGCAAATATAAACTGCACACAAGATACCGTAACGGTATCGCCCGGTTCACCGTCCAGCTTCGCTGGACTACGAGGTATTGATATTGATGCAGGAGACACGCCCGATCTGGTTCCTGTCCTTGCTGCAGTTGCTTCTGTTGCAGAAGGAAAAACCACAATACATAATGCAGGACGACTGCGTATAAAGGAAAGCAACCGCTTGCAAACTGTTGCAGAATCCTTATCGAGCTTAGGTGCTGATATAAAAGAAACAGATGACGGCCTAATCATTAACGGAAAGAAAACACTGCAAGGCGGAGAAACACAGTCCTATGGAGATCACCGCATTGCCATGACAGCTGCGATTCTTTCTGTTGTGTGTATGGGGCAGGTGGTAATTGCTAATGCACAAGCGGTTAATAAATCCTATCCAGGTTTTTTTGATGATTTTAAAACCTTAGGAGGTTTGTATGAATAATTATGGTATAAGATATAAGCTTTCCATTTTTGGAGAATCCCATGGCCCGGTTATAGGTATAGTTATTGACGGTCTGCCGCCGGGTTTTACACCTGACATGGAAAAGGTCGCGCAGGAAATGGCCCGCCGTGCTCCGGGGCAATCAGAAGTTTCTACATCCCGCACCGAAGCAGATGCTGTAGAAATTGTCAGCGGCCTGTTTGAAGGCAAGACAACAGGAGCGCCCTTATGCGCCATGATACGAAATACAAACACGCACTCGGAGGATTATCAGAAGGAGCTGCCCCGTCCCGGCCACGCTGATTATACGGCGCACATAAAGTACAAGGGCTTCTCTGATTATCGCGGCGGCGGACATTTTTCCGGCCGCTTAACAGCTCCGCTGGTTTTTGCAGGTGCCCTGGCAAAACAATTACTGCCAGATGTAAAGATTACAGCCCAGCCTGTGTTAATAGGCGGAAAGGCGCCATCGGATGAAACCATACTAAGCGCCAAAGGAAACGGCGATAGTGTAGGCGGTGTAATTTGCTGCACTGTAGAAGGGCTTCCTGCCGGGCTTGGCGAACCTTTCTTTGGATCAGTAGAAAGTTGTTTGTCGGCTTTGCTCTTTTCCATTCCCGCTGTCAAAGCTGTGGAGTTTGATGAGGGTTTTGCTTTGGCAGATAAACGCGGATCAGAGTCCAACAAAACGCAGTTTGGAATTCTTGGCGGCATTACAACCGGTAAGCCTCTAAAGTTTAAAGTAGCAATTAAACCAACACCGTCAATCGCAAAAGAACAGGATACCATAGACCTTGTTACAAAGAAACCTGCGATGATCACTGTTAAAGGCCGGCATGACCCCTGCATTGTGCCGCGCGCTGTTGTCGTGGTGGAAGCGGCGGCGGCGATTTGTTTGTTGGATCTGTGGATGGTGGGGGGGGATAATTATGCAGCTCTTTGTTTATAAAGATGCTTTTGAAACTCTATAAATAAACGGCTAATGTTTGTTGCATCGCCTAAAACTTCCTTGGCATCTTCCAATGATTGATATTTATTTGTTAGTAAGATTGGAAGTTTTTCCTGTTCCAATTCGTCAATACCTGTTTTAATATAATTGCTTAAAACAAATGAGATAAAATCCTTCTCCTTGTCATTTAATGAGGCAAAGATTGTTGTTTCAGCGGCTTTAGCTCTTGCTTCTCTTGTCATGGAGATAAAGTTGCCATTAAAAACATAAGCCAAGACATCGTAAAGATCGCATTTTTCCATATCAACAAGTTTTTGCAAAGTAAGAAGATCTGTTTTGGGGAAGCCTGCTTCTTCCAATTGTTCCAGCAAAGTTTTTCTGGTAATTGGATTACTCCAAAGTTTTCGCAGTTCATCTTCGTTCTTAAAAATATTTGGAAGCTCGCCAAAAAGATTTGTCATAAATTCTTCAGCAGAAAGTGGTTTTCCATCAGCATTCCAAAATGAAGTTGAAACGATATGTTGAATTTCTCTATCTTTACCGTTTCGCAGTTTGACTTTAATTTTAAGCTTTCGTTCTTTTTCTGTTGGTTCTTCGGGTTCTATTTTATCATAAGAAGGAGGAAGCTGTTCACCAGCTGAAGTTCCGTCTCCAACCGGTTCTCCGTCCCATTCAGGATCACAAAAATGCCTGTATGCATCAGTAAAATCATAAATTGTAAAAAAATCCTTGTCATCAAACAAACGAGTACCGCGCCCAATGATTTGTTTAAACTCAATCATCGAATTGATCGGACGAAGTAAAACAATGCTCCGAATGTTCCGTGCATCTACACCTGTTGAAAGTTTTTGCGATGTTGTCAAAATTGTCGGTATTGTTTTTTCGTTATCCTGAAATTCCCGAAGCTGCCGTTCTCCTTCTTCGCCATCATTGGCAGTAACCCGTACACAGTAAAACGGATTTTTATCTGATGCGTTTTGATTGACCAAATCCCTAATCAATGCAGCATGTGGCTGGCTGGCGCAGAATACTATCGCCTTTTCATTTTGATTTGCATCTTCCAGAAATATTTTAACCCGTTTGGTTTCACGCTCAACAATTTCTATGCTGCGATTAAAATCTTTTTCTTCATAAAGTTTTCCTTCTTCAATTTCACCTTCAATTACTGTATCATCAGAAGTATAAAGATAATCATCCAATGTGGTTTTAATTCGTTTTACTTTAAAGGGCGTTAAAAAACCGTCATTTATTCCATCTTTAAGAGAATAAATATAGACAGGTTCACCAAAATAACGGTAAGTGTCAACGTTATCTTTACGTTTGGGCGTAGCAGTTAAACCCAATTGTACTGCCGGAGAAAAATAATCCATTATACCACGCCAGTTGCTTTCATCATTCGCACCTCCGCGGTGACACTCGTCAATTATAATAAAATCAAAATAATCTGCAGGGTATTCACCAAAATAAGGTGCGGCATTTCCTTCAGTATCTGTACCAGTCATAAATGTTTGGAAAATTGTAAAGAAAATACTGCCATTTGTAGGAACTTTCCCTTTTTTTCTTATTTCATCTGGTTTAATACGAACAAGAGCATCGTCGCTAAATGCTGAAAATGAGTTGAATGCTTGATTCGCTAAAATATTGCGGTCTGCCAAAAATAAAATGCGCGGCCTTCTGCTTCCGTCTCGTTTTAAGTTCCAGCGTGACTGAAATAGCTTCCAGGCTATCTGAAAAGCGATTGCTGTTTTTCCTGTTCCTGTGGCAAGGGCAAGTAAAATTCTGTCTTTCCCGTGTGCTATGGCTTCCATTGTTCGTTGAACCGCTATATCCTGATAATAACGCGGCTGCCAACTGCCGCTCTTATCCTCGAACGGAACATTGGCAAAGGTATCTCGCCAATCATTTTTTTCGGAAAATGTTTTACTCCAAAGTTCATCGGGGCTTAAATATTTTGTTACAATGCCCTCAGTACCTGTTTTCATGCAGATTTGATAAATCTCTTTTCCGTTAGTGCTGTAGGTTGTTTCAAGCTGCAATTTATAGGCATAATTTTTTGCCTGCATAACGCCTTCGCCTACAGGCAATTCACTGTTTTTAGCTTCTACCACAGCAAGTTTAATACCTTTATAAACCAGTACATAATCGGCTATTTCTTTTTTACCCCTACCACCAATTTGGATTTTTCCTGTGCTAATTATGAATTCACGAAGAATTTTTGAGCCTTCTACAACACCCCAGCCAGCAGTTTTAAGGGCAGGGTCAATAAGTTCCGCTCTGGTTTCGGCTTCGTTCATTGTTCCTCCGCTAGTCCTGAGTTTTCTGCAAGAAATTTGCTTTTTATGAGTTTTAGAAATGTTAAATTTCTAGCATCTGCATCATTTATTATAGCGTCTATGTCCCAGATAAACACACCAATTGGTAAAACTACTCTTGGATTTAATGAAATTGCAACCGTAGTTTCCCTGTAATAAATTTTGCCTGATGAGTAAAGCTCTGTGTATTCTCCTGCAAGATGTGTTTCAACATCCTCATTGAGCTCTATTATACCATAAAACCAAATTCTTTGAATCTGATTATTATAATGTTTCATTAATTTTCTTGCTCGTTTTTCTAGTTGAGTAATTACTTTAATGTTTTCTTCTAAAGAAATACCTCTTTTTTTAATTTCTACAATAACAACATCAAATGGTTTTATGTTTACTGGATTGTTTGAAAATATTATTGCTATGTCTGGCCTGTCATCATCTAAGAATTTTTCTCCATCAGTTATTATTTGAATGAGTTCACCCATTTCTCTATCACTAAGCATATTTTCATAAGTCATATATTTATCATCAAGTAACCAGGCATTATTTCGATACAAATCATCTAAAGAGTCTTTTCTATCAAATCGTCCTTCTTTTCTCATCGATGCAAATAATTTATGAATTTCAGTTTCGCTATTTGATGCAGTTGTTTTTTTTAGTCTCTCAATAATTAATTGTCTGAATAAAATATATTCTGTCAAAGCTCTTGACGATAATTCTAAAGATTTATCAAAGTGTTTTTCCTCCAATGTTGTTGCTTCTAATAATTCTTTTTGTTCCTTAAAAAAAATATCTTGAGCTTTTCGTAAAATCTCATTTTGCGAAACATAACCAATGTTTTGAGTGTCAAAGTAACCTCCAAGGTGAGGAAATTTATTTACTAAACTTTTCTTTTCTTTTTCATTTCTTTGTTTGATGTGCGGAATATGTTTTTCAATTATTTTTATTACTTCTATTCTGAAAAGAGTTTGAACATCCTTATAATCAAATTTGTTCATATCCAACACTTGTCTTGTTGCATCAATCTTTCCAGTGAAAAAATCAGAATACAACAAAAATACCATTTCATAACCCAAAGGCATATTTTCTTCAGCGACAAGATCTATTTTCACAGTTCTATTATCAACTGTAACTGCCGCAATTAGAGAAGAATTTAGAATATTTTCTTTAATCGAATAATGCAAGTAAAATTTGTCAATGAGATTTATATTACTATCTAATTCTACAACAGAAAACTCTGGGATATCAGTGCATTCAATTGATGTCACTGTCTTTTTACCTTCAATAACAGACTCGATAATTATATTAAAATATCCGCCTTGTTCCTTTATCTTAAAAAACCTAGCATAGAATACTTCTAAAATTCTTTGTTTTAATTTATTAGGTTGAATGTATTCTTCTTTTGCTATTTTTTGGAGAAGATAATTTGTCATTACAAAAATTGTTTCTGATCGTTTTTTTTCGACATTAATTACTTCGTTGTTTTCTTCTTCAAATTCTTCTGAAAATTCGAAAATTCTTTTCTTTGTTTCATTATAATGACTTGTTACTCTAATATTTTTAAAATAACACAAAAAAACCAACCTGCCTAAGCCTTTATGGGAACTTTCATCGGTATCAAACAATCTTGAAAACTTTTTGTAACGATCATCAGTAAACCCTTTACCATTATCGACAACTGTTATTTTAAGAGATTCGTGTTGACTTAGTGTTTCAGCAGATATTTTAATGTTTATTTTTGTTGCACCTGCATCCAAAGCATTTGCTATAGATTCAAAGTAGACCATCTCAAGAGAAGAGCTTCCAAAAAACATTTTAACAGCTTGACTCAATTTTACTTTCATAGTTTAACCCTCTTTATCATAAAATTACTGTAAACGCCTTCCTTTCAACTCCCTAACCAATTAATTATTGGTTTTACAAAATCAGGAATTAAAATAGAATCATCCTGAGCCATTAATCTAGCTCTTTGTATTTTATTTCTCCCAAATCTAAGGCAATATTTTTGATATATCTGCTCTGAATAAAACATTTTACATTCGCTTTCATAGTTTTTGTTGAATGCAAATATTTTAACACCCTTTTTATAATAAGATTCTAATTGAATATTATATTCAGCTTCTTTCTCGGCATCAGTAAAATCGGAGCTATCAGTATCATAAACAAATCCAACAGGAATTTGAAACGATAAAGCTAAATCAACAAAGTCAACAATATTTCTTTTCCCACCGACTTCAATAATTGTACTTCCAACACTATCCAAGTCAAAATCCATCCGTTTGGCAAATTCTGGAAATGCCATTTTTTCAGTATCACCTTCGACGATTAAGATCTTTTTTGAAAAAAATAATTCATTGCGTTCTGGATCAAGTTCCTTTCTAAATTTATTTTTTAGATTTTCATCTGGTTTTAATGTAGATTTTTTTATATGGGTTCCGGTTTCATTTTTTGTTACAAGGACTATTTCATTAAACTCTGGAATTGTAATAAAGTGGGGAGAATGTGTGGTGTAAATTACCTGGTTTGTTTCACCAATTTGCCTAATAGTTTTGTAAAGCGATCTTTGCATTTGCGGGTGTAAAAACATTTCTGGTTCTTCAATTAAGAATAAAGCTCCTTGCTTCTTTCTTTCTTCAAAGGCTCTTAGAATGGCCAATACGATAGCATTTTGAAAACCAACTCCCAATTCTTTTGCATTTACTTGAAAATTGTGTTCTTTTATATAAATTTCTAAAGATTTATAAAATTCAAGAGAAGTTAACGGATTAAAAAATAAATCAAGTTTATCTGCTTCTGTTTCAGGGTTAAAACCTAGTTGTTTTAAAGCATTTTCTTTTATGGATTCTTCTAGTGCAATAAAATCATCGGTTTTTAATGCCCTTATTGCTTCATCTATAGCATGCTTAAAACATTCAATCCTCGATATCTTTATACCACTTCCTGATTCTATTTCAATTAGATTATCAGGATTTTCAAAATCTGAATTTATATCTTTAATTATTGTACCGAGAATTGAATATCTACTATTAGGTAGTTGGTTTTTTAAATTTCTATCACATCCAATGAAAATTACTGGAAATGCATCTTGAATATCTTGAGGAATAGTAGTTAAAGGTATCCACTCTGGTTTTTCACCAGGTTTTGGTTTTGACTTGTAACTGAAAATATCGCTATCATCTAATTTAAGGCATTTTTTTTCTAATCGTCTTTGTCCTTTACTTTCTCCCTTTTTATAGCGAGTGTAAACATACCTGACTTTGGGAATATCAACAAAAAAACTTTTAAATTGTTCATACTTTAATGGCTCATCAAATTCAAAATCAATAATTATATCAGTATCATAATTTTCATTATGAACATCATTTTCATCAAATGTGTTTACAGTAACCCAATCCCTTCCGAGAACTCTATATATTGCAGATAAAATATTACTTTTACCACTATTGTTTGCTCCAATTATTGCATTAACCTGTTCAAGGTTTAATTCTAAAGGTTTTTTTATAGAACGATACCCTTGTATAGATATTTTTTTAATTTTCATACTTTCACTCCATATCCCATCAATTCCCCTGCAAACGCCTTTTGCAAAATGGACTTTTTAAATTCTTCTAAATTCGCTATTTTCTTTTGATAAATCACTTCCAGTTTTTGTGTTTCAGCCTGCAGGGCATCTAATTGAAGAACAATGGTTTTTTGTTCTTGTAATGTTGGTAATGGAATAGGATAAGTTTTTAATTTTGATCCATTAATATTTGCTTGATTAACACTAGAAATAACAACCGTCTTCCCATAATCAATAGCCATTTTACTATTTAAGTAATAATTTAAATAATCCGCATCAAGTAAATCTTTTTTTCTATGGATGCGAATTAAATATCCAGCAAAAATTGCTGGTCTTTCTCCTTTATATATAGCGGTTTTTCCAACTAATTCTGGGCTATTTGTTCTATTGAATAAGACATCATTGTATTGCAAAAGATATTGATTGTTATCGTCGACATTATCTGAATAAACAAGATTATCCCAAAAAAATTTGCCATTTTGAATATTTCCCATTCTTAAAACTGGTAATGAACCTTGAGATTGAGCTTTGGATGAAGTTCCGTATTCAACTTTCTCGCAAACTTCATCTAATCTTTTTACACTCCATTTATTGTAATTTAAAATGTTATTCAATACACAATTAAAAAGCTCCCTCGCATTTTTGAGGTTCTGTTTAGCATTGGCTTTTGCCTTGTCAATGGTGGTAAAGCACTTGTCCAAAGTGGCAACAATGCGTTTTTGTTCAGGGAGAGGGGGAAGGGGGATAGGCAAATCTTCAAAATGTCGTAATCTTAATGATTTGGCTGTTGCGCCAACTGCAACTTTTTCAAAGTATTTATGGAAATGGATAAGATACTTATAAATATAATGAATATTAATGGTTCTATCAAAATTGTAAATTGCATAAGCTCTTTGGTGTAAATCAAATTTACCTGAATAAAACTTTGGCATAAATGTTTGCCCTTCGCCTGCAACAATTATTGCATCACAATCAAATAAATATTTTGAACTCTTTTTAATAATTTTAGATCTGTCAAAAAATGCATATTCGCCATTTTCGATAGCATCTTCTGTATTGGATTTTCCTGTGTTAATTTTACAAACCTCCCCCAACCTCTTCATCTCCCAACCATTCTTAACCTTCCGTGCCTTTGTGCCTCTGTGAGAAATATTATCCAGTTGATTTTTCTTCATATCAACCATCCATTTTCCTAAGCTCTTCTTCCAGTTCTTTAATACTCGGCAGACTGCTTCTTAAATTTTTGGGAAGCAGTTTTGCAAGCTTGTATTCAGAAACACCAATAGGCTGGTTCACAATTTCCAAAGAGTACTGTACTTCAATTTTGTCTTTAGTTTTACAGATAATTAAGCCTATTGTAGAGCCATCGGTTTCTTTTTTCA
>Ga0099364_10010750_pt1 | contig 12554 bp, 12 predicted proteins | sample TergutTh196P3_FD_73070 | JGI IMG/M metagenome (GOLD analysis project Ga0099364, IMG submission 73070) | Microcerotermes parvus P3 segment gut microbial communities from Pointe-Noire, Republic of the Congo - Th196 P3 | ecosystem: Host-associated > Arthropoda: Insects > Digestive system > Gut ... | reverse complement strand
TCGATGATGTTGGAAAAGAAATTCGGTGATAGCGGTTCAACGATTATCGTTGAGGAATACCTCACAGGTCCTGAGGTAACGGTCTTAGTATTTACCGATGGAAAAACGATATGCGCCATGCCTTCTGCCCAAGACTATAAACGCGTATTCACCGGAAACCAAGGGCCCAATACGGGTGGTATGGGTGCGTTTTCGCCCAGCCCTTTATACACAGAAGATATCGAGCAATTGTGCATGGATCAAATTATAAAACCAACGATCGAAGCTATGAACCAAGAAGGTTGCTCCTACAAAGGAGTGCTATACTTTGGTTTGATGCTCACCCCATTGGGTCCGAAAGTTATTGAGTACAATGCACGATTCGGCGACCCTGAAGCGCAGCCTATACTATCTTTGCTAAAAACTGATTTGCTCGATATATTTGAAGCAATTGTTGATGAGACCTTACTTAATTTGGAAGTAACATGGCAGCCGGGATATGCATCTTGCGTGGTTATGGCAAGTGGGGGCTATCCTGATAAATATGTGACAGGTCACGTGATTACCGGATTGGATGGAATACCGAAAGATATTACTGTCTTTCATGCAGGCACAGAATTAGCAAAAGGTGAATTTTTTACAAACGGTGGTCGCGTTTTGGGTGTCACCGCTACGGGAGATACGCTTAAGCTCGCCTGTGACCGTGCTTATGAGGGAGTAGCTATGATCGACTTCAAAGATGCCCATTACAGAACAGATATTGGCAATTTGGCAAATAACAGTTGATTTTTACTGCTAGCGTGGTATACTACAACGAGCGAGCAATGGATTTTGCAGCAAGCGCGACTTAATGCGAAATCCTAAACAGCGCCGCTGGTAATTATTAGAAGTAATACAAAATTTCGGAGGTAAAAAATGGCTTACAAAATCAGTGATGAGTGTATTTCCTGTGGTATCTGCAAGGAGGATTGTCCCGCTGACGCAATTTCGGAAGGCGACACGCAATATGAAATCGATCCGGAACTCTGCACAGACTGCGGATTATGCGCCAGCAATTGCCCATCTGAAGCGATATCTAACTAATCGTTTGATTTCGTAATAGGATATGGATTTGGGCGGATGTTCGCATCCGCCCTGATTTCGTCCCAAAACATATTTGCGCAATATAGCAACAGAAATACTTCATAATGCTGCTGGTCATAGGTCTGCAAAGCATTTTCCTCTCTTAATGATATCGTTTTAAGGAGTGTCTAAGGAATGCAAATGGAATTATGGGAAGATGGCCCTCTTTTTAGATATGACGATGGTGCATTCAAACCTTCACTGGACTCGGTGCTACTGATTTCATTTGCAAAAATGGCATTAACAAATAAAAAGCGGCGCGGGATTGATATTGGCTGCGGTTCCGGCATCATATCAATAATACTTGCTCTGGATATCCCCGAATTGTATATGGATGGTTTAGAAATTCAAGGAAAAGCCGTAGATTTAGCTGTTGAAAACGTACTGCTATCCAATCTGCCAGATCGCATAAGAATCATCCAAGGCGATTTGCGGCAGCATCGCGAGCTGTTCAGCTCAGGGTGCTATGATTTTTCGATATCAAATCCGCCATATTATACTCCCTTTAGCGGCAAAAAAGCCAGCAAGCATAGTATTGCTGAAGCTAGGAGCGAGGAAAGTTGCACTCTTGATGAGTTGTGTTTAGCATCAAAATATCTAACGCGTTTTGGTGGTTCTTTTTTCGTTGTCTATAAGCCACAGCGTCTTAGCGAGCTCTTTAGCGCTTTGGTTAAGCACGCTTTTGAACCAAAACGCATTAGGTTTGTCCATTACAACAGCACTTCAGCTCCCAGCCTTGTTCTTGTAGAAAGCCGGCGAGGAGGTAATCCGGGCCTATATGTCGAAGCTCCGTTGCTGCTGAAAAACAATGATGGAACAGTCACAGAAGAAATTAGCTTATTGTACAAACGCTAAACCACTCCCACATGTACTAGGGAGGAGAATCTCATATGTCAGGCACACTGTATGTTGTCGCAACCCCAATAGGAAACCTTGGAGATATATCGATGCGAGCGGTGCAAACACTTCAGGATGTGGATTTTATTGCAGCGGAAGACACTCGCGTAACACGAAAGCTCCTAGAGTATCTTCAAATAAAAAAACAGCTGGTTAGCTACTATGAACACAATAAACTACAAAGCGGGGACAGAATCATTAACCGGCTCATAGCCGGCGAGAACTGCGCGCTTGTCTCAGATGCAGGAACACCGGGCATCAGCGACCCGGGTGAGGATCTCGTATGCATGTGCATCAAATCTGGGATTGCCATTATAGCTATTCCAGGACCATGTGCTGCAGTCACTGCCATATCGATATCGGGAATGCCAAGCGGGCGCTTTGCTTTTGAAGGTTTTTTATCCACATCAAGAAAGAGTCGATACGCGCACCTTGAGGAATTAAAAAACGAGAAAAGGACAATGGTCTTTTACGAAGCTCCCCATAAACTTAAACGCACTTTAAATGACATAATGGCAGTATTAGGCAACAGACGCATTTCGATTTCGCGAGAGCTTACGAAAATTCACGAAGAAACAATCAGTACTACCCTTATGGATGCAGCTACTTACTACGAAAACAACGCTCCTCGAGGAGAGTATGTGCTAATCATAGATGGTGCTAAAGAGGAAATCTCCAAAGAAATCAAAATAGATACCGCAATCGATATTGCGAAATCATATATAGACAAAGGGTTATCTGCAATGGATGCAGTAAAAAGAACCGCCGAAGAAACCGGCATTCCAAAGAATAAACTCTACAACGCCGTTCTTGAGAAAAGACCATAATAAATGCCAAGCCGCAGTGGCGATATATTAGCATGAAACCGGAGATAAAACAAAACAGGCAATTGGAAAAATTACGGATACCAATTACCTGTTGCTTTTTTATTCATCGCGCATTGCGACCAGATGCAATGTGAAACGTCCTTTGTATGCTAATTTATTAAGTGGATATCTTTAAGACATTTGCTAGACCAGCAAAATTTGATAGATGTGAAATGTTTCTTGTCCCTTAGGTCTGCCGCCTGCCTCTGACGACGCATGTCGCTTCAACTCCTCCGACCCTGACAGTCAAAGTAGCATCGCCAATCCCTGTAATTGTAACCATTGCAACAGTTCCCTCTACATTTTGCTTGACCACATCAAATACGCCTGTATTGCTGCTGCTCCAATATATCTCTTCTTCGAATTCAACTCCGGCTGGTTCAACCCTTGCTACCAAGCGAACTTGGTCGGTAAGAAATGCTGTGAAGTCATTATTTGGAACCCCTGCATATGTAATTGTTACCGACTGTATCTGAACCGGGCTTGGAGAACTCGATGGCTGCTCAGATTCCATTGGGGAAACATCAGGTGAAGCGGATACGATTGGTCCTCCTTGACCATCAATTGATGTGTTTTCAAGATCATCGGGTATATTGCCAGATATAGGGGGATCGGATTCCGATTGTGTGGGTGGAGCACTGCTTATTACATCATCGGGTCTTGCCGAGAAAAGCAGCACACCGGCAGCGACGACAAGGACAGACATAATCAAAACACCGATTATCATCTTACCTCTAGAATTGTCACCTTCTTCGGAATATTTTCCGCTGCCGATCCGTCTTGCTCCGCAGTATGGGCAACGGCTACGGACTCCCGAATACTTTCTGTCGCACCTTGCACATTTCACTTCGGATATAATGCTCACTATTATCACCCTTTCACTTACTAGATATTACAACAGATTGCTATCTACGTCAACTTGATTTATAAACCTCTCCGATATCATTGAAAAACTGTCAATGCTGAGAGTTTCACCTCTTGTCATAGAATTGAAACCGCAATGTTCAATGATGGTTCTTATTTCCTCTTTGCTCATATTGGCTCCATAAGCTGCATGGAGCGCATTGACTAATGTCTTTCTTCGCTGGTTGAATGCGGCGCGAACCACACTGAACAAAGCTTTTTCGTGTACTGGTTTCAATAGGTGCTGCTTTCTCGTTTTTAGCTTTATAACAGAAGACCAGATCTTAGGTTTTGGCAAGAAGCATTCAGGAGACACATCGAAAAGTAATTCTGCTTCGGTATGATAGTTGACATATATGGAGAAAGATCCATATTCTGAACTGCCGGGTTTTGCGCATATCCGTTGAGCGACCTCTCGCTTGACCATAACAGTGATCGTCTCGAACACTCCGGTATCAAGTATAGCTGCGATTATAGGAGAAGTGATATTGTATGGCAAGTTTGCGCAAACATGATGCCGATATCCAGGCATGTACTCGTTGACTAACTCAATCAAATTTAACTTAAGGATATCACCTTGTACCACTCCAACATTATCTGCTCTGCATAACGTTTCATCAAGAATCGGAAGCAATCGTTTGTCAAGCTCCACCGCAGTAACATATCCGGCAGCGCTGCAAAGTTTCAAAGTCAACGCACCGGTGCCCGGTCCTATCTCCAGTACACCGCAGTCGCTGTCAAGCCCTGACAGCCTGACCATTTTTTCAGTTATATTCCCATCGATTAAGAAGTGCTGCCCCAGCGATTTGCTTATGCGCAACCCATGTCTTGCAAGCATTTCCCTGACCGCATTCGCACCGAAACCTTCCATTTTACCTATCTCCGCTATTTAACCCTGTTGATGTTTCAATATTGTATCTTGGACGCTGTTTAGTCTCTAGATATGTTCTGCCGACATATTCGCCGATGATACCTATAGAAAGCGTGATAACCCCACCCACAAACCATATTGAAAAGAGCATAAACCGCTGTCCAAAAATCGATTGTCCATTGACAGTAGAAAAAAACGAGCAGAAAAACAAAATCGAGGCAATGATTAGCATAAACAAGCCGACTTGGGACACTATGCGAATCGGTCGCAGGCTTAGTGAAAGTAGACCGTCAATGGCAAGCGTTAGCATACGCTTTAAAGGATATTTGCTCTCGCCGGCTTCACGAAGACCACGGGTATACTCCACAATAGCTGTTTTATATCCCAACATTGGCACCAGACCGCGCAGAAAGAGACGTTGCTCATTATACATTGATAGGGATTCTAGAGCACGGCTGCTCATTAAACGATAATCTGCATGATTGTAAACAATGTCGCAACCCAAAGCGCGCAAAAACTTGTAATATCCCTGCGCAGTCGCCCGCTTGAAAAAGCTATCGCTGTCGCGATTGCTGCGCACACCATAAACAACATCGCAACCGCGCTGGTACTCATCCACCATTTTGTCTATGGTATCGATATCGTCCTGTAAATCCGCGTCAATTGATATTACCATATCTGCTTCGTTTTTTATAGTCATCAATCCAGCAAACAGCGCATTTTGGTGTCCTTTGTTCCGAGTTAATTTGACGCCTGCATACATTCTATCTTCTGCGCATAGACCCTCGATAATGCTCCATGTGCTATCTCGAGACCCATCATCAACAAAGACAATTTTACTTAGAGAGGAAATTTTTTCATTGGAACTTAATTTCTCGATTTTTTCCTTTAGCTTATTTGCTGTCGTATGCAGCACCTCTTCTTCATTGTAGCAAGGTACAACAATGTATAGTATGTCAGTCAATTGCTTATTATCCTCCACAGTCATAGGTATCGGGACAGTTTAAAGTGCTTAATATTTCAGAATTGACGTTTTTTACATGAATAGTGTTATATACTAGTGAATAATTACGATAAAATAAGTATATACAAATCATCTCATTCATGCAACCAACTATCTGCTATCGCATACTTTATTATGCTTTTACTTGAAAGAATTGTCATCATGTGATAAAATACACTGCATTGCTGATGCGGGACGGAGGTTTAACATGAGTTTAAAGTCTTTTGATGATATCAATGAGATGCACATTGACGTCCTAAAAGAAATCGCAAATATTGGATCTGGTAACGCTGCGTCGTCGCTTTCTCGAATGCTCGATCATCAAGTTAATGTTTCGATACCATACATCGGAATCAAGGGGTTTAACGAGTCTACCGAAACACTTGGTGGACCGGAAGCGGTTATGGTGGGGACGCTTTTGTTTCTAGCAGCCGACTTGCAAGGGATGATGATGTTTCTCCTACCGATAGAAGCTGCATGTGACCTTGTCAATATGTTGATGTTTACCGATATCAAAAGCTCAGAAGAGATAGATGAAGTTGGCTTTTCCGCCATCAACGAGATTTCTAATATCATGTCAGCTTCTTTTGTCGGAGCTCTTGCAGATATGTCTGAATTGACAATTGACATCTCTCCTCCGGAAGCTACTCTCGATATGCTCGGATCGATAATGAGCGTTCCGTCCATATATTTCGCAAAGATGAGCGATTCTCTGTTGCTGATACAGACTGAAATGGAAATTGCCGGAAAAACTACAAAAACAAGTGTTCTGCTACTTCCTGATATGCCTTCATTGTCAAAGCTTATGGAGAGTCTAGGGATTGAGATTTAGCATAAAAAACATGCACTGAGCGATATCACAAAAATGCCGCCGTGGTGGAACTTGGTAGACACAAGGGACTTAAAATCCCTCGATAGCAATATCGTGCCGGTTCGATTCCGGCCGGCGGCACCAACTTTTATAACATGGCAATTGCGAGCGTTAGCTAAAGTGCAACTCTTTTAACGCTCGCATTCCCTTTGTGTTGAATCATTGAAGACTTCAGCATTACGCTATTTTGTTCCGAATATCCGGTCTCCTGCATCACCTAGACCAGGGACGATATACCCATGTTCATTAAGTATGCTGTCTACAGCGCATGTATAGACCTCAACATCCGGATGCTCTCGCTGCATTTTTTCAACGCCTGGTGGCGCCGCTAGTATTGTCAGCAATTTTATTGATCTAGCGTTTGCTTCTTTTAAGTATTTCGCTGCCGCCGCTGCTGTTCCACCTGTTGCTAGCATAGGGTCTAAAACGAAACAGTCCCTCTCCATAATATCTGGAGGCAGTTTGCAATAATACTCGACGGGTTCTAGTGTGTCCGGGTCTCTATAGAGACCTATATGAGCGATTTTTGCTGACGGTATTAAGTTGAGCATACCGTCTACCATACCTAGTCCGGCGCGCAATATGGGGACAAGCGCTAGCTTCTTACCTGATACAGTTTTGCTTTTCGTTGCTGCTATTGGGGTAATAACCTCAATATCTACAAGGGGCAAGCTTCTTGTCGCTTCATAACACATAAGCATTGCAATTTCTCCGACTACTTCGCGGAAAATTTTTACGCCGGTGTCTCGATCTCGTAAAATAGTGAGTTTATGCTGAATCAGAGGATGAGTAAGTATAGTAAGAGACATAAATGAGCCCTCCTTTGTGCCACTATTTCGTCATTATATCGGCTTTAATAATGATTGAACAGATAAGCGGTTGTTGCGCTTGATTTAATCGACAAATTGAGCAGTAATTTACAAATTGGGTAGTGCAAATCTAGAAATTTCATTGCCGAGAGGTGTGAAAAGGTAAACAGACATCGAAATCTTGAGTTCCTTGGACTGTTATCACATATAATCCTATACTAATAGATGCGAAAAGTCAATCATACCATGCCTATCTTAGAAGAGACAATGCCAACTGGAGTTGAGGGTCGTCTTCGATTTTTAAGTTTCCGGAAATGAGCATACCGAGTTCATCGTTTGTCAGCGCGAGAGGATAATCGGGTGTTAGTCCGCCCACATCGTAAAGCGCTATTCTGTTTTTCGTGAAGTACTGCCCTGTTGATATATGCAATGCTCCTCCGTTTGGCAAAAGAACCGTATTTTGCGAACGGCTTTTCCCTGTTGTCTGTTCACCAACGATATATGCATAATCGTACTCCCTGAGTATAGCTGCGAAATACTCCGCTGCGCTAAATGAGTACCTATCCACAACCACCACAGCAGGTACTTCAAGCATCGACTTGTCTGAGAGCGTTACCTGCTCTTTGCCGGATTTGTCAACAGATACGAATATTTCCCCCTCCGGGAGCAAATAATCAAGCATCATAGTCATCTCGTGAACCATTCCGCCGTTATTGTTGCGAACGTCAAAGATAAACGCCGTCGCACCATTTTCCAGCAATTCTGTAATCGCAGATATAAAGCTGTTGCCTGCTTCTCCTTCAAAGTTGGCAATTGCAATGTATCCGATATCACCATCGATTAACTCGGATGATATTGGATTTGCAAAAATCAGCGTATAAGCAACTATGATGACCTCAACACTGCCATCTGTGCGCAACACTTCTATTTCTACATTATCACCTAATGGGCGAGCAAGTAGCTCTCGCATCTCACCAAGGTCGTACCCTGCAATGGATTGCCCATCAATCATGACTATAATGTCTCCGGCAAGCATTCCTGATGCAAAAGCCGGTGAGTCTCGATAAACGGAAACGACTTCCATGCCTCCTGTGGATTCATCAATTGCAACGCTGACGCCAATGCCGGAAAATTGATTTCTTGAGCTCATCATATACTCAGAGTATTCACCGGGAGTCATGTAGAATGACCATCTATCTCCCAAAGCGTATACAACCGCTCGCAGAGCTGCATCCGAAATCATCTCAATATCGAAGTCACCGATGTACAAATCGTTGATCCGCTCAAGAAGCGCAGCATATTCTCTAGCAGCTGATTGCACTTGCTTGTCAGCTGTAACTGAAACCGATGCAAAATTGAGTGTCAGCGTCAACGTTAACGCTGATGCCAATAGCATCAGCGTTATTGTTTGTCTGAATGTGAATGTGTTCTTCATTTTTCGTATTGCTTTCTATAATTGAATTGGAAATTGCGATGTTAGAGGTATTTCTCAGGATCAACTTTTACACCATTCACTGAAACCTCGAAATGCAAGTGCGGCCCTGTTGAAACACCGGTAGAGCCAATGTACCCGATAACCTGCCCTTTACTGACAGATGAGCCAACACTAACCGACCGGGAACTAAGGTGGGCATATAGCGTTGTCATATCACCGTGGTTTATCACGATATAGTTTCCATAACTGGAACTATACTCTGAAATGATTACTGTCCCTGAATCCGATGCAATGACATTGACACCGTACAAACCGGGTATGTCAATTCCCCAATGGGTTCTGTACACATTGTAGACCGGGTGCAGCCTTGTACCAAATTTGCTTGATACCTCGCTGCATGAAGGCACCGGCCACATCAGCTCACCGGTTCCTCTGACTCTTGCTGCGTTAGATGCAGCTTCTTGGGCTCTGAGTTCCTCGGTTTTTTTGTTAATCTCGTTTTGAATTCTATCGGCTTCTGCTGACTCAATAGCGTATAGCTCGCTTTCGGTTTCAAGGTCATCTTCAATTTTCTTGATCAATTCATTAGCCTGTTCGACTTGCAATGCTAATTCTTCAAGTTTTTTCTCTTTTAAGAGCCGTTCGACCTCCATCTCCTCTTTTGCCATATCCAGCTCCGCTTTCGCTGCGATTGTGTACTCGCGAGCTCTAATAAGATCCAGATACGTTCTCTCATCGGCTTGCATAATGCCATCGACAATGTCTATCCGCGCAAGCAAGTCCGCAAAGCTCGTAGAGTCGAATATGATCTCTAAGTAAGAGATAACACCATTCTCTTCCATATCGCGAACACGATCTTTATACGTTTCCAATTGCTCTTTTTCTTTAGCAATCGCTGCGATGACTTCCAGCTCTTTTTCTTGGATTAGAACAATATAGTTGTCGATTGTAGCATTAATGTTGTCGATTTCCAATCCGGTAATATTTATTCTGTCATCAAGTACGCTCTTTTTCGCTACTTCTGTCATTCGTTCAAATTCGATGGTATTTATTCTCGATTGGATTTCAAGCTTTCTTCTTTCGTACTCACGCTTTTCCTCCTTGAGTCTATCAATTTCTGATTGGGTTACATAAGCACCGGCGGTCAGTGCATCAATAGCCATCATAAGGATGGAAAACGCCATAATAATAACCAATAATAGAGCGATAGCGCGAGTCATCTTTTTATTTTTCATTTTTAGTCTCCTAAAACTACCTCAAATAGACCGGGAAGTCTGAATATATTCTGCACATTTCGGGGAATCGGTATCGGACGCTGCTACCCTTGATATCAAATTGCAACAAGTTCCATGGATTTGCTGGTCAATTCCCCGGTTGCCTAAACGTTCAAATATCTATTCAAAACAACACCGCTTCCGCCAACACCCACTCCAAAGCCGATCGCGAAAAACATGACGAATATCCTGAAAGAAACAGTTCTAAATGGGATAACGCTTATGAAACCGATGCCAATGTCCATAATACTGCTTGTCACAAGCCCATACAGACCCCAAATGGCTGCGAAAGCGGCAATAGCTCCTGTTACTCCAAGCATGAACCCTTCGAAAATGAACGGCCAACGAATAAACCCATTTGTGGCACCGACCATTTTCATTATAGCAATTTCCTCTCTTCGCTCAAAGGTAGAGAGCTTTATCGTGTTTGACATTATAAACAGCGAAATAGCCAAGAGGACTGACACAATTCCAATAGAAGCTCTGCTGATGATATTCCTGACTGTAACAAGCCCTTTGGCGATTGTCAAGTTGGCGGTGACCTTAGCAATCCCGTATATTCTGCTAACATCGATTTGCGTTTGAGCAAGCAAGGCCACATCGTCGACATGGACTTCGTATCTGTGTCGAAACCAGTCCGCTCTTACATCCATGTATCGTTCGTTTTCTTCATATCTGCTCAAAAACGACTCCATTGCCTGCGTCCTTGTAATAAGACCTACGCTCGATACATTAGACACCAAGCGAAGTTCCTGCCGAAGATCCCTTGCTTCGTCTTCTGACAATGCCTCATCAACATAAGCCAACAAGGTATTTTCATTTTCAAGTTCGCCTACAAGAGCGTTAATGTTTACAGCAAGCAAGCTGAATCCACCCATTATAACAAGGAACGCTATAATAATGCACACCGACGCAAAAGACATTAGGCTGTGCGTAAAAATGTTGATGAAACCTTCCTTGATGTAATAACCTGTTCGGCTTCTATTCCACCTCATAGTTATAATACCCATCTATTCCGTCGCTGATGATTCGTCCACCGTCAATTGCTAATACACGTTGGGAGAACATGTCGACAAGAGGTTTTTCGTGGGTAACAACAAGCACTGTCGTACCCAATTCATTGATTTTTTGGAGCAAGGTGATGATTTCCAGACTTCGCGCAGGATCGAGGTTGCCAGTCGGCTCGTCCGCTACAATAAGCGCAGGATTGTTTATCAATGCTCTGGCGACAACGACTCTTTGCTGTTCGCCTCCCGATAGTTCCTGAGGCCGTGCTTTTGACTTGCTTTCCAACCCGACTAACTCTAGGACATATGGAACGCGATCATTGATCTCTTTGTTTGTGGCACCCACAACGCGCATTGCGAAAGCAACGTTCTCATAGACAGATTTGTTGTCTATGAGGCGAAAATCCTGGAATATCACTCCAACGGTGCGTCGGAGATATGGCATCTGCCTCATTGAGATGCGGTTAAGGTCATATCCATTTACGATAACCTGTCCATCAGTTGGCGCAATTTCACCGGTGATCAGTTTTATCACTGTTGACTTCCCGGATCCGGACGGACCGACTAAAAAAGCAAATTCACCGGAATCCAACGAGAAAGTGACACCCTTGAGAGCTCTGGTTCCGTTGGCATACACTTTAAAAACATCAGTCATTCTAATCATCAGAACTTCGACTCCTGTGAGACTAAGTATTTTTTCACCATGAGAGCAACTTTGAAAATGATGGCGTGGTCAAATTCGCGCAAATCAAGACCGGTGATTTTTTTGATTTTTTCTAAACGGTACACAAGGGTGTTTCTATGAACAAACAGCTTCCTTGAGGTCTCCGAAACATTAAGGCTATTTTCAAAAAATTTGTCAATTGTGAATAAAGTCTCTTTATCCAAAGCTTCTATAGGATTCATCTTAAAAACTTCAGAAAGGAAAATCTCGCATAGGGTTGTAGGAAGTTGGTAAATCAACCTGCCGATGCCAAGGTTCTCATAACAAAGAACAGTTTTATCAGAATCAAAAACTCTACCAACATCGATTGCCATCAACGCTTCTTTGTATCTATCTGATAGCTCTCTCATTTGCCTAGCGAGCGTACCAATGCCAATTACGATTTTGAGAGATAAGCTGCTTGCCAACTTTTGTTCGATGTCTTCCGCCAATGCGTGAACCGCTTCCAGTCCGTCTGTTTGGGAGACTTCCTTGATAATGGCTACATCTGTATCGTTTAGGGAAATGACAAAATCATTTTGCTTGTCCGGGAATATCCCTTGAAGCAACTCGATAGCAGAAGCCTCCATGGCTAAACTGTTTCTGATAACGAGAACAGCTCTAGTTGCTTCTGTCGGAAACCGCAATTCTTTTGCACGAACATGCATATCAATGGGTAGAACATTCTCAGATATGATGTTTTTGACAAAAGCTCTTTTATCGTGGTTTTCTTCAAAATAGACGCCTGCTTCATTGATTGCTACTGCCGCCATAACGCATATGGTCCTTGCAAGATCGTCTTCCCCTTCAGTGA